>Ga0180007_10000767_pt1 | contig 49607 bp, 55 predicted proteins | sample MM_PC_MetaG_FD_121122 | JGI IMG/M metagenome (GOLD analysis project Ga0180007, IMG submission 121122) | Groundwater microbial communities from the Aspo Hard Rock Laboratory (HRL) deep subsurface site, Sweden - MM_PC_MetaG | ecosystem: Environmental > Aquatic > Deep subsurface > Groundwater... | reverse complement strand
ACATCCATCCAGTAACGCTGATGCGGTCATCGCACAGCCCTCTGGCAGGATGCTTACAGACACGCCCGGAGGGGGTCAAAATTGGACGCCGATGGTGGGTCACTTTTCGATGCTGTTTGACAAACAGTTCTAGTTTTGTACAACTTCGCTCCCATGGAGTGAGCTACGTCAGGAATTATAGAGATGGAGAGCTGATCTCCGAACTCAGGATGGTTGTTATCGGTTCGGGTTTGCCGATGCCTTGGAAGGGTTCACGCATGACGGCCTCGACCAGTTCCAGGCCGCGCAGGTCGACGCGGCGGTCGGTCCTGGACCCAGTCCCGCATGTCCTCGGGAAATTCGGGCTGAAAGACCGCTAGCCGGTTCAAACGCTGTTGACTTTGGCTTCAGAGCTAGTAGACTTAGTCATGAACTTAGCTAATTTTTGGAGGTCCTATGCACCAGGTAAACATTCACGATGCCAAGACGAATCTGTCCCGGTTGATCGAGCAGGCTGTGAACGGTGAGCCTTTTATAATCGCCAAGTCCGGCAAGCCTATGGTCACCGTCACCGCATTTTCGCCACCGCCTAGTCCGGCAAAACGGATAGGTTTTTTGCAGGGCATGATTGAAGTCCCTGACGATTTTGATTCCATGGGCAAGGAAGAGATCCAGAGCCTGTTTGAAGGTGCCAAGTGAAGCTGCTCCTCGACACGCACATGCTGCTGTGGGCGGCGGTAGGCACCTTGCCCGGCAAAGCCGAAAGTCTGGTGGTCGACGCGAACAACACGTTGTATTTCAGCTCTGCCAGCATCTGGGAGATCGGGATCAAGAAAAGCCTTGGCAGGAGCGATTTTCGGGTCGACCCGGAAGTGTTGCGGCGCGGCCTGTTGGACAACCAGTACAACGAGTTGTGCATCACAAGCCTGCACGCCCTCGCGGTCAATGATCTGCCAATGCTCCACAAGGACCCCTTCGACAGGATGCTGCTGGCGCAGGCCAAAAGCGAGGGAATATCCCTGCTGACATCAGACAGCATCATGCGCGAGTACCCCGGTCCGGTGTTGTTTGTGCCGAAGACGCCTTGAGTGAAGGTAGCGACAGAGGCAGCGACGGTGGCAGCGGGAGAGGGGGGAAGGGAGGCTGTGCAGGTTACAGGTGGTTTTGTTCAACAGTGAATGGATACTCAGGAGTGGACAGTTGACTGTTACGTTTCTCGCTGTTGATTTCTTTTCGCAGGGCCTTGATCGCTTTTCCCTAGTAAAGGTTGTCGACGCGTTTCAGGACGTTTTAGGCCTCTCCTGTCTTGCCCAATTCTTGTACAAAACAGGCTTTTGCTCGGTAAAAAAGAAAAAGGACTTATCAAAATGGTTGATAAGTCCTTGTTTTCTTTGGTGCCCAGGGCCGGACTTGAACCGGCACGACCATAAAGGTCAAGGGATTTTAAATCCCTGGCGTCTACCACTTCCACCACCCGGGCAGGGAGGTATTTCAAATATACAGCGTGAGCATGAGCGTCAATTCTTTCTTGGCCTCCGGCGATGGCAGGTCTGGGTATGTGTGGGGACGACACGAAAGGCGTAGGGGTGAAAAATTTTTCGCCCCTACAGCGCCGTGGCAGGGCGTTATGCGGTGGATGACAATTGCCGGGACACGGGTTTTTCCGGACGGATTTGCGGCCTGTTTCGTGTATGGCCGCTAGCTCGTCTTGTTGCGGCTTGAGAGGAAGTTTTTGAAGTCGGCGGCGAATCCGCTGTCGATGTAGCTCAGGTCGCGCAGCAATTCCTCTGCATCAAAGCCGTTTTGCACCGCGAACTGGGCGAAAGCCCGGCCGGAGGTGCCGGCGTTGCGCTGGCGAATCAGTCCTTCACCGTTGCGTGAAAAGAACTGGTAGTGGCCCAGGGCATCCAGCACCAGGGAGTATTCCAGGTCCCAGGGAGTGTCCGCCGCATAGTTGACGACGGACCCGAGATAGTGGCCGGGCAGGGATTTCAAGCGGTTCTCCTGTCTTTGCGCAGGGTGAATTTATACCAATCCTTGTACTGATAGAAATAAAGGGCCGTGGCGCACTGAACCAGAACAGAGGCGAACATGGCCATCCAGACCCCGTTTGCGGACTGGAATACCACGTGTCCCAGCAGGTAGGCCAGCGGCAGGCGCACCAGCCATGCCGCGGTGCCGAATATGACGGCCTGGTATATGGTCGCGCCTGCGCCGGTGAAGGCTCCGCCCAGGATCATGGCGGCCAAGAGCGGCGGCGTGGCGGCCATGTTCCAGGCCAGGTAGCGTATGGCTTCGTCCTGCACCTGCAGGTCCGGGGCGACAAAGGCGATGACCGGTTCGATGACCAGCCATAGCAGGCCGGTGATGACGCTCATGGTGATCACGCCCACGAGCATGATCTTGTAGCCGATGCGCTTGGCCTCCTCTTTTTGACCCTGGCCGAGGTAGTGGCCGACCAGAATGGAGGCGGTGAAGTTGAAGGCGATGCCCGGCAGAAAGAGCAGGGCTTCGATGCGGATGCCGGCGCTCATGCCCGCCATGGCGACGATGTTGTCGAAGGGGAGGCTGGCCGTGATGGCATAGAGGACCATGTAGGCCGAATGCCACACCAATTGCATGAGTCCGGCCGGCCAGGCCACCCTGATCAGGTAGGGCAGGGCCAATCGGACCCAGCGCCACGGGGCCAGGCTTTGCCGGGAGAGCAGACCGCAACGGAACATCATGACAAAGTTAAAGATGGTACCGCACAGGATGGAGGCGAATGTCGCCCAGGCGATGCCCTTGTAGCCGAGGTTGGGCAGTCCCCACATGCCGAGCCCAAGGCCCAGGTCAAGCAGCGTGTTCACGCCCGTGACCAGGATCATGGAGTACAGGGGCAGGGTCACGATCTTCTGGGCACGGAAAAAGGCGTTGCTGACGGTGAAGAGGTAATATGCGGGCAGGATGTACAGGCTGACCTGCAGCAGATACTCGGCGATAGGCATGACTTCCGTGGGAATCTGCAGGAGAAGCAGAAAGCGTTCGTCAAACCAGAGCCCGAAGACGAGGATGAGAAGTCCCGTAACCACTCCAAGGCCGACTCCAAGGCCTACAAAGCGCTTTATCCGCCGGGGAAGTCCCGCCCCCGAACTCTGGCTGATGGCCGCCACGCTGCCGTTGGCCAAGGCAATGGCCACGACCATGAAGAAGAACATGGCCTGGCTCATGACGCCCATGAGGGCCTGGGTCTCGCGCCCGATGCGGCCTGCCACCCATACGTCCACAAAGCCGATCAGGAAGTGGAAGAACATCATCACCACCTGCGGCCAGGCCAGGTTCCAGATGGTCGCGTAGGGAGCGCTTTGCATGCGCTGGTTGAAATCGCTGTGGGACATGTCTGCTCCGGATGGGTTGTCAGGGTCGGAATGCTTCAGGGACTCTGATTTGACAAGTACAAATATGTCTTCCGGGCGGCAATGACCGACTGTGCTTGCTTTCCCGTGAGGCTGCGGATAACGAAACGGATCTTGTCAATAAACAGGGCTCTGGCCCGTGAGGTATAGCGTGGATTTTGAAAATTTGCCTGAAAGCGTGACCGTGGTCGAAGAGGGCGAGAAAAGGTTTTTTCTCGTCGGAACCGCCCACGTGTCCCTGGAAAGTGTCGAGGATGTGCGCCGCACCGTGGAAATCGTGCGTCCCGACTCGATCTGCGTCGAACTCTGCCCGGCCCGCCACCAGGCCATGACCCGCCGTGACGACTGGAAGCGGATGGACATCTACAAGGTCATAAAAGAAGGCAAGGCCGTCTTTCTCATGGTGCAGCTCGTGCTGCAGGCCTTTTACCGCAAAATTGGCGACAAGCTGGGCGTGCAACCCGGCGCCGAGATGATGGAAGGCGTGCGGCTGGCCAGTGAGACCGGCGCCACCCTGGTCCTGGCCGATCGCGATGTGCAGGTCACCTTGAAGCGCGTCTGGGGCTACCTTGGTTTCTGGAAGAAGTTTCAGCTCCTGACTCAGCTTCTGACAAGCATCTTTGTCGACGATGACGTGGACAAGGCGCTCATCGAGGACTTGAAGAAAAAAGATCAACTGGCCGCCATCATGGGCACTTTTGCGGAAAGTTTTCCTCAGATCAAGGAGCGTCTCATTGACGAGCGCGACATCTATCTGGCGCAGAAGATCCGCAAGGCTCCGGGCACGAACATCGTGGCCGTGGTCGGGGCCGGACACGTGCCGGGCATGCAGAAATACTTTGGACAGGAGATCGATCTGGCCCCGCTGGAAGAGCTTCCTCCACCCTCCAGATGGGGTGCCTTCTGGAAGTGGGGATTGCCCGGTTTTTTCGTCGTATTGCTGGTCATCGGTTTTTTCCGTGGCGGCGCTGACGCCTCCATGGACGCCCTGTCCATCTGGGTGCTGGTGACCGGTATCGGAGCCGCCCTTGGCTCACTCGCCGCCTTCGGGCATCCGCTGACCGTGCTCTCAAGCTTTCTGGCCGCGCCCATCACCACGCTGCATCCGCTGATCGCCGCAGGCTGGGTGGCCGGGCTTGTCCAGGCCTGGGTTAAGAAACCCACGGTTTCGGACCTCGAAGAGCTGCCCATGAGCGTCATGACGGTCAAGGGGTTCTGGATCAATCCGGTCAGCCGCATCCTGCTGGTGGTCATCTTCGCCAACCTCGGCGCGACCATCGGCGTCTTTATCTCCGGAAGCTGGATCGCGAGCCGGGTGTTCTAGGCGGCCGGGCCTTTGCGCGGTCTCCGCGAGGGGCAGAGGATGGATCCCCGCCTTCGCGGGGATGACGTGAATGATGGCGATAGTTGTCACTCATATCCGGCATTGGGCGCAAGTCGGCTTGGGTCGCATCTTCAGATGATGTTAGGCGACGTGTTCTTCCCGCATACGAGCGCCCGCATGGAGCAATGCCGGGGGCATGATCATCCTTCCCGCACACACGTGCCCTCCGTGTGCTGTCATTCCCGCGAAGGCGGGAATCCATCTTACATGATTTCATATCGCAACGGCATGTTTTAGCGACACAAAAAAAGGGTGACCATAACGGCCACCCCTTTTTTTGTGTCTTTTTGAACAGCCCTGGATGCTAGTACGCACCATCCTGAGCCAGTTCCTTTTCCGTGACCTTGTGGGAGAAGGTGCGGTAGAGCCAGAACTGATAGGCCGCCACAATGGGAATGAAGACCAGGGTCACGCCCAGCATGATGGACAGGGTCAGGGTGCTGGAGGCTGCGTTGGCGATGGTGATGGAATAATCCGGGGAGATGCTCGAGGGCAGCAGCGCCGGGTACAGGCCGACCACGCCGAAGAGCGTCAGGCCGGCGATCAGGGCCGCGGACAGCCCCCAGGCGGTCCACCACTGCTCCTTGCCGATCTGCTGGCGCATGAGCACGAGCGCCAGGATCGGAATCACCAGCAGGACGAGCATCAGCGGATTGAGCAGGTAGTTGGCCAGCAGGTTGGTATAGATGACCGTCAGGACCACGAAGACGCCGATGAGCGCTACCAGCACGGGCCAGAGCTTGCGGGCCAGTCCGGCGGCGCGTTGCTGCAGGTCGCCTTCGCTTTTGATCGTCAGCCACAGAGCGCCGTGCATGACGAAGAGCAGCACGAAGAGCACTCCTCCGGCCAGGCCGTACGGATTGAGGAGGGTCAGCAGGTTGCCCTGGAAGACGCCGTTCTCATCCAGGGGCAGGCCCATGAAGATGTTGGCAAAGGCCACGCCCAGAAGCAGCGCGGGCAGGAAGCTGCCGATGGTTGCGCCCCAGTCCCAGACCCGGCGCCAGGCCGCGCTGTCGACCTGGTGTCTGAATTCCAGGGAGACGCCGCGGACGATGAGCGCGAAGAGCAGCAGCATGAGCGGCGTGTACAGGCCGCTGAACATGACCGCGTAGGCCTTGGGAAACGCCGCGAAGGTCACGCCGCCGGCGGTGATCAGCCAGACTTCGTTGCCGTCCCAGAAGGGGCCCATGGCGTTGAACATGACCCTGCGGTCTGTGTCGGATTTGCCGAGGAACGGGACCAGGGTTCCGATGCCCAGGTCATATCCGTCCAGCACGAAGTAAACGGCCCAGAGCACACCCCAGAGTAGGAACCATATGGTTTCAAGCATGAATCGATCCTCCTTGTGATCCGAACGGGTTTATGCCTCGGCGGGGCCTTTCTTGGCGAATTTGAAGAGCAGGTAGATGTCCACGGCCCCAAGCAGCGCGTAGAGCAGGGTCAGGGCCACCAGAGAGAAGGCCACCTGGGAGGTGACGATGGGCGAGACCGCGTCGGCTGTTTTCATGAGCCCGTAGACGATCCAGGGCTGGCGTCCCACCTCCGCCACGACCCAGCCCGCCTCGATGGCGATGTAGGGCAGGGGGATGGCAAAGATCATGGCTTTGAGCAGCCTGGGCGTTTCGGTCAGCCTGTTGCGGCGCAGGAAGGCCCAGATGCAGAGGATGGGCAGCAGCGTGCCGATGCCGACCATGGCCCTGAAGGAGAGGAAGGTCAGCATGACGGGCGGGCGCTCTTCTTTGGGCCAATCGTTCAGACCCTGGACGGGCGTCTTGAAGGAGCCGTGGGCCAGAAAGGAGAGTCCGCCGGGGATGCCGAAGAGCTCGATGGCGTTTTTCTCGTTCTTCTCGTCCGGCACGACCAGGAGATACATGGGCGCGCTTTCCTGAGTTTCCCACAGGGACTCCATGGCCGCCAGTTTGGCGGGCTGGATCCGGCCCACTTCCTGGGCGTGATGATGGCCCTGGAGCGCGACCAGCACCGAAAAGACAAGGGCGAAAACCATGCCCATCTTGAAGGAGCGGGTAAAGAAATCGATGTTCTGTTTTTTGAGCAGATGGTAGGCTGAGACGCCCATGATGAAAAATCCGGCCAGGGTGAAGGCGCCGCTCAGGGTGTGCACGTACTGCTGCCAGCCGAAAGGGTTGGTCAGCACGGCGAAGAAGTTGTCCAGCTCGGCGCGGCCGTTTCTGAGCACATAGCCCACCGGGTTCTGCATGAAGGCGTTGGCCAGCAGAATCCATACGGCCGAGAGGTTGGAGGCGATGGCCACCAGCCAGATACAGGCCGCGTGCATTTTGGGGGACAGGATGTTCCAGCCGAAAATCCATGCGCCAAGAAAGGTTGATTCCAGGAAAAAGGACGTAGTGGCCTCGATGGCCAGAAGAGACCCGAAGATGTCGCCGACGTATTCGGAATAGCGGGACCAGTTGGTGCCGAACTGAAATTCAAGCGTGATGCCCGTGACCACGCCGAGCACGAAGTTGATGACAAAGAGCTTGCCCCAGAATTTGGTCATCCGCTTGTATGTCTCGTCGCCCGTGCGCACATATTTGGTTTCCATGATGGCCACCAGAATGGACAGACCAAGGGTCAACGGGACGAAGATGAAATGAAACATGGTAGCCATGGCGAATTGAAGCCTGGATAACATGAGCACATCCATAGTGAGTCTCCTTTAGTTTTGTGCGGGTGCGTGGCCCGTGATCCGGCAGACGGCCTCCGCGGCCAGGATGGCCAGGGTCTTTTCCTGAAGTTCGCGGTCGCGGTACACTACCAGGACGGATTGGTCCCGGCTCATGGCGCCAAGTTTGGGCAGCGCGGAAGCCAGTCCCAGCAGTCCGCAGGCCCAGGCCGAAAGCCCCCGGATGGCCGTGTCGCAGTCTTCCAGGGCGCAGAGCAGGTCGGGCTCGGCCTTGACCGCGAGATCCGGGCGGACCTGCGCCAGGCGGCCCACGCCCCATACGGCCCCACGGCGCAGGGGCGCGTGTTCCAGATAGCAGTCGGGTCGGCAGTGATCCTCGTGGATGTAGGCCAGGAGGTGGTTGTGGTATTCGGCAGCGATGAGAGGACTTGCGGTCATGATCTCGGCCATGGCCTCGGGCGCGCCCCAGCCGATGCCACCGGATTCGTCATTGAGGCTCCAGATGAAGCGGCGCATGACCACGCGCGCCTTTTCCGGAGCCGATTCGGCCAGGGCCGCGATGACGACTCCAAACCCCGTGACCGCATGCCAGCGGACCAGCGGCGCAGGGTTGCACAGCGCCGAAAAGAGCGGAGCCACGGCCTGTTGCCCGAGATCCGCAAGATCGCCAAGCCCCGCCTCCCAGCCATCGCTGGCCAGGAGGTCCAGGACCTGGCGTTTGATTTCCCTGCTGCGCGCCATGGTGCGGGCTTTAAGCCTCGGCTTCCACTTTGGCCACGATGGCCTTGCCGACCTGTCGTCCCAGTTCCTTGCATTCGGCCAGCTTGGCGTGATCCGGCACATTCTTGCACTTCACGCCGGGTTCGACGACCTCGATCTTGGCCGATTTGAGCCACTCGGTCACGATGTTTAAGGATTCGCCGCTCCAGCCGAAGGAGGCAAAGGCCGCGCCAACGCGTCCCAGAGGTTTGAGGCCTTTCATGTAGGTCAGAAAGTCCGCCATCAGCGGCATGATGCCGTTGTTGTGGGTCGGGGAGCCGCAAATGATGCCGGTGGCATCGGCCAGCGCGCCCATGACGTCGGAGTGGTGGTACTGCTTGAGGTGCATGATCCTGACCGAGACCCCCTCTTCCATGAGCCCCTCGGCAATGGCCTTGGCCATCTTCTCCGTGGAGTGCCACATGGTGTCATAGACGATGATGGCCTTCTTGTTCGGCTTCTGCTCCGCGTAGTCGCGGTAGGCCTCTAGGATCAGCGGCACGTTGGAGCGCCAGATGATGCCGTGGTCCGGGGCGATCATGTCGATCTCAAGGCCCAGCTTGCCCACCTCGTCGAGCACGGCGATGACCCGCGGGGAAAAAGGCAGGACGATGTTGAAATAGTAGTGGGAGGCCTCCGCCATGAGCATGGCCAGATCGATCTCGTCGTCGAAACGTTCGCTGGAGGCGATGTTCTGCCCGAAAGCGTCATTGGAGATGAGCAGCTTGTCTTCGGGGATGTAGGAGAACATGGAGTCCGGCCAGTGCAGCATGCGCGTCTCCATGAACTGCACCGTGCGTTTGCCGAGGCTGATGGAGTCGCCGGTCTGGACCGGGTGGTAGGGCCAGTCGGGCTGATGGAAATGGTCGAGGAGCATGCGATGCCCCAGTTTGGAACAGAAGACTTTTTCGGGCTGAATCTTTTCCATCAGGAAAGGCATGGCCCCGGAGTGGTCGGGTTCGATGTGGTTGCAGACGATGTAGTCGATTTTTTCCAGTTCGATGATGGACCGGATCTGGTGATACAGGTCCATCTGAAATTTGGCCGGAACGGAGTCGAAAAGGGTGACCTTGTCGTCGATGACCAGATACGCGTTATATGTCGTTCCCTGGGGAGATTTGGAGTATCCGTGGAAATCGTGGATATTCCAGTCCACGACTCCGACCCAGTAGATGTCTTTTTTGATTTCGGTAACGGGCATGGGGAATTGTCCTTACAACGTGATGACCCCGTCCGAGACGGGGGTTGAGCGTAGAAAAAATAAAGCCAGCCTGGATCGTGCGGGCTGGCCTCGGAGAATCAATCTTCCTTGGTGAAATCTTCCTTTCCGGCCCCGCAGACAGGACAGGTCCAGTCGTCGGGGATGTCTTCGAACGTGGTTCCAGGGGCGACGCCGTTGTCCGGATCGCCGCTGGCTGGGTCGTAAACGTAGCCGCAGAGGGTGCAAACATACTTATCCATGCTGAGTATCTCCTTTAGTTTTCGATTTTCCACTGTCCGTGAAGGTTGCAATACTCCCGGGCCGTGACTTTCTTGGCCTCGATGCAGAATTCGGCTTCAGGGGCCTGGCCGGGGTTTAAATACTGACGATAGACCTTGCCGTCGGCAACAAGTTCGATCCATTCGATGTAATGGGCGTCAAGCATGGGATGGGCGACTTCGCCGACCACGACCTTGTAGCCCGAGGCGGTTTTGTGGATGACGGGCACATGTTTTTCCCGGGCCGCGTCCACAGTCCCTTCCACCTGCAGCTTCATGTCCTCTCCGCAGCAGACCAGGGTTCCGTCGCCGCCATGCATCACTTCAATGATATTGCCACACAGGTCACATTTGTACACTTCGAGTCTTTGCGCCATTTCTTCCTCCATGTTCGTGGTATGAATTTATCCGAGTACATACCATGGAACGATTCGCTGTTCCAGTGATTTTGATAATGAAGACATGTTCGTCGCTAAGGGACTATTGGGCCAGCTTTTTTTCAGACAGGCAGCGGGGACAGATGCCCGAGAATTCCAGGCTGACTCCGGTGATCTGGAAGTCTGTGTCAATCTCTTGCTCAATGCCCGAGATGTCCGGGGCGTCGGAGATGTCCCCCACCTTGCCGCAGACGTCGCAACGGATGTGGTGATGGGGTGAGATGTCGCCGTCAAAACGTTTCTGTCCGGCCGCGTTTTCCAGTTTGCGCACCAGACCGAGCGAGCTGAGTACCTCGAGGTTTCGATACACGGTGCCCAGACTGATGCGCGGCATCTTCTGACGGACCATGCCGTAGATCTCGTCGGCAGTGGGGTGGGTGGTCACTGCTTTGAGTTCTTCCAGGATGAGCCTTCGTTGGTTGGTCAGACGCATGTCTTTGCCCAAGAGTTCTTTCATGTCGGTACCTCTGTCAAATTTTGATAATTGTTACTATTAAAAATATGAGCTGCCGTCAACAAAAAGACGGGGTTAGTTCAGGTCGGTAACGAAGAAAGCAGATCCAGCAGCACTTCTTCGGAAATATCTTTCATGCAGGCGTTGCCGAGCACGCATGCGTCCTGGCCGTGCAGTGAGCAGGGAGCCTGGGCGCAGGGGCTCTGGTGGACAACGTCATGCGGACCCGAGGGGTAAAAGCCCCACTCCTGTGTCGTCGGTCCGAACAGGGCGATGACCGGCGTGTCGACTCCCGTGGCCAGGTGCATGGGCCCGGAATCTCCAGTCACAAGGACCCGGCAGGAGGACAGCAGGGCCGCGGTCGCACGCAGATCGGTGGCGTTGGTCAGATCATGTGGGGCCTGCGGGCAGAGAGGATGATCATGGCGGCCGATGATGAGCACCTGCTCTCCCTTTGCTTCCAGTTTTCGGATCAGATTTCGCCAGACTTCAGGGCGCGGAGTCTTGGCCGGGTGGGTGGCGTAAGGGTGGATGGCGACGGGGCGCGTGAGACCCAGGCGTGAAAGCGTTTCATCGGCCGCTGCTTTTTCTTTCTCGTCGAGAAAAATGCGGGGTCGCAGGGCGCTGGCATCCACCGCCGCAGGGTCGAGAGCCATGCAGTAGCGCTGGGGGACACTCAGGCCACGAAGTCTGGCGGCAAACGCTTGGTGCCGGGTGGCCAGAAACAGTCGTCTGGTCAGCGAGAATTTGCGGTAGGTCCGAGTGGGTCCGGGCCAGAGGGTGCGCAGCAGCAGGGTGCGCAGGTTGACGTGCAGGTCGATAAGCGGCAGGTGCCCGAATTCCTGGGCCAGGCTGCGGCAAAATGTGATCCAGCGTGCGCCGCGCAGGTCTTCCTCGCTGACGGCCGTGATCCCGGTCACGGCCGGGTGGTTGGCGAAGATGGGGGTCAGGGCCGGTCTGGTCAGCACCCGAAATGTCAGCCCGGCCTGTGCATGCCAGTATGCGAGCACTCCCGTGGTCAGGATGGCGTCGCCCAGGGCGCTCAACCGCACGGTCAGGCATTCCTGATTGCTGAAGGGCAGAGGCATGGGGGCTCCTATCTTTTTGCGCAGAGGTCGGCGTAGACCTGCATGAGGGCGGCCGAGGTGCGCGAGATGTGAAAATTTTGGGCGTGGCGTACACCTTTGGCAATCATGTCGTGGCGCAGGGCGCTGTCTCGAAGGACCCTGGCCAGAGCCTCGGCCAGTTCAGGCACGTCGCCCGGCGTGGTGTACAGGGCGGCGTCGCCGCCGGGCTCGGCAAAGCAGGATCCGGTGGAGGTGATGACCGGAACCCGGCTGCTTAAGGCCTCCAGGATGGGGATGCCGAAGCCTTCGCCCACCGAAGGATAGGCGAACACGTCTGCCAGTTGATACAGGCCCGGCAGGTCTGCGTCTGCGACCTGGCCCAGAAAGTGGACCTGGCCTGCCAGGCCTGCGGCCCGGGCCTGTTCGCGCAGGGCCGGCTCCAGGGGGCCCTTGCCGACGATGACCAGTTCCGGCCGATCGGCCGCGGGCAATTGCGCCAGCGCGGAGATAAGCGTCTGGGCGCCCTTGCGGGGGATGAGCGAGCCGACAAACAGCACATAGCGCTGCGGCAGGCCGTGAATCGTGCGCAGCCTGCGCGCTTCGTCCTGGTCTCTGGTGACGCCGAAGGCCGGGGAGCAGCTTTGATAGGCCACTCGGATGCGCTCCCGGGGGATGGCAAAAATTTCGTGCACGTCGTCGGCGGTCTTTTGGCTGATGGCCACAACCATGTCCGCGCGCAGGCAGCTTGTCCTGTATTTGAACGCATAGAGACTGCGGTCGATCCATGGATAAAGATGAGGGTGGGTCAGAAACAGCAGGTCATGCATGCTGACCACGGTGCGCGTGCGCGGTCCGAAAGAAGTCAGCGGGAGTTCGTGGGACAGACCATGATAGATGTCCAGATCGTGGCTGCGTGCCGCGCGGGGGATGCCCAGGCTGCGCCACAAGGCCGGAAACGTGCGGCCCAGCGGGCATGCTTCCTGCAAATGCAGGCCATGACAGGCGGGCAATGTGCAAAATGGACCGGACAGACGCGGCGTGTATAATGTATAACAGTGTTGCGGAAAATGCTCCGCCAGCCCAAAGATGGTGCTGCGGGAGTAGTTGCCCAGCCCTGTAGGATTGTGGAAGAAACGCTTGGCGTCAAATCCGATGTGCATGCACATGTTCCTTTTTTTGCACAAGATGCTCCAGATAGCAGACAAGGTCCCGCGCCAGCCAGGTCGGCCGGTCCGGGCCGGGAGCGCATCGCAGTATCGGGTCTTCGGGCAGCTCAAGACCAAGCTTTCCGGCGGCTTCAAGGCCATGGCCAGTCAGGACCAGCACTGTTTCGGCGCAGCCGATGGCCTGGCCGAAGCGGACGTCGGCGATCTTGTCTCCGATCATGACCGTTTTTTCGGGAGACAGGCTAAAATTCGTCGCCAGCTGCTGCCAAAGTCCGGTGCGGGGTTTGCGGCAGGGGCATTCATCCTGCGGCGAGTGGGGGCAATGGGCGGCGCCGCCAAGGGCGATGCCCTCGGCCAGCAGCAGCTCCACGAGGCGCGCGTGCACCCGGCCGTAATCCTGGGCGCTAAAGAGGCCGCGCCCGATGCCGCTCTGGTTGCTGGCCAGGTAGAAGCTGCAGCCAAGCCCGGCCAGCCTGCGCATGGGGGCGGCCACGCCGGGAATGAGCGCGACCTGGGCCGGGTCGCTCAAGTAGTGGCGCTCTTCAATCAGGGTCCCGTCGCGGTCGAGCAGTATGGTGTCTATGGTGGTCATATTTGTCCTTGCCGAAGATGGGCTTTTTTGATCGGTAAGCGCAGCAAGGTCAAGAAAGGAAATGGACCAGTCCGGTCACCCTGCCTGCGCAGGGCGGCTGTCTGAAATTTGTCATATGAAAATGTTGACGAAACTGGTCTGGTTGTGGATATGCGCCTTCGTACCAGCACGCAAGGCGTCGTGACAGGTGGCGTCGGTTCGTGCTAGGATCCGGGCCACAATAAACCGGAGACTTTAATGAGTACCGCAAAAAATCAGAAATGGGTCTACCTCGTCGCCGTCCTGCTTGTGGGGGCCGGAGTGGGTTATCTTGTCTTCAGTGGCCTGTCCCAGAATTCCATGTATTTTCTGAATGTTTCCGAAGCACTGGCCATGCCTGCCGAAAAGCTGTCCCAGGCGAGGCTTTTCGGCATGGTCGCAGAGAAGGACATAGAGCATGACCCTTCGGCCTTGGGCGTGTCCTTTTATGCCCTGGACAAGGACGACCCAGGCAAGGCCATCCGCGTGCACTACCGCGGGGCGGTGCCCGATACGTTCAAGGCCGGCGTCGAAGTTATCCTTGAGGGCTCGTTCACGGCCGATACCAGGGTCTTTGAAGCCACCACGCTGTTGACCAAATGTCCGTCCAAATACGAAAAAAATGAAAAGGGCCAGATGCGTCCTCCCGGATTCGCAGGTTAGTCCCGGTTCATTTACTTTTTTTTACAACCCGAACCCCCACGAGGATACCCCGCTTCATGCACGCCATCAGTTTCACCGCTCTGCTCCTGAGCATGCTGGCCGCCGTGGGCTTGACCGCGACGGCCGGGATGAAGGCCCTCAAAGATGATTTCGACACCGTCGCCCTGCTTGAAAAGGGACAGATACTGCTGACCGTGGTGGTCCTGGCGGTCTCTGCCGTCCTGGTGCAGGCTTTGGTGGTCCGCGACTTCTCCTACGTCTATGTCCGGGATTACACCGACACCTTCCTGCCCCTGTTTTATGCCGTCACGGCATTCTGGGCCGGGCAGAACGGTTCTTTCCTGTTCTGGTATCTGTGCGTGGCCCTGATGGGCTGGTGCATGATCTACACTCCCGGGTACTCCCGGCTGGACAACCGGACAAAGGTGTTTTTCTGGCTGTTCCTGTTCCTGATCGAGATTTTTTTCCTGTACGCCCTGACCGGTCCGAGCAATCCCTTCATGAAGCTCGATCCTGTCCCGGCGGAAGGCCGGGGGCTCAACCCCCTGCTGCAGAATCCGGGCATGATATTTCATCCTCCTCTTCTTTTCCTGGGCTACGCGGGCTATACAATTCCTTTTTGCCTGGCCTTGGCTTCGCGCCTGTCGGGCAATAGCCGCGAATGGCTGGAGTTGTGCCGGAACTGGAACATCGTGGCCTGGGTATTTTTGACCTCAGGCATCATCCTCGGGGCCTGGTGGTCCTACATGGAGCTTGGCTGGGGCGGCTACTGGGCCTGGGATCCGGTCGAAAACGCATCGCTCATCCCCTGGCTGGCCGGGACCGCCTTCATCCACACCGCCATTGTCGGCCGCACGCGCAAGTCGCTGCTGCGCACCAACGTGTTCATGGTCGCCCTGACCTTTCTGCTCTGCTTTTTCGCCACTTTCGTGGTCCGCAGCGGCATGATCGACTCCTTGCACGCCTTCGGGGGCAGCCGCATGGGTATCCCGCTCCTGGTCTTCATGGTCGCGACGCTGCTGCTGACCCTCTATGTCTGCCTGACAGAGCGCAAGGACGACTCCGCGCACCTCGACGACTTCGCCAGCCGTCCGGGCATGCTCTTTCTGGCTTCCTGGCTCTTTTTGTGTCTGGGCGGAATTGTCTTTCTGGGTGTGCTCTGGCCTGTCCTCAGCAGCATGTGGAGCGCCAATCCCGTGGGTCTTGACGCCGGCTTCTACAACAGGGTCTGCTTGCCCCTTTTTGCCGTGCTGGCCTTTATCATGTCCATCTGTCCCTGGTTTTCTCAGAAAAGCGGAATCAGCGACAAGACGGCCCTAAGCCTGGTGCTCGGCACGGGAGCGGGAGCGGCGGTGGTCATGTTCGCCCTGGGCTACTCGCAGCCGCTGGCCCTTTTTTCCGCGGCCTCGGGCTTCATGATGATCGTCTCCATCGCCCTGTACTTTGTCCGCAACAAGGGCGCCCGGGCCTTCCTGCCGTCCTGGGGTGCTTACGGCGTACACCTGGGCGTGGCGCTGATGGTCGTCGGCGTGGCTTTTTCGGGGCCTTATAAAGTAGAGACGGAGGCTGTGCTGACCAAGGGACAGTCCATGACCGTCGGCTCATATGAGGTGATGTTCAACGAGCTGACCCATGATCACGACAATCCGGCCATGGATACCCACGCAGCCCTGCTGACCGTGACCCAGGGCGGCAAGCCCGTGGGCAGCCTTGCGCCTGAGAAGCGGTTGTACCGCAACTTCGAACAGTCGACCTTTGCCGAGGTCTCGGTCATTCCGTCCCTGGGCGAAGAGATATATGCCACGCTGCTTGGCTTCAACGAAGAGGGCGCGGTCAGCCTGAAGGTCAGCGTCAACCCGCTGGTCAACTGGATATGGATCGGCGGCACCCTGTCCTGCCTGATTGCGTTCCTGTGCTGGAGAAAGATCGAGCGTCAATGATGAGTTCAGGTTCCCTGTTAACCCTGCGCGGGGTCAGCCATTTTTTCGGCTCCCGGCTGATCTTCAAGGGGGTGTCCTGCGAACTGGCCCCGGGCAGCATCATGCTCGTGGCCGGTCCCAACGGTGCGGGCAAGACCACGCTTTTGAAAATCATGGCCGGTTTGACCCCGCCCCGGGCGGGCACAGTGGAGCGCACGGTCCCGGATCGGGCCATGGCCTTCATGGGACACCAGACCTTCGTCTATCCGGCGCTCTCGGCCCTGGGCAATCTCGAGTTCTGGAACAGCGTCTACGGGCGCGGCCTGGATGATCAGGCCTTGCTCGGACTCCTGGACCGGGTGGGACTCAAGGGCTTCGCCCTGGAAGCTGCGGGCACTTTTTCCCGAGGCATGGCCCAGCGTCTTTCCCTGGCGCGGATTCTTCTGGTCGAGCCGGCGCTTGTGTTTCTGGATGAGCCTTCCACAGGTCTCGACACGGCTTCCCAGGCTTTGCTGCATGGTGAACTGGAGGCCGCCAGGTCCCGGGGCGCGGGTATTGTCTGGATATCTCACGATCTGGATCGGGATCTTAAGCGGGCCGACATGGTTCTGGGTCTTGGCGGACGGGGCATGAGCTATTTTGGCCCGGCGCATGGATTTTCTCCGGAGGGACCGTGATCTCGTCTGCACTGGCCATCGCCCGCAAAGACCTGCGTCTGGCCTTCGCCGGAGGGCAGGGTCCGGTCCAGGCGGTTCTGCTCGGGCTCTTGCTGGTTTTCATCTTCAGCCTTTCCGCGGCTCCGGGCGAACGCTTTTCCGCCCAGCAGGCCATGGCCATCTTCTGGCTGTGCAGCTCTTTCGGGGTGGTCCTGATTTTTTCCCTGCTTTTCAGGTTCGAAGAGGAAAACGACACGGCCACGGCTTTGCTCCTTTCCCCGCTGCCGGTGCAGGGCTTGTGGCTGGGCAAGACTCTGGCCGGGCTCCTGCTTCTTGTGCTGTGCCAGGTTTTCTTTTTTCCGGCCGCCCTTGTCTTTCTCGGCCTTGACCCCGGAAACAATCTGTCCGGGCTCGTGCTCATGGTGCTGGGTGTGGACGTCGGCCTGTGCGTGCTGGGCGGGCTGATCGGGGCCATGGGCCAGGGGCAGGGGGCCAAGGACGCGCTCTTGACCATAATCGTTTTTCCGCTGCAGATACCGCTGCTTTTGGGCGGAATCCGCATCGGGGTCGGGCTGATGCAGGGCGCTGACCTGGCCGGGGTCGCGGATTGGTTCGGACTTGTCATGGCGTTTGACGCAGTTTTTGCGGGCGCGGCACTTTTTCTGTTCCCTCATGTCTTCAGAGGGGAATAAAAGGATGAGCATGTTTCGCATCTATCCAAAAGTACTCATGATTCTTGCCTGCGGAAGCATGGCGTTGATGGCGGTGGGACAATACGTCATCTGGTTTTACGCCCCGGAGGAAATGACCATGGGGCTGGTGCAGAAGATCTTCTATTCCCATCTGCCGCTCGCGTGGTGGTCCTTTGTCGCCTTTTTCGGGGTGTGCGCCGCAAGCGTTATGGTGCTGTGGACCGGCCGGGAGTGTTGGGACGTTCTGGCCGGGGTGCTGGCCGAGATCGGAGTTCTGTTCAGCGGACTGGCCCTGGTTACCGGTTCCATCTGGGGTCGGGCGGCTTGGAATACATGGTGGACATGGGACCCTCGTCTGTCCACCACGCTTGTGATGTGGTTCGTGTACGCCGGCTATCTGGTCCTGCGTTCCGCCGACGTGGGCGGGACCAAGGGGGCGAAGGTGCGGGCCGTGCTCGGAATAGTGGCCTTTTTGGATGTGCCTCTGGTTTTTTTGTCCGCCAGGCTTTGGCGGTCCATCCATCCGGCCGTGCTCGCGTCCAAGGGTGGGGGGCTTGAGCCGGAGATGTGGACGGCGGTGTGGATCAATGTCCTGGCCTGGGGCGCGTTGTTCGGGACTCTGGTCCTGGCGCGCTACCACGGCGCTGGTCTGAAGCGGCGCGTAGAGGCGGCCCTGATCAGAATTCAGGAAAAGACCTTGCAATAAGGGGATGGTCATGAATTACCTTTTTATCGCCAATGTGTGCATCTGGCTCGGCGTGGGCGGATACGTCCTGTTCCTGGCCCGGCAGCACAGTGTTTTGGAACGCCGCGTACGGCAACTGGAGATTATTGATGGAGACGAATAACGCTTTTCCCCAGGTCGCCCGTCGTCGGGCGCTTTTTTTCCTGCTGGCCTGCCTTGGTGTCATGCTCTTTGCGGCGGTGAGCTTTCGGGTGGAGAATCCATCCATCGTGCAGCACGAAGAGCGCCGGGAGATGCCCGCCGGCGGTGGCATGGAGCAGATGGGAGGGGACATGGCCGCAGTGTCCGCCATGATGAAGAAACTGCAGGAAAACCCGGAAGATATCGAAGCCATGCGCTCCCTTGGCATGTCGTTCATGGACATGCAGGCCTGGGACAAGGCCATGTCCTTCTGGGACATGATTCTCGAGCGCAACCAGAACGATGTGATGGCCCTCAATCAAAAGGGCTTTTGTCTGTTCGAGCTTGAGAAATACGCCGAGGCCGCAGAGTTTTTCGAGCGCATGCTGGCCATTGAACAGCAGAATTTTCATGCCCACTACAATCTGGGCGTCATCTACAAGTATTATTTGACGCAACCGGAGAAGGCCGTGGCCCATTTTCAGGCCGTGATCGACGCCGCGCCGGATGATCCCGGACTCGTCAGCAACGCACAGCGGGAACTGGACAGTAAGTAATCGTCCGACTCCTGTTTGACACCTCCAAGGGGCTAATGGTAATAGCCCTCGATTCCGCAAGCTATAGTGGCCTGCCCAGGCGGGCCATGAATCATATCCTAAACTTGAACATTGTGGAGGAACTGATGAAACGTTTTTCTGGTCTCGTGATCGCTGCGTGCCTGACTTTGCTGACCAGTACGGCATTTGGTGCCGACACCGTCAAGATCGGCGTGGCGGGAGCGCACACAGGTGATCTGGCCTCCTATGGCCTGCCTACGGTCAATGCCGCCAAGCTCGTGGCGAAAGACGTCAACGCCAAGGGCGGCATCGACGGCAAGCAGATCGAACTTTTGATCCAGGACGAAGAGTGCAAACCTGAAAAGGCGACCAACGCAGCCACCAAGCTCGTCTCCGACGGCGCGGTCGTGGTTGTCGGGCATATATGTTCCGGCGCCACCAAGGCCGCCCTGCCCATTTACACCGAAGCCAAGATCGTGACCATGTCGCCTTCGGCCACCAACCCCGAGTTGACCCAGAGCGGCCAGTATCCCACGTTCTTCCGCACCATCGCTTCCGATGACGCCCAGGCCCTGCTTGGTGTCAATTTCGCCATCGACAAGCTGGGCGCCAAGAAGATTGCGGTGCTGCACGACAAGGGTGATTACGGCAAGGGTTATGCCGAGTACGCACAGAAGTTCATCACGGAAAACGGCAAGGCCGAAGTTGTCCTGTTCGAAGGCGTGACCCCCGGCGCAGTCGATTACTCCGCCGTGGTCCAGAAAGTTCGTCAGACCGGCGCGGACACCGTCATGTTCGGTGGCTACCATCCTGAAGCTTCCAAGATCGTTTCCCAGCTGAAGAAGAAGCGCGTTGACGTGAAGTTCATCTCCGACGACGGCGTCAAGGATGACACCTTCATCAAGGTCGCAGGCGCCGATGCCGAAGACGTTTACGCTTCCGGTCCCCAGGACGTCAGCGCCCTGGAAATGAACAAGGCCGCCAAGGCCGCTCACATGGCCTGAGCCCGGCGCATTCTTCGACGCCGCCTATGCGGCCATGCAGGCCCTGGTCAACGCCATTGACAAGGCCGATTCCACCGACGCCGACAAGATCATGGCAGTGCTTCGCAGCGAAAACGTGGACACCACCGTCGGAACGATCAAGTTTGACGCCCGTGGCGATGCCGAAGGCGTAGGTTTCTCCATGTACCAGGTACAGGGCGGCGCTTACGTGGAACTGAAGTAGGCTCCCTCTTACTATGCAGCTTTAACCGAGGGACGGGCATAGCCTGTCCCTCGGTTCTTTCAACAGTCCGGCAGGCAATGGTTCTGGGCCGGAGCAGACGGGGAATTATGGACCTGCAATATTTCATGGAACTTTTTCTGGGCGGATTGACCCGAGGGAGCATCTACGCTCTCATCGCCATCGGCTACACCATGGTTTACGGCATCATCGAGCTGATCAACTTTGCCCACGGCGAGGTTTACATGCTCGGTGCGTTCGTTGGCCTGATCATTGCCAGTGTGCTCGGGATCATGGGTTTTCCCGCACCTGCCATCCTGGTCATCGCCGCTGTGGTGGCGATCATCTACTGCGCGGGATACGGGTATAGCATGGAGAAGATCGCCTACAAGCCCCTGCGCGGGGCAGGCCGTCTCTCTCCGCTCATTTCCGCCATCGGCATGTCCCTGTTTCTGCAGAACTACATCATCCTGGCTCAGACTTCCGACTTTCTGCCATTTCCGCGCCTGATCCCGGATTTTGATTTCATTGAGCCCATCGCCCACGTCTTCGGCTCCTCGGACTTTGTCATCGTCGTCACCAGCGCATTCTCCATGGCCGGGCTGACTCTGTTCATCAAGTACACCAAAATGGGCAAGGCCATGCGCGCCACGGCTCAGAACCGCAAGATGGCCATGCTGCTCGGAGTCGATTCGGACAAGGTCATCTCCATCACCTTCATCCTCGGTTCGTCCCTGGCGGCCCTTGGCGGCGTGCTTATCGCCTCGCATGTCGGCATGGTCAATTTCGCCATTGGCTTTCTCGCAGGCATCAAGGCCTTCACAGCCGCTGTTCTGGGTGGCATCGGGTCCATACCCGGAGCCATGCTTGGCGGTCTCTTTCTGGGCTTGTCCGAAAGTTTCGCTACCGGCTACATTTCAAGTGACTATGAAGACGTCTTCGCCTTCACCCTGCTGGTGGTTTTTTTGATCTTCCGGCCGTCGGGAATCATGGGCAAGGCCAAGGTAGAGAAAGTATGATCAGCGGATGCACATTTATCGAAGGGCGGACACGATAATGAACGAGTTGAAAAAATCCATCCTGGTCAGTCTGTGGTTCATGTTTCTGACCTTTCCCATCATGGTCATTCGCGTCAATACCATCGAAAAGACGGTGCTTTGGCGCTGGGAGAACATGGCCTTTATCGGCATCGGCAGTTTTGTGCTGTCCTTTGTGTGGCGCTGGGCCATCCGCCGCAAGGAAGCGGGAGACGCGGTGGCGGCTTCCGGAGAAAAGAAGAGTGGAAAACTGGCGGAGTTGGCCAATAATCCGGCCCTGACCAATACGTTCCGGGCGCTGTTTCTGGCCGTTTTTCTGGTTACGCCCTGGCTGGTGACCACCTATCAGACCAACATTCTCATCTCCTTTCTGCTTTACGTGGTGCTCGGGCTCGGGCTCAACATCATCGTCGGCGTGGCCGGACTTCTTTTTCTCGGGCATGCGGCCTTTTACGCCATCGGTGCGTATTCCTACGCGCTCCTGAACCAGTATTTCGGTCTTGGTTTCTGGGTCGCGCTGCCTCTGGGCGGCGTGATCGCGGCCCTGGCCGGCATCGCCCTGGCCTTTCCCGTGCTGCGGCTGCGCGGGGACTATCTGGCCATCGTCACCCTCGGATTTGGCGAGATCGTGCGGCTGGTGCTGGAAAACTGGAGCGATCTGACCGGAGGCCCTTCGGGCATCTCGAATATCCCACGCCCAGGCCTCTTTGACGCGAAGCTCTCCGTTGCGGATGCGAATATCTACATTTATTACATTGTGCTGGCGCTGGCCCTCATCACCATAATCGCCGTGACCCGCCTCAAGGATTCGCGCATCGGCCGCGCCCTGCAGGCCCTGCGTGAAGACGAGATCGCGTGCGAGGCAATGGGCATCGACCGCGTCGGAGTTAAGGTCATGGCTTTCGGCCTGGGCACCGCCTGGGCCGGGTTCGCCGGTGTCATTTTCGCAGCCAAGACCACCTTCATCAATCCCGCGAGCTTCACCTTTTTCGAATCGGCCATCATTTTGTCCATTGTCGTTCTGGGTGGGATGGGATCAAATCTCGGGGTCATCCTCGGCTCCGCTTTTCTGGTGCTTCTGCCCGAATATCTGCGCGCCTTTTCCGAGTACCGCATGATCCTTTTCGCCACGGCCATGGTGTTGATGATGGTCTTCCGCCCTCAGGGGCTGATCCCGGCCAAGGGGCGGTCCTACACCGTGGACGATCCTGAACTGAACACGGCCAATGGAGGACGTATCTAGATGAAACCGGTACTCGACGTCACGGCTGTGTCCATGAATTTCGGTGGGCTCCGCGCTCTGAACGAAGTGCAGTTGGAGGTCCATTCGGGTGAGATCGTCGCTCTTATCGGCCCCAACGGAGCAGGTAAAACCACGTTCTTCAACTGCATCACCAGCATCTACGAACCGACCGAGGGCGAAGTCTGGTTTACGCCCAGAAACGGGGCACGGACCAAGGTCAACGGCCTCAAGCCCAACCTGGTGACCGAGCTTGGCATGGCCCGCACTTTTCAGAATATCCGTCTCTTCAAGAACATGAGCGTGCTCGAAAACGTCATGATAGCCCGTCATTGCCGCACCAAGGCCGGCATATGGGGCGCGCTTTTGCGTTCTCCCGGGGTGCTCCGCGAGGAGAAGGAGATCGTGGATCGAAGCTACGAACTGCTCAAATACATGGGCTTGCACAAATTCTACAAAGAGCTGGCCTGCAACCTGCCATATGGTGCCCAGCGCCGTCTTGAAATCGCCCGCGCCCTGGCCACCGAGCCGACGCTTCTTCTGCTCGATGAACCCGCCGCGGGCATGAACCCGCAGGAAACCGAGACACTCAAGCACCTGGTTTTCAAGATTCGGGATGAAATGGACATGGCCGTCCTGCTCATCGAGCACGATATGAGCATGGTCATGAGTCTTTCGGAGCGGATTTACGTCATGGAATACGGTTGCCTCATCGCGAGCGGCACCCCGTCCGAGATCAGCAGCGATCCTCGGGTCATCAAAGCCTACCTCGGGGAGGAAGCGCATGCTTGAGCTTAGGAACGTCTGCACATTCTACGGCAACATCCAGGCCCTGCACGGGATTTCCCTGCACATCGACAAGGGTGAGATCGTTTCCCTCATCGGCGCCAACGGCGCGGGCAAGAGCACCACGCTCATGTCCATCTGCGGCGGGGTTCCGCCCAGAAGCGGCGAGATCCTGTTCGAGGGCCATCCCATTCATGAGGTCAAGGCGGACAGGATAGTGCGCATGGGCATTTCGCAGGTGCCTGAAGGACGACTCATTTTTCCGGAAATGACGGTCATGGAAAATCTGGATCTGGGGGCTTTTGTGCGCAACGACAAGGTCGGCATTGCCCAGGATCTGGAGTACGTGTTCTCGCTCTTCCCCATTCTGGCCGAACGCCGCAAGCAATTGGGCGGGACCCTGTCCGGCGGCGAGCAGCAGATGCTGGCCATCTCCCGGGCGCTCATGGCCCGGCCCCGGCTTCTGCTTCTGGACGAGCCCTCTCTTGGCCTCGCGCCGATCATCATCACGCAAATTTTCGACATCATCCGCAAGGTCAACGAATCAGGGACCACGGTCTTTCTGGTCGAGCAGAACGCCAACCAGGCACTCAAGATCGCCCACCGTGCCTATGTCATGGAAAATGGCCGCATAACGCTTGAAGACTCGGGTGCGGCCCTGCTGTCCAACGAAGATGTCAAAAAGGCTTATCTGGGGATCTGACCCCAAAATTTGAATTACAACCCAATCCCCAGCATCGGGAGAGATGAAATATGGATAAATTTCTAGGCAAGGCATTGACCTTCGATGATGTCCTGCTTGTTCCGGCCTACTCTGAGGTGACGCCGGACCAGGTCGTTTTGAATACACGGCTGACCCCGGCCATTGAGCTCAATATTCCCTTTTTGAGTGCGGCCATGGATACGGTCACGGAGTCGCGCATGGCCATTTCCCTGGCGCGGGCCGGGGGCATCGGCATCGTGCACAAGAACATGACCGTCGAGCAGCAGGCCCTTGAGGTCGTCAAGGTCAAGAAATCGGAGTCGGGCATGATTGTCGACCCGATCACGGTGGGCCCCGACGATACCGTCGGCCATGCGCTGGAGCTCATGCGCGACTACCGGATCTCCGGTCTGCCGGTGGTTCTTGGCGATCATCTGGTGGGCATCGTCACCAACCGTGACGTGCGGTTTGTGACCGATCTGGCCGCCAAGGTCAGCGAAGTCATGACCAGCAAGAAGCTTATCACCGTGCCGGTCGGCATTTCCCTGGAAGACGCCAAACGTCATCTGCATGATAACCGTATCGAGAAGCTTCTGGTCGTCGACGACAGCAATAAATTGAAGGGACTGCTGACCATCAAGGACATCGACAAGGTGCGCAAGTACCCCAACGCCTGCAAGGACGACATGGGCCGTCTGCGTGTCGGTGCCGCCGTGGGCGTGGGTGCCGGGCGTGCCGAACGCGTCGAGGCTCTGGTCAAGGCCGGCGCGGATGTCCTTGTCCTGGATTCGGCCCACGGCCATTCCAGAAATATTCTGGATGCGGTCCGCGCCACCAAGACCGAGTGGCCGGATGTGCAGCTCATCGCAGGTAACGTGGCCACCTACGAGGGTGCCAAGGCCCTCATCGCTGCGGGTGCTGATGCGGTCAAGGTCGGCATCGGCCCCGGTTCCATCTGTACCACGCGCATCGTGGCCGGTGTCGGTGTGCCGCAGATCACGGCCATCATGGAATGCGTGCGGGCCTGCCGAGAAGCGGGGCGTTGCTGCATCGCCGATGGCGGGGTCAAGTTCTCCGGGGATGTGGTCAAGGCCCTGGTCGCCGGGGCGGATACGGTCATGATGGGGTCCATGTTCGCCGGCACCGAGGAAAGCCCGGGCGAAAAAATTCTGTATCAGGGCCGGACCTACAAAATCTACCGTGGCATGGGTTCCATCGATGCCATGAAGGACGGCAGCAGCGACCGCTACTTCCAGGAAGGATCGCAGAAGCTTGTTCCCGAGGGCATTGTCGGTCGCGTTCCTTACAAGGGGTCCGTGCTTGAGACCATTGATCAGCTTGTCGGCGGGGTTCGCTCCGGGATGGGCTATCTGGGCGCCAAAGACATTGAAACCATGCAGGAAAAAGCCCAGTTCGTGGAAATTTCCGCCGCAGGGCTGCGCGAAAGTCACGTCCACGACGTGATCATCACCAAGGAAGCGCCCAATTACAGGGTGGACGCGTACTGAAATTTTCGAGATTATAACCATCCGTGACAACGGATGGAGGAAAAAAATGGATATACAAGAAAAAGTCATCATTCTGGATTTCGGATCCCAATACACCCAGCTCATTGCCCGGCGCACCCGTGAATCCGGGGTCTACTCCGAGATTCATCCGTGCACCATCACCCCGGAAGAGCTCAAAGCGCTGCAGCCCAGCGCCATCATCCTTTCCGGCGGCCCCGCCTCCGTGTCCAGCCCTGACTCGCCCGGCATCGATCCCTCCATCTTCGAGTGGGGGCTTCCGATTCTTGGCATTTGCTATGGCATGCAGCTCATGGCCCAGGTGCTTGGCGGAAAGGTCGCGCCTTCTCTGGACCGCGAGTATGGCCGCAGCGACTTGCATTTTGAAGGGCATTGCCCCTTGTGGGAGACTCTTTCCGAAGCTGACAAGCTGACGGTCTGGATGTCGCACGGCGACCATGTCCTGGCAGTTCCTCCGGGTTTTTCGGTCATGGCCAAGACCCAGAACATCGAGATCGCGGCCATGGCCGATGTCAACCGCAAAATGTATGCGTTGCAGTTCCACCCCGAGGTGGCGCACACTGAGCAGGGCGATGAGATCCTGCGCAATTTCCTTTTCCATGTGGTCGGACTCAAATCGGTCTGGACCATGTCTTCTTTTGTCGATTCCATGCTGCAGGCGCTGCCGGAGCAGATCGGTGACGACAAGGTGGTGTGCGGCCTGTCCGGCGGCATCGATTCCACCGTCGTGGCCGTGCTTCTGAACAAGGCCATCGGCAAGAACCTGCATTGCATTTTCGTCGACAACGGGCTCCTGCGGGCGGGCGAAGGCGACGAGGTCATTGCCTACCTGCGCCAGCATTTCGACCTGAATCTGCATTACATCAAGGCGCAGGACAAATTTCTGTCCCGTCTTGAGGGACTCGAAGACCCGGAGCAGAAGCGCAAGATCATCGGCTACACCTTCATCGAGGTTTTCGAGGAAGAGGCCAAAAAGATTCCGGGGGTCAAGTATCTGGCCCAGGGCACGCTGTATCCCGATGTCATCGAATCCATCAGCTTCAAGGGTCCCTCCGCCGTGATCAAGAGCCATCACAACGTCGGCGGTTTGCCTGAAAAGATGGACCTCGCCCTGGTCGAGCCGCTGCGCGAATTGTTCAAGGACGAGGTGCGTAAAGTCGCCCAGGAACTCGGCCTGCCCGATTTTATCGTCTGGCGTCACCCGTTCCCGGGTCCGGGCCTTGCCATTCGGGTCATCGGCGAGATCACCGACGAGCGCCTTGAGATTCTGCGCCAGGCCGACAAGATCGTGCAGCACGAACTGATGGCCTCGAACTGGTACTACAAGGTCTGGCAGGGATTTGCAGTGCTGCTGCCGCTGAAGACGGTCGGTGTCATGGGCGACGAACGGACTTACGAACACGTCATCGCCCTGCGCATTGTCGACTCCATCGACGCCATGACCGCCGATTGGTCCAGGATTCCGACAGAGATCCTCGGACGGATGTCGAGCAGGATCATCAATGAAGTCAAAGGGGTGAATCGCGTGGTGTACGACATTTCGTCCAAGCCGCCGAGCACTATTGAGTGGGAATAGCCTTACAAAGCACACGTCTCACGGAGAAGAACCTATGTTTGGAATTGGGTCCACGGAACTTATAGTTATTCTGATTGTCGCGCTGATCGTCATCGGGCCGGCCAAGCTGCCGGAAATGGCCAAATCGCTGGGCAAGGCCCTGGGCGAATTTCGCAGGGTCAGTACCGATGTGAAGCGGACCATAGAAATGGAAGCCGAGCAGTCCGAGCAGAAGGAAAAGACGGCGCAGGCCAAGAAAGAGCTCTTTCCTGAAACCGCCGCCACAGCCCCAGCCGAGCCCGAGGCTGCCGCCACTCCTGCACCAGATCAACCTGTTGAACAACCCGCCGTGCAGTCCACCCAGAGCGAAAAGGACAAGGCATGAGCGAGGAGCGTTACGATCGGGACAGGCCTCAGGACGAAGCGGGAGCTGAAGCGGAAGAAGCATCTTCCGCGAGTCAGTCAGAAGCCGAGGCCAAAGCCGAGATCCAAGATCCCGATCTTTCCGATTCTCCCGAGGCAGAAGGTCTCTCTGGCGAGGGCCAGGGGGAATCTTCTGCGGACGATGCGGGTGATGGCGAAACTGAGGCGATGGAAAATTCGCACCCGCACGATTCCGTAGGCTCCGAGACAGGATTGTCCGAGACCCCGAACGCGGAGGATGCGGCCGAAAGCGCTTCCGCCATCGCGGCCAAGGGCGAGGGTGGCGTCGCCGCCACAGCGGACGAGCCCGAAGAGCAGGAGCCCGTGCACGAGATGACGTTCACCGAGCACCTGAATGAGCTGCGGGTGCGTCTGATGCGCTGCATCATAGCGGCTTTCGTGGGCCTTTTGGCCTGTTACGCGTTTGCCGAGCAGCTCTTCATGCTGCTCATGCAGCCACTTCTTACATTGCTCGAACCTTCCGGCGGCTCGCTCATCTATACAGGTTTGCCTGAAGCCTTCTTTACCCATCTGAAAGTAGCGGGCATCGCCGGTCTGTTCGTGGCCAGCCCCTACATTTTCTATCAGCTCTGGATGTTCATCGCTCCCGGTCTTTACGAAGGGGAGCGAAAATACATGATCCCCATCGCGTTGTTCTCGGCCCTTTTTTTTGTGACCGGGGCACTTTTTGGGTATTATGTGGTTTTCCCGTTTGGTTTTCAGTTTTTTCTGGGTTATGCTACCGATGTCATCAAACCCATGCCCTCGGTCAAGGAGTACTTCAGTTTCTCGACCAGCATGCTTTTTGCCTTCGGATTTATTTTTGAATTGCCGCTGTTCATGTTTTTCCTTTCAGCCTTGGGACTTGTGAAGCACGCGACATTGCGCAAATTCCGCAAATTCGCCATCCTGGGAAGTTTTGTCGTCGCAGCTGTGCTCACCCCGCCGGACGTTGTCTCGCAGTGCCTCATGGCCGGACCGCTGTGTCTGTTGTATGAAGTGGGCATTTGGGTGGCCTACCTGGTCGAAAAGAAGAAGAAGCCCAAAGAGACCCCGGCGGAAGAGGACGCGGCAGCGGACGCCAAGGGATAACCAAAGGGCCGGGTTCATGAGCCTGGCCTTTTCATTGCAGGAGACGCTATGCATCCTCGTACAGGTCGTATCGATCGCCAGACCCGGGAAACTCAGATATCCGTGGTCGTGAATCTCGACGGGAAGGGCATCTGCTCCGTGCGGACAGGATTCGGATTCGCCGATCACATGCTTGACCTGCTGGGGCATTGGGCCGGTTTTGATCTGGAGATCTCCTGCACGGGCGACCTGCATATCGATGCGCATCATTCTCTGGAGGATGTCGGGTTGTGTCTGGGCAGCGCCCTTGGCATGGCCCTCGGTGAGCGTCGCGGCATCGCACGGGTCGGTTGCGCAAAGGTGCCTATGGACGAGGCCTTGACCGAAGTCTGTTTAGATCTTTCGGGAAGGCCCTATCTGGTATACGAAGAAAACGTCTTGCCTGCCGTTATCGCCGGTCAAGAGAAAGATCTGTGGCGTGAATTTCTGAAATCACTGGCTTCCAAGGCGGGCATGAACCTGCACGTACGCATGCTTTACGGACAAAACGGACATCATCTGCTGGAATCGGTATTCAAGGGACTCGGTCTGGCCTTGCGTCAGGCCGTGTGCGTGGAACGCGAAGACGTGCTCAGCACCAAGGGGGGGCTTGACTCATGAGATACATAATTCTGGCTTTGCTTCTTGCCTGTACAGCCTGCGCCGGCCCCACGCGCTGGCCGGCAGTGGAGTCTCAGGGCACGCTGGCCGTGGCGCATTTTGTCCATCCCCAGCATGACTGGGAGCTCATGGCCGGAGTGCTGCCCGAGGAAGCTTCGGTGGTCACCCAGGAATCCCTGGCTGCCCTGGACGGGCAGTTGGCCGCCTTGCTGGAAAAAAGCGACCTGCGCACGGTCATGCACGCTGCCACGGTGCAGGGCTGTGAGGAGATCGTGCAGGCTGAAAAGGAGCGTCCGCGCTTCGAGACTCTTGAGTACTGGAAGAGCGTGGGCGCCTGCATGAAGGCCGACTACCTGCTCGTGCCCTATGTTTCGTACTGGCAGGAGCGCGAGGGAGGCGAATGGGGCGTGACCCGTCCGGCCGGGGTGACCCTGGACCTGTATCTGATCAAGACGGCCAACGGTGAAGTGCGCCGATATCATTTTGAGGAAGAGCAGCAGGGTCTGGCCGAAAACCTGCTCAAGGGCGGCCGTTTCTTTAAACGCAAGGGCCGCTGGATCACGCCGCTTGAGATCGCGGCCGAAGCACTGGAAGAAGGGACAAGGGTTCTGGGTTTATGAACATATTTCCGGCTGTGGACATAAAGGACGGCAAGTGCGTGCGTTTGCGCCAGGGGGCCGAGGATCAGGTCACGGTTTTTTCAGACGATCCGGTGGCCATGGCCCGGCAGTGGGTAGAGGCCGGGACCAGATGGCTGCACGTCATCGATCTTGACGGGGCTTTCAGCGGCACGCCGCGCAACATGGAACTCATTCGCGAGCTGTGCTCGGCGGTGTCCATCCCCGTGCAGCTCGGCGGCGGGATCCGGAGCCTCGATGTCGCCGGCAAGTATCTGGAAGCCGGGGTGACGCGCCTCATCATCGGAACCGTGGCGCTCGAAGACCCGGCCCTGTTCCGCGAACTCTGCCAAACCTACCCGGGCCGTATCGGCGTGTCTCTTGATGCCCGCGACGGCCACCTGAAGACCAAGGGCTGGGTGGAGGACGCGGGCAAGACCGTGGCCGACGTGGTGCCGGAGCTCGAAGCCGCCGGGGCGGCGTTTTTCATCTACACCGACATCAGCCGCGACGGAATGCAATCCGGAGTCAACATCCCGGCCCTTGAATCTCTGCTGGGCATGACGGACCGACCCGTGCTCATCGCCGGCGGCATCTCCACTCTGGAGGACGTGCAGGCCGTGCACCCTCTGGCCGAGCGGGGTCTGGCCGGAGTCATCACCGGCAAGGCCATCTACGCCGGAAGCCTGGACCTCAAAGCCGCTCTGGACTGGCTGGCTGCCCAGAACTAGCTTTTTTCGTTATGCAAAAAAAGAACGCCCGGTCGGATGATCGGGCGTTCTTTTTTTTACAGCAGGGAAAAGCGGGCTATTTGGTGCCGAAGATCTTGTCCCCGGCGTCGCCCAGGCCTGGCAGAATGTATCCGTTTTCGTTCAGACGTTCATCAACGGCCGCGACGTAGATGTCCACGTCGGGGTGTGCCTCGGTGATGCGCTTCAAACCCTCGGGGGCCGCGACCAGAAAGAGGCCGCGGATGCTGGTGCAGCCGGCTTTCTTCAGGCAGCGGATGGTCGCGTCCAGGGTTCCGCCCGTGGCCAGCATGGGGTCGAGAATGAGGGCCATGCGTTTGTTGATGTTTTTGGCCAGCTTCACATAATATTCAACCGGCTGCAGGGTCTCTTCATTGCGGTAAAAACCGACAACGCTGACTTTGGCGCCGGGGACCAGATCAAGCACGCCGTCCTGCATGCCCAGGCCCGCGCGCAGGATCGGCACCACAGTGATCTTCTTGCCCTTGATGACATCAACCACGACGGGCCCGGCCCACCCCTGCACGGTCTTTTTTTCGGTCTCCAGATCCTTGGTGGCCTCGTAGGTCAGCAGCCTGGCGACTTCGGACGCGAGTTCGCGGAAATTCTTGGTGCTGATGTCATGCTTGCGCATGAGTCCGAGCTTGTGCCTGATGAGTGGGTGTTCCGCCACGAATACTGCCATGTGATTATCTCCTTGCCAGGGTCGATGGGATTGCTGCTTCCGGAAGCGTAAAATTGCGTGCCCCTTCCTATTCCTCCCCTCCGGTCCGGTCAAGGCGGCCTTTGCCTGTGGGTGACGGCGTGCGCAGGTGCAGTGCAGCGCGGGCGATGAGATAGGCACTGACCGGGGCGGTGGCGAAAAGAAAGAGGGTGATGAGCAGTTCGTGCAGACTCAAGGGATGCTCCTGCCCGCTGAAGTGCAGAACCGATGCGATCAGGATGCCGCCAACGCCCAGCGTGGTGGCCTTGGTCGGTCCGTGCAGGCGGGTGAAGAGGTCCGGCAGGCGGGCCAGCCCGATGGAACCTATGAGCGCGAACGCGCCGCCGATCAGCAGAAAAAAGGAGATGAGTGATTCAGTGAGTATGGCCGGCATGGTGCGCTCCTATTCGATGATGTCGCCGCGCAGCAGGTACTTGCACAGGGCCACGGTTCCGATGAAGCCCATCATGGCGATGAGCAGGGCCGCCTCGAAGAATTCGGTCAGGTTCTGATGAATGCCCAGCAGCACCAGAAGGGCGATGGTGTTGATGGCCATGGTGTCGAGTGCCAGGATGCGATCGGGCAGGGTCGGCCCGGCGAAAAGCCGCCAGAAATTGAGCGTCAGAGCGGTGGCGATACAGAAAAAGGCTATGGAGATGGCTGTGCTCAGCATGGGAAGATCTCCTTCAAGGGCGCTTCGTAGCGCTGTTTGATGCGTTGTACGAGCCGGGCTTCATTATCCAGGTCCAGAACGTGGATGAGCAGGCTGCGTCGATCATCCGCCACCTGCGATGACACTGTCCCCGGAGTGAGGGAGATGGTGTGGGCCAACAGGGTGATGGCAAAATCGTTTTTCAGGTCCAGGGGAAGAGTGATGAAGGCCGGACGCAGGCGTCTGATCGGGCCGAGGATGAGGCGGGCCACGGTCAGGTTGGCGATGACGATGTCAAAGAAGAAGACGGCCAGATAGGCGACCAGGGTAAGCGGGCTGCGCATGCACGGCTGATCGGGCCAGAATCTGATCGTGAAGAGAGGGATGGCCATGGCGAGCAACGCTCCGAGAACCATCTGCCCGGGGGCTATTGTATTTACAAGCAGAAGCCAGATCAGCCACAAAAACAGGCTGAACATGGGTTGCGGCAGCCAGCGTTTCATGGGGTCGCTCCGCCGAGAACGGCGATGATGTAGTTGTCTGGTGCAAGGAGTTGTCTGGCTGTGGCCTCGGTGTAGGCGGTGACGGGGTCGGCCATGATTGTCAGAGCCACTGCAGTTAAAATCAGCGCGGCAGCGGGTGCGAGCCGCGGCCATGACACGTAAGTTCCGGAAAGAGGGATGCCCTCGGTTTTCCAGAAGAGTATGCTCCCGCAGCGGCCCAGGGCGACAAGGGTGATCAGGCTGCCGCCAAGGGCAATGGGCCAGAGCCAGACGGCCTGGAGCGCTGGCGCGGCCTGCAGGAGCAGCAACTTGCCGACAAATCCGGACAGGGGGGGAAGCCCTGCGGCGCCCATGGCGCCAAGAAGAAAAAGGGTTCCGAGCAGGTTTGGCTGCGACATGGGCGGCCCTGGCTCAAGCGCGTCGCCCGTCAGGCCGCGTTGACGCGTGAGGTGGTCGGCCAGCAAAAAGAGTCCGGCAATGACCAGGGTTGAATGCGGCAGGTAGTAAAGGCTCGCGCTTATCCCGGCCTCGTTCCAAAGCCCGATGCCTGCCAGCAGCGTGCCGACGGAGACGATGACCAGCCAGGCCAGGAGCACCCTCAGATGTCTGCTGCCGAGGACGCAGATCGACCCTGCGGCAAGAGTCGCCAAAGCCAAGGGAAAGATCAGTTCAGCTGCGTCAGGAGCTGGGCCCTGGCTTGGGAAGATAAGCGACTGCGTGCGCAGGATGGCATAGACGCCAACCTTTGTCATGATGGCGAAAAGGGCGGCCACGGTGGGGAGGACGGAGGCGTAGAGACCGGGCAACCACAGGAAGAGGGGCAGGATAGCGGCTTTTAACCCGAACACGATCACGAGCAGCAGGGCGCTGGTGCGCAGCAGCGGAGCCTGATCCGGGGCGCTGCCGGCTACCTTGACGGCCAGGTCGGCCATGTTCAGGGTTCCGCAGACTCCGTACAGGGTGCCGAGGGCGATGAGGAAAAGGCTTGAGCCGATAAGGTTCAGGACCACGTAGCGCAGGGCGTTTCGCGTGCGCTCGGGGCCCAGGCCATGCATTGCCAGACAATAGGATGCAATGAGCAGTATTTCAAAGAAAACAAAAAGATTGAAGAGGTCGCCGGTCAGGAAGGCACCGTTTATGCCCAGAATCTGCAACGGGAAGAGGACATGAAAATCGCGTCCACGCTGGTCGTCGCCGCAGCAGGCGTGGAGCAGGATGGGCAGAGCCAGGAGCGCGGTCAGCACGAGCATGAGGGCGCTCAGTCTGTCGAGTACCAGAACTATGCCGAACGGCGCGGGCCAGTTGCCGAGCGCGTAGATATCGATGTGGCCAGAGGCAGCCCGGGCCAAGAGGAGCAGGGCGAAGAGGAGTATGGCGAAGGTCGTGAGCAGGGAGACGACTCGCTGCGCGCCCACTCCCGCGTGTACCAGCAGCAGGTTGAGCATGCCTGCGACCAGGGGCAGGAGCAGAGGGAGGATGATCCAGTGGCTCATGACGTATCCTCCTTTCCGTCAACATGATCATTGCCCAGTTCTCCCAAGGCGCGCAAGGCGAGGATGACCACGAAGGCCGTCATGCCGAAGCCGATGACGATGGCGGTCAGGACCAGGGCTTGGGGCAGGGGGTCGGCAGTGGGTCCGGGACTTGTGGCCAGGGGCGGAGCGCCGGTAATCAGACGGCCGCTGAAGAAGAGAAAGAGGTTGACCGCGTAGGACAGGAGCGAAAGCCCCAGCACCACGGTGAAGGTGCGGGCGCGCAGCACCAGATAGACCCCGCAGGCCACGAGAACAGCGATGACGCAGGCGACCAGGGCTTCCATCACCGGTTCTCCCTGAGGCGCGTCCCCCGCTGGGTCAGTTTGCCCAGGTTGGCCAGAATGAGCATGATCACGCCGACGACGGTCAGGAAAACACCCAGGTCAAAGAGCATGGCGCTGGCCAGTTCGAATTCGCCGACCACCGGTAAGGTGACGTGTCCGAACGTGGACGTCAGGAAGGGATGGTTCAGCAGCAGACTGCCCGCTCCCGTCGTGGTTGCAATGATCACTCCGCAAGCGATGAGGGGATGGAAGGGCATCCGCCACTGCCGCTGGGTCCAGGCGGTGCCGTTGGCCATGTACTGCAGGATGAGCGCCACGGCCGTGACCAGACCCGCGATGAATCCTCCCCCTGGCGCATTGTGTCCGCGCAGGAACAGGAAGGCCGAAACCAGCAAGGCCAGGGGCAGCAGGAAGCGGGTCATCTGTGACAGGATCAGCGGATGCTGCTCCGAGGCCCAGGGGCGTCCGCCCTGGTCGTGCGTCGGAACCGGCAGGCGCAGGGTGTCGAGCAGGGCGTAGATGCCGATGGCGGCCACGGCCAGGACCGTGACCTCGCCCATGGTATCGAACCCGCGAAAATCAACCAGAATGACGTTGACCACATTGGCCCCGCCTCCGCCGGGCAGGCTCTGCTCCATGAAAAAGGAAGAGATGGAGTCATGGGGGCGGGTCAGCATGCCCCAGGCCAGAAGTCCGCACCCACCTCCCGCACCTACGGCCAGGAGCATGTCGCCTATGCGCCTGGAGGTTTTGGTCAGCCTGCCATGGCGCTGCGGAAGGAAAAAGAGGGCCAGCAGTAGCAGCATGATGGTCACCACCTCGACGCTGAGTTGCGTCAAGGCCAGATCCGGGGCGGAGAAACGCACAAAGACCAGGGCCACCAGCAGCCCGACAACGCTTAGGGCGATGACGGCGGACAAACGGTGCTCGTGCCACAGCACGGTGAGGAGGCTCGCACCCATGAGCAGCAGCGCGCCCAGAAGGGACAAACCATCGACGGGGCTGGAGGGGATGGTGCCTCGTATGTCCCCGCCGGTCAGGGGCAGGAGCATGGCCAGGACCGCTACGCCCAGGAGCAAGGCTGCCGAGCGCTGCAGGGAGCCGTTGTCCATGCCGTGCAGGAAGGCGCGCGCGGTGCGGAGCAGGGCATCCTCTGCGGCATGGAAGAGGGCGGCCGCATCCGCGGAGAAAGCGAGGCGTTCGTGCAGGGCAAAGAGTCTGCGCCGCGCCGCGTAGAGGGCAAATCCGCCGCCAAGGGCAACGAGGCTCATGAACAATGGCGTGTTGAAACCGTGCCAGATGGCCAGACTGTAGTGCGGCAACGTTGCTCCGGTCACGTTGGTGGCGGCCAGATCCAGCAGCGGTCCCACGGTCAGGCCCGGCAGGATGCCCACCAGCAGGCACAGCGCGGCCAGGATTTCCACTGGCACCTTCATGAAGCGCGGTGGTTCGTGGGGTGGATATTTGGGTAGATCATGGGGAACGCCATTGAAGAAGACGTCGTGAATGAAGCGGGCCGAATAGGCCACGGCAAAAATGCCGGCCAGGGTCGCGGCTGCCGGGAGAATCCACGACGCGGAACCGAGCAGTTCGACGTGCAGGGTTTCGGCGAAGAACATTTCCTTGGACAGGAAACCGTTCAGGAGCGGCACTCCGGCCATGGCCGCCGAGGCGATCATGGCCAGGGCGGCGGTGTGGGGCATGTATTTCCACAGGCCGTTCAGGCGGCGCATATCCCGGGTCCCGGTTTCGTGGTCGATGATGCCTGCGGCCATGAACAGCGAGGCCTTGAAGGTGGCGTGGTTGATGATGTGAAATACTGCCGCCACGGCCGCCAAAGGTGTATCCAGCCCGAAGAGGAGCACGATGAGGCCGAGGTGGCTGATGGTCGAGTAGGCCAGCAGCCCTTTCAAGTCATGTTGAAAGATGGCGACATAGGCACCCATGAGCAGGGTGGTCAGGCCGACGCCGCTCACGGTGAAGAACCAGAGGTCCGTGCCCGACAGGACCGGGTAGAATCTGGCCAGCAGGAACACGCCCGCTTTGACCATGGTGGCCGAGTGCAGGTAAGCGCTGATGGGAGTGGGCGCGGCCATGGCCCTGGGCAGCCAGAAATGGAAGGGAAATTGCGCCGATTTGGTGAAAGCGCCGATCAGAATGAGCAGAAGCGCCGGGACGTAGAGCGGATGGGCGCGGATCAGATCGCCCTGGGGCAGGATGTGGGAGATCTGGTAGGTCCCGGCCATCTGTCCCAGCAGCAGGAATCCGGCCAGCAGGGCCAGACCGCCGCTGCCAGTGACGATAAGGGCCATGCGCGCCCCCTGTCTGGCATCCGCGCGATGTTGCCAGTAGCCGATGAGCAGAAAGGAAGACAGTGAGGTCATCTCCCAGAAAATGAGCATCAGAATCAGGTTGTCAGACAGCACCACGCCCAGCATGGAGCTCATGAACACGAGCAGCAGACCGTAGAGGCGCCCCATGGGGTCTTTTTCCGAGAGGTAGTAGCGGGCATAGATGACCACCAGAAGCCCGATGCCCAGTACCAGGAGCGCGAACAAGGCGGCGAGGCCGTCCATGCGCAGGGTCAGGTCAAGTCCGGCCCCGTCCAGCCAGGGTCGATGCATGGACGCGGGATTGCCTTGAAAAGCCATGATGAGCGGAGCCACGGCCAGCATGAGGGTGCCTACGGTCACGGCCATGGCCGACCAGGCGCAGACATTGCGTCCGAAGCGAATGGTCAGAGGCGGGAGCGCGGCTCCCAGGAGTGGGAGCAGGATGAGAATGAGTACATTCATGTCGTGCTCGCAGTGGCTTGCTTGGGATGCTCCGACTCACGATGTTGTGAGCTGTCATCTGCTTTGGTTGCCACGGACTATGTCAACGTTGCATCAGTACTGCAGGAAATACCGCGGTGGGAAGAATTGCCGGATGTCAGCGATCAGCCCCTTGGACGTTGGTCGCGAAATTAACCCAGCCTGAGCTTAGATGTTCAAAACGGATTGCGTCAACCGGACAGGGCAAATAAAACAAGTCCATTTGCGTTATTGTTTTTGGCGAAAAGTGAGCAGGATTGTCTGAGATGTTTTTTTGGTGTCAGACGGGATAAAAAACTGTTCAATCCTGAAATAATTTCGTATTCAGCTATGCACAAATTCTTATTCGTGGGGCTGCACTGCGGAAAATTTATCAAGGAAGAATTGCCAAAGTTTGTCGATATTCATACCGGAGTGGCTGGAGATGAGCAAAGGTGGCTTTTCCGTGCCCAGAAGTCGTTGCCATGCGGCCTGATTTGCACTTCGGACAGGCTGCTTGCATTTATCGGCTTTTGTCATCACCGGGAATACATCCATCCCTTGAGCCCTGATGTATGTGATCAGTTCTATGTCGAGGGCCTGGGGCGGGAGGCGTGAATCAAGCAGGGCGACCACTCCAAAGAGGCGGGGGTTATTTTTTAAGTATCTATTGATGAGCGTGGCCCATTTTTCGCGTTCCGTTTTGGAACAACGGGCATATCCGTATCCTGGAAGGTCAACGAGATAGAATTCTTCCGGGCTGACCCTGTAAAAGTTCAGGCTGCGGGTTTTGCCGGGGGTGGAACTGATTTTCGCAAGGTTTTTCCTGCCGGTGAGTTTGTTCAGCAGGGACGATTTTCCAACATTGGATCGTCCGGCGAGAGCGAGTTGGGGAAGTGGCATTTCTCCCAGTTGATCGATGGTGTAGATTGTCTTTTCCAAAATTACGGTGCTGGGCATGAAGCTACCATTTCCCGGGGCTAGGGTTCTTGACGAAATGCGTTTTGATCAGGCAGTGATAGAAAGAATTGTCTTGGTTATCAATAATTAATTGGAGGCATACTATGCGTGCGTTGCTCGTGCTCTTGAGCGCCGTTTTCATGTTGAGCGGGTGTACCAAGGAAGTGAAGTTGGTTTCGACCAGCGCGGCCCAGGAGCCCCTCCGGGTTGAAGAAGAGGCCACTGTCGAATTGCGTCTCAGTGAAACGGATCTGGTCAAATACGTAGATGCCGACACCGGGGTCTGGACCGAGGCGAGGAACGCAGGGCTCATCAAGGTCTTCAACAAGATTTTGAACAGGAATATCGTCCTCGTCCCCGTGGCCGGGATGACTCCGCTGGGGCAAATGGACGGGGCTTATAGCCAGAGCGGGTTGCTCAATACCCAGGGAGACCAGGAGACCGGCGATCTGATCCAGAACTTTTTGGTCTCGGCCAGTTTTGTTGGCGACCTGAGCCTCGGCGGACAGATCATCGCTCTGGAAGAGGACCGCTATATCGCCGGCATGCATGACGTGCTTTATGCCATGCTCTACCAGACGGTGCCCGAAACCTTGCCGTCCTACGTTGCCATCGCGGAGCCTGTCGGCGAACTTGGAACCAGCTTTTACCGTGTTATCGGCATGGCCGAAATCAAGCAGCTCATGCAGGATAATACTATCGCGCTGCCCGAAGAGCAGGGCGGAGCGACCGGAATATTGTGCAATCTTGAGATCGTGGTCAGCGATCGTGAGGTCGAGGCCGGAGATCGCATTTTTCTCATGAACGTTGATGTCGCAGCCCTGGATCCAGATGCCGTCATTGCCCAGGACGACCCTGATACGGTGGTGGTGCTGCCTCCGCATTCCGATACCGTGCGCGAGCCCTCGGAGCAGAAATAGCATATGGAATTTGTGGTTATAAATGGCCCCAATCTGGGCTTTCTGGGACAGCGTCAGCCGGAAATATACGGAGCAACAGGTATGGACGCGCTCCCCGGGATGGTTGAAAGACTGCTCGGGGACGACGCCGCACGCATTCGTCTGACGCAGTTTCAGTCCAATTCCGAAGGCGCTCTCATTGACCGCCTGGAAGAGGCGTGGAAGGTCAAGAGCGACGGGGTTGTCCTTAACGCCGGGGCCTACACCCATACCAGTCTTGCCCTGGCCGATTGCCTGGCCTGGGTCAGGATTCCTTGTGTCGAGGTCCATTTGAGCAACGTGCACGCCCGCCAGTCCACCATGCGGCACAAAAGTCTTATCGCGCGGCACTGCCTCGGGGCTATTGCCGGTTTCGGCATTATGAGCTATGCGCTCGCAGTCCAGGCGCTTTGGCAGCGTCTGACCCAGCCCTGAGGCTCTGCCAAAGTGTCGGCAGGGACAAATCTATGGAGGAAGCAAGGCAAGCATGTTAGCTACGAGTGATTTCAAGAAAGGCAAGAAGATAGAGATTGACGGCGCTCCGTGTGAGATTCTGGAGTGCAATCATTACAAGCCGGGCAAGGGCGGTGCGTTTATGCGCACCAAGTACCGCAACCTGCTCACCGGATCAGTGGTCGAGCAGAATTTTCGTTCCGGGATCAAATTCCCCAAGCCGGACCTGGAAGTCCGGGAAATGCAGTACCTGTACAATGAAGGCGAAAGCTACGCCTTTATGGATATGACAACCTTTGAACAGATTTCGGTCCCGCACGATCTCATAAGCGAAAAGGGCGGCTACCTGAAGGAGGCCCAGGCCTATAAGGTCATGCTGTATCAAGGGCGTCCTCTGGACCTGGAAATGTCCGGCTCCGTGGTTCTGGAAGTGACCATGACCGATCCCGGCATGAAGGGCGACACTGTTACCGGTGCCTCCAAACCCGCGACCCTGGAGACGGGGATCGTGGTCAACGTCCCGCTTTTCGTCGAGATTGGAACCAAGATCAAGGTCAATACGGAAACGGGCGAATATCTCGGCCGCGAATAGATTGGTTGATCGACAGCATCCAAAAGGCCATGGAGAGCGCTCTGTGGCCTTTTGTTTTTGCAACTGTCCCAGCATGGAAAAAAACGCATGACTAAAGACGGCAACAAGCTCGTACGGGAAATTTGTGCGCTGGTCTTTGCCTGTTCCCTGGCACTTGTGACCTTGGCCCTGTATTCCTTCTCCCCCGCCGACCCCGGATTCAATCATCAGTCCGTGGCCGGTCACAAGACTCAGAACCTGGTCGGAACCCTGGGCGCATATGTGGCCGGAGGGCTGGTCGATCTGTGTGGCGCGGCGGCATGGCTGTGGCCTGTTTTCTTCGCCCTGGCCGCGGCGATGCTCTTTTTCCCCAGCTTTCGGCCGCACTGGCTGCGCTGGATCGGCGGCATCATGCTGGCGATCCTGGTTCCGGTCTGGTTGCATTTCGCGGTCCTGCGCCTGGACCTGTCCGAATCAGGCATGGTCAGCGGAGGTTTTGTCGGGCGGACACTGTACGCACTGTTGCAGCGCGTCTTCGGCAACTACGGTTTTGTGCTTGTTGCCGTCTGCCTGACGCTTATCGCAGGCCGACTGCTCTTTGGCATGTCATACCGGGCTTTGGTGGAAAAATGCGCGGGCTGGTTGTCGTTGGCGCGGCGTTTTTTTCAAAGATTCCGGGACTGGCGGTCAGAACGCTCCATTGCGGTCGAAGTTTCCGCAGCTCCCCAGGCACAGCGGCCGCCTGCCAAACCGCGCAAACCCGCAGAGGACGCGCGTGCGGAAGAACCCCGGATCATACCCAAGCCCCAGCCCAAATCAATAAAGCCAGCCGCTCCTGTCCGGCCGGCAACTTCCGGCAGCAGCCTGCCGCCCCTTGATCTGTTGTCCCAGGTACCGGCCTCACGCATTGCGATCCCGAAGGCGGTCCTGGACAGGCAGTCCCAGGCCCTGACCTCCTGTTTCGCCGACTTTGGCATCCAGGGCGAGGTACAGGGGGTGCAGCCCGGACCGGTCATCACCATGTTCGAGTTCAAACCCGCGCCGGGCGTCAAGGTCAGCCGCATCGCCAATATGAGCGATGACCTGGCCCTGGCCCTGAAAGCCCGGGCCGTGCGTATCGTGGCCCCGCTCCCCGGGCGCGACACCGTGGGCATTGAAATTCCCAACGAACAACGCCAGACCGTCTACCTGCGCGAAATCATCGATGATCCGGCCTTTGCCGACACCAAGGCCCAGCTGCCCCTGGCTTTGGGCATGGACATCCAGGGCGTCCCCAAGATCGCCGATCTGGCCAAGATGCCGCACATGCTGGTGGCCGGCGCCACCGGCGCGGGCAAGTCCGTGTGTCTCAACTGCCTGCTGCTGAGCATCGTCTACAAGCACGATCCCGAGCATGTGAAGTTGCTGCTGGTCGATCCCAAACGCATTGAGCTGGCCGTCTACGGAACGCTTCCGCACCTGGTCCATCCCGTGGTCACGGACATGCATCTGGCCAAGAATGCCCTGGAATGGGCCGTCTACGAAATGGAACAGCGCTACGAGGCCATGGCCAGAACAGGCGTGCGGCACATCACCACCTACAATCAGAAACTGGCCGAGATGGGTGACGACCGCCCTGAGGACATGCGCGACCTGAAACCCTTTCCCTACCTCATCATCGTGGTCGACGAACTGGCCGACATGATGATGACGGCGGCCAAGGAAGTGGAAGGCAGCATCGTCCGTCTGGCCCAGCTGGCGCGGGCCTCGGGCATTCACCTCATCCTGGCCACTCAGCGCCCGTCCGTGGATGTGGTCACAGGCATCATCAAGGCCAACTTCCCCTCGCGCATCGCCTTCCAGGTCAGCTCCAAGCACGACTCGCGGACCATCCTCGACGGCATCGGCGCGGAATACCTCCTCGGCCACGGCGACATGCTCTTCAAACTCAGCGGTGGCAACATACAGCGTGTGCACGGCGCTTTCGTGGGCGACGACGAGATCGCACGCGTGGTCAAATATTGGGAGAAACAGCGGCCCCAGCGTTTCGAGCTGGATTTCGCCGAGTGGAACACCGCGGGTGAGAGCGGAGTTGAAGGCAACGGTGGTTCAAGCGACGTCCTCGACGATCCCAAATATGGCGAGGCCATCGATTTTGTCACGGACCAGGGTCGAGCCTCCATCTCCATGATCCAGCGCCGCCTGCGCATCGGCTTCAACCGCGCCGCCCGCTTCATCGAACAAATGGAAATGGACGGCGTCATCGGGCCTCAGGACGGCAGCAAGCCCCGGCTGGTGCGCAAGAAGGATTAGCGGGAAGATGCCTCCGGCGGGCAGGGGACGCGTCCCCTGCACCCCGTTCATGGGGGTGGGGAAGAAGCGTCACCCTTAACGAACCCAATTTCGATTGAACATATTGGATTTTCTGCGGAATTTGCGCATCGGCTCAAGCGTAGCGGCGCGGCTCGGGCAAGGCCTGTCGGCTGTCTGACTGAGCCAGGAATCGTTTGCTTCCCGGCCGTCCCACGCGCAGGGCAAGAAAGAAAAGACGAGATCTCAAGGTCGGGAAGCATTACGAGGCCGACGAAGGAGTTCCGGCAGGCCTTGTCCGAGCCGCGCCGACATGCGTTTTTCACATACGGCACGAAACAGCCGTCTCTGGCGGACAGGGATTTCGCCGAAGAGAAACGTCAGGCTTCTTCCATGAAGGTGAAGCGTGGTTGTGTTTTTCCGTTGTGCTCGACGTGCTCCATGAACATGGACAGCGGGCGGACCCACAGGCCCGTGTCGTTGTAAAGGGGACGATACACGACTATGTCTTCCAGACCTTCGCTGTGCCTGGCTACGCCTAGAACCTCGTATTCTCCACCCTTGAAATGCCGGTAACGACCGGGCGGCAGCAGCATTTCGTTTTTGTCGCCTAAAATGGACATCGTTTTTTCTCTTGTGCCGGGGTTGAAAATTTTGTGCAGGGCATCAGGTCGAATCTCCTCTTTGTCATCACGGACCCGCGAATTCAAGGATTGCCTCGAGGTTTGCCTGCGTGAGCTGAAGATGCCATGAATTTCAAGAGGATGCTTTGTGAGCTGGGACTAGGTCCTGCTTGTGGCATTAAAAAATCGTACTGCCACTTTTGCGGGGATGGAAAATCATTCCCTATTTGTTTTGGAGGGTTGATGGAACTGGATGTGGAAACCATGGTCGCTCGGCTGGGAGAATCCCTGCTTCTTCAGGGAGCCCGCATGGCCACCGCCGAATCCTGCACCGGCGGGCTGGTGGCGAGCACGCTGACGGATGTGGCGGGAAGTTCGCGCTGGTTCGAGGGCGGCGTCGTGGCCTATGACAACCGCGTCAAGGTGCGTCTGCTTGGCGTGCCGGAAGAGATATTGATCCGCCATGGCGCTGTCAGTCAGGCCTGCGTAGAGAGTATGGTCCATGGAGTGTGCGAGCTGATGAAGGTCCCCGTTGCCCTGGCTATCTCCGGCATCGCGGGCCCGGACGGGGGCACTTCGGAAAAACCTGTGGGGCTGGTCTGGATGGCGTGGCGGGTTAACCGCAGGGTCTGGAGCCGGGAATTTCGTTTTCAGGGTTCGCGCCGGGAGATCAAGCGCTTAAGCGTGCGTGAGGTTCTTTTAGGTCTGCTCTGATCATAAAAAACGGCGCTTCAGGTGAAGCGCCGAAAAAAACGGGAGAAATGGCACCGGAACCGGGCGTCAGTTCAGATAGTCGCCGCGGTTGAACTTGAACTCTTCCGTGGTGGTCAGGATATCCAGCTCTTCGACCATGGTCGCGAGCCCCTGACCAGAGGTTTGGGGCAGGTCGCCCTTGACCTCCTGGATGTTTTGGCGAATGTCCGCGAGCAGGCTGTAGCCTTCTCGCAGGTTACCGTCTTCCGAGCCGATTATTTGGGAATAATCTTCCCACTTGGAAAGCAATGCATTCATCTTGTCCATGACCGTCTGCTCTGTTGGTTTTTGCAGCATGGCGGCCTGCAAGGCCTGATCAAGTCGAACCATGGGACCGGTCGCAGGCGCGATATTGCTGGTCTCGGCGGTGGATTCCGATCCCAGCTCTTGGGCCAGGGCCTTTGCGAATCCTACGCCTGGGGTGTTCCGGGCCGTGTTTTTTTGCTGGAGCTGCAGGGCAGCCAATTGATCCGGGGTGATTTTCATGGCCATCTCCTTCCTTTTTTACCAGATCAAGCAAAGTCCTTGCCAAGACGAGCTTTGATTGTAACATATGCAAATAATTGAAATTTATTTAAACGAGGCGGAAAGGTTTGCCGGGCTCCGCTCCTCATGTTCAGCGTGTACCAGCCTCTCCAGACCCTGGTCAATGCGCAGTGGAGGGCCGGACGCATGAGTGGGGTGCGCGAAGCTGAAACCCTTGAATTAGCAAGAGGGGGGCTGGTCATCTACCCGACGGAGACGTTTTACGCCCTGGGCTCCCTGGCCACCGTGCATTCTGCCGTGGAGAGGATTTTTTCGGTCAAGGGGCGGCCAGAGGGCAAACCTCTGCCGCTCATTATCTCCGATTGGGAGATGGCGGGACGCTTTTTGCGGCTCACGAACGTCGAGGAGGAGCTGGCCCGGAAATTTTGGCCGGGGCCGCTCTCTATCGTGGTCGAAGTCGATCAGCGCGTGAGTCCGCTTGCGCAGGACCGTGCCGGCCGTTCGGCCGTGCGCATGTCGCCGCACTCCATTGCCGCGCAGCTCTGTCGGGACGCCGGTGCGCCGCTGGTGTCTTCCAGCGCCAACCGCAGCGGGCGGCCACCCGCGTGCAGGCCCGAAGAGCTCGACTCCGAGCTCGTCCGGCTGTCGGGCGCGTTGGTCATTGCAGACTCTCCGTGGCCCGGCGGCGGACTGCCCTCCACCCTGGTGGAAATCGTGGGGGCGAACTCCGTGCGAATCTTGCGGGCAGGAGCGATACCTATGGAAGAGATATCCGCCGCAGGATTCCAGGTGGTCTCCTAGTACAAATTTTTTTTCGCCGGCCGTGTTATTCCGGTATGTTAGAAAAACGAGGTTTAAAAATTTGAATTTCCGGACGGATTCAGGCCTTAGTGGTTGATTAATTATAATGAATTATTTTGAATCGTTACGTATTTATTTTGTAAGAAACCATGTTTGATTTGTTTTGGCCCACCCTTTGCTAATTAGAGAATAACTTCCTCTTTTTGCCAAAATAGGCCCCCGCACTTCACGGTTCGGGGGCCTATTTTGTTTGAATTCCGAAAAAAAGGCCGCAACTTCGCGCATATGCTGTTTCGGGTCGTTTTTTACTTTTAACGGATTCCTTGCAAAAAAGTCACGAAGCACCGCTAAAGTCATTCCCGCGAAGGGGGGGAATCCATTCATCTTGTACGATAAGCGGCCCGCTGTCGGCATGGTCTTGAGACCCGCCGGAACTCCTTCACTGGCCTCGTAGAGTTGACTCGTTGCGTGCAGGGTGGAAAATTCAGGTAGCGCATGGGCAACGATTCAACAAATGATGCCTGGCTCAGTCAGACAGCCGACAGGCCTCAAGACCATGCCGACAGCGGACCTTGAGGCGCTGGAGGCACGCATTTTTTAATGCGGATGTTTCCAAGAAGATGAATTCATGAAATTATTCACGACAACGGAACTTGAGGCGTTGGAGGACGCATTTTTTGTTGCGGTTGTCTTCAGGAAGATGGATTTGCCCTGCCGGGTACACGTTCGCCTTTACGGGGATGATGGCTTCTGAAAGCAGGGGGAAGTTTCCGTTGTGAAGGGGGGCGAATCAGGCGCAAAATTTTTGCTTTGATGCCTTCTGTCACGATTCTGTGTATGCAAGTTTCCTGCTTCAAGTCCTGAAAAAATGGTGCTAGGAAAATTTCAAGATAATTGGCATAAGAAAGATGCGAGGATGCCATGCACAAAACCCGGACATTCACCAGCGCATGTTCCCAGTGCGGCTCAGCGGTGCCGCAGAGAAATCCCTTTCCCACGGTGGATATTGTGCTTCACCGCGCTGGGCAGGGGATATTGCTCATCGAGCGTCGCAACCCGCCTCATGGATGGGCGCTACCCGGCGGATTCATCGATTATGGGGAAAGCGCCGAGCAGGCTGCCGTTCGCGAGGCGCGGGAGGAGACCGGCCTTGAAGTGCGCCTGACCGGGCTCCTCGGTGTCTATTCCGATCCGGATCGCGACCCGCGTTTTCATACCCTGAGCGTGGCTTACATGGCGCAGTGCGATGAAAATGAAATCCCTTGCGCAGGAGACGACGCCAAAAATGCCCGGTTTTTCCCCCTGGATGCATTGCCGACTGACATTGCCTTTGATCACCGCAAAATCATTGCTGATTTTGCCAATAAAATAAGCAGGAGCGCATGATCACACCGCCCCACGATATCGTTTTCCTGACTTCCGAAATTTATCCGTTCTCCAAGTCCGGAGGGTTGGCCGACGTCATGGGGATATTGCCCCTGACCCTGTCCCGCATGGGCGTGCGAGTGGCCGTGATCACGCCCTTCTACGGCAGGCTGTCCACGGGACATTACCCTGTGCACCTGGTGCAGGAGAATTGCCCGGTGGGCTACCCCTGGGCCGACACCACGGCCGACATCTATCTGGCCGATTATCACGGCCTGCCCGTTTATTTCATAGAACGCGGCGAATATTTCGATCGCCGTCAATACTATTGCACGCACAAAGGTGATTATTTCGACAACTGCGAGCGGTTCATTTTTTTCTGCCGCGCAGCCCTCGCCGCCATTCGCCACCTGGACATGGGCGCACGCATTGTGCACGCTCAGGATTGGCACGCAAGCCTAGCCATGGCCTATTTGGCTTTCTGGCGGCGCATCGATCCTTACTGGGCCGGTGTGCGTACGGTCATGTCTATCCACAATCTGGCGTATCAGGGCCGTTTTTCTTATCGGCTCTTCGAGCAATCTGGGCTGCCCCTCGAGGCCTGGAACACGGAGGGCGTGGAATTCTACAACAGCTTCAACCTGCTCAAGGCCGGCATCGCCTATGCCGACAAGATCACTACGGTCAGCCCCAGCTATGCCGCCGAGATCATGACCCCGGAGTTCGGGTGCGGCCTGGAGGGCATCTTGACCCGCCGTAAGGCCGACCTGATCGGGATTTTGAACGGGGCGGACTATTCCATCTGGAGCCCGGAAAACGACCAGGTCCTGGAGTGCACCTATTCGGCGGACAAACCTGAAGGCAAGGAGACTTGCAAGAAGCACCTTATGGGCATGCTCGGATTGTCGCTGGATTTGGCCGAGCGCCCGCTTTTGGGCTTCATCGGACGCCTGCGTGGCCAAAAGGGCATTGACATCGTGCTCGAGATCATCCCCGAACTCATGAAGCTCGATGTGGGACTGGTGGTTCTGGGCGAGGGGCGCGCCGAGTTCGAGGCCAGGCTCATGAGCATCATGGAGGACTATCCGGGCAGGATTGTGGGCATCATCGGCTATACGGAGGAGATGTCGCACCTCATTCAGGCCGGGGCGGATATTTTCCTCATGCCGTCACGGTACGAGCCCTGCGGGCTGACACAGATGTACAGTTTAAGTTACGGCACTCCGCCCGTGGCTACCGCGGTGGGCGGACTGCGAGACACCATCACCCCCTATCCCGGCTCCGGGGCCAATGGTTTCATTTTCTCCGACCCCACGCCAGAGGCGCTTTTGACCACGGTGCGCAAGGCGGTGCAGGTCTGGGAGGATCGCGTCGCCTGGAGAGAAGTTCAGGTGAGCGCCATGCAAACACGATTTTCCTGGGAAAATTCCGCACGCAAGTACATGGATGTCTATGCATCCCTGCACGGAGATCTTTTAGACACATGGAGGATACTATGAGTATTGAAAAAAAATATCTGAAGACAAAGAACATTTGCAGGGTCACCTTTCATCTGCCGGTCGGCGGTGCAGGCGGGGCCAAGACGGCATTTCTGGTGGGGGAATTCAATGACTGGGCCATGCACACGCTGCCGATGAAGAGGCTCAAAGACGGCTCCTTCAAACTGACGGTCGACCTGCCCAATGGCAATGCATACCAGTTCCGCTATCTGCTCGACGATGATCGCTGGGAGAACGACTGGAGCGCGGATTCCTACTGCTACAGTGAGTATGGAAACTGCGAAAACTCCGTTGTCGAAGTGTAGGCGACAAGCATAAATCCTTTCTCGATTATCGCTTACGCATTGCTTTTTGAACGCGAAGTCCGTAATTTCTGCCCCTGTTTTCATACATTTTTAGTACAAGGAGCAGACTATGGATGCGCAACAACCCGCCTACAAGGATATTGCGCCCCGTTTGCGGGGGCTGCGAGACGCCATGGATTTGAGCGAGGAGGATATGGCCGCGCAACTGGGCGTGACGGCCGCTGATGTCCTCGGTTATGAGTCCGGAGAGCACGAGATCCCGGTCAGTTATCTTTTCAACGTGGCCCAGGCGTTTCAGGTCGACCTGACCGTGCTCATGTCCGGAAACGAAGCCCACCTGCACACCGCCTCCCTGGTCAAGAAGGGCAAGGGCATGAGCGTGGAGCGGCGCAAGGACTATGACTACAAGAGCTTGGCCTACCGCTTCGTCGGTCGCAAGATGGAGCCTTTCGTCGTTAAAGTTCCCCCCAAAGACAAGCACGCCCTGACCTTCAACGAGCATCCCGGGCAGGAATTCATTTACGTCCTCTCCGGCAAGCTCGAAATCACCCTCGGTTCCACAATTCATGTCATGGAGCCCGGCGACAGCCTGTATTTCACCTCGCGTACTCCCCACGCCCTGCGTGGTCTGGACGGCCAGCCGGCCGAATTTCTGGACGTGATTATCTAGGGGGCGGGTCGCAAGCTCCACCCCCGCAAGTCACTGCCCCGGAAAATCAATCCAACACCAGCGGAGTACCCATGCATACAAAACTGCGCCCTTCGTCTTATGAAGAGTTTCAAGCATCATTTTTTCTGGACATCCCGGACAAGTACAATTTCGCCTTTGATATGGTTGACGCCACCGCTTTAGCGGACCCGGCCCGGCTGGCAATGGTTCACGTGGACGACGCCGACGTGCGCCGCGAATACACTTTCGGCTATTTTTCCGAGCAGTCGAGCCGCCTGGCAGGAGCGCTGCAGAACCTCGGCATCGGACGCGGTGACAAGGTCATGATCATCCTGCACCGCCGGGTCGAATTCTGGACCGTCATGCTCGCCCTGCACAAGCTCGGCGCGCTCGGCGTGCCGTCGCCTGCGCTCTTGACGGCCAAGGATATCACCTACCGGGTCAATTTCGCCTCCATCAAGGGGGCTATCGTCGACACTTCCGTGCGCGCCACCGTGGAAGCGGCCAAGCTCGATTGCCCGACCCTGACCGTGCAGGTGCTGGCGGGCCTTGAGCAGGCAGAAGGCGATTGGCACAGCTTCTCGCAGATCGTGGCCGAAGCGTCCCCGTCCTTTCCACGTCCAGCCGACGCGGCCTGCGGCGAGGATCCGGCAACCATTTTCTTTTCTTCCGGCACTACCGGGCATCCGAAGATGGTGCTGCACAATTTCAACTACCCCTTCGGGCATGTCATGACAGGTTCCTACTGGCACGACATAGAGCCTGGAGACCTGCACCTGACCCTGGCCGACACGGGATGGGCCAAGTCCACATGGGGCAAGTTCTACGGGCAGTGGCTGGCCGGGGGCGTGGTCTTTGTGTGGGATTTCAGGGGCAAGTTCGAGCCGGCCAGGCTGCTTGGGGTCATCGCCGAGCACAAGGTCACCAATTTCTGCGCGCCGCCCACGGTCTACCGCTTCCTGATCCGCGAAGATCTTTCGACCTATGATACCATTTCCTATTGATAATGCAATAAAATAGCGCTATGGTCCTTCCAGGAGGAACGATCATGGCACGACCAAAATTTGTCTTCTCGGCCGAACTTGCGTCTCGTGCGCAAGTCGATCTT
>Ga0180007_10000766_pt1 | contig 49618 bp, 42 predicted proteins | sample MM_PC_MetaG_FD_121122 | JGI IMG/M metagenome (GOLD analysis project Ga0180007, IMG submission 121122) | Groundwater microbial communities from the Aspo Hard Rock Laboratory (HRL) deep subsurface site, Sweden - MM_PC_MetaG | ecosystem: Environmental > Aquatic > Deep subsurface > Groundwater... | reverse complement strand
GTAAAAGCTGCCTTCACGCATGCTCATATCAAGATCATAAGCTGTTTTTTCAGGGGCATTCAAGTCGAAAGTGACTTTAAACGGTCCAGAACATTGCCCTGCCACCGGACTTTCGATAAACGGGTGCAAAGCCTGCAGATCGACGCGGTCGAGCACTCCCCTGACCTCGCCCTGACTTTTTCGCTCTCCACCAAGAAAAACAGATGCACTTGCCTGCAGATTTCCGATTTCTGTATTTAAACCGCCATCAACAAACAAACTAAGGTCATCATTGAGCTTCCAGTCTACTCTGGCCTTGTTTAGATTTTTATTCTGGTATTTCCAGTTGCTTATAGCTGCCCAGCCAGCCCCGTGGATCTTCTCTATATCTCCGACAAACTCGCCTTCAAAATCAGCCTGTCCCACACTGGTGTTCGTAAAAGTAATGCCTGATAGTGCCAAAATCTTTTCAGGAAAAACAACTCGCTGCCCTGAAAGCTTTGCAACAAAGTCGGTAAGGCTATCTTCGCGCCCCTTATACTCTGCATTGAGCACTATCGTGCCTGAACCGGTATCGCCATTGAGACTGAGGTTCCATGGTGCACTGGCAGTCCGCGAGGCTGTAAAGTTAATCAGAGCCTGCGTCTTTTCCCAGGCCAGTCGGCAGTCTTTAAGCAACAGGTGCCCATCAAGTTCCTTGTTAAAGAATCTCGCCAAGTCACTCTTCGGATTTTTGATTCTGGCAAAAAGATTTCCCTGCCAGTTTAGGCTAACCTCGGCACTGCCAGAAACAACGTTCAACCCATATAGGTGCCATAGATAGATCAATGGCAGGAAACCAGAAAAATCCTTCTGCTGCCAGTTAAACCTGACATTGGCATCGCCGCCGGCCAGATCCAGCATTCCGGCCAGTCTGCCGCTGCCGCCCAGCGGGCCATTTGCAAAACTCAGCTCGACGCTGGCAGCATTATCAGCCCTGACAAAAGATGAGCGAAAATCAGGCAAATTCAACACTGTGACTGAGGTGTCGATTTTCAGGCCATTAATCAGTATCTGCGAAGCAGGGATATCAGGAAAAGCCTGGTCTTTGGGGTCGCTTGCCGGGCGTGGCGCATTCACATCAAGGCCCAGGCCGTCAATTTCAACCCGTTCTATGGCAATACGGTTATAATACAGATCTAGCGGGCCAGTGCCAGAGGCAAGATAAATCCTGGCTTCTTCGAGCTCAGCAAAGGCCTTTTCACCTGGCAATCGGATTTTCAGGCCGCTGACCTTTATCTTATGCTGTGGCAGGTTGATTTTGAGACCCTTGGCTGAGAAATCAATATTATGAAAGGTTTTTGTGTAATCTCTAATTCGCTCAATAACGGATGCGGGCAGGTCATAAGTATACTGCCAGGCGTAATAAAGCCCACCAGCCAATGCCAGTAGAATTACCGCAAGAGAGTAGAATACTTTTCGAATCTTTTTTTTCAATATAAACTTGGCCTGTGGCCTGAATCAGCTTGCTTATTTACGACGGAGATAATAAAACGGCTGAGGCATTGTACCACAGCCAGTCCTCAATATCAAATCGTCAGCGCCAATTATACCAATACCAAAAGGAATTCGTGTAATCGCAGCTGCGAGTGAACGCCGGGACGAAGGAGATCTCGCACAGAGACACGAAGAATATCTTCGGCAGTTGCGATGAGTTGCGATGAGCACTGCGGGATAGCTGCATAAGGCCATACATGGCCTTATGCCTTATGGCTTATGGCTTTGTGCGAGTATGTTTTTCTCATGGGATTGCTATTACATAGCGCAGTCAGCCGAACCAGCTTGTGAAATATTTAACTATGTCGGCGATTTCAGGAATAAAAAAAACCTGCCCGGTTAGGGGCAGGTCATTCTTTGTCTAATTACTTGCCTTTGGCGATAAGTTCTTTGAGATCTTTGCCTGGTTTGAATTTTACAACTTTTTTAGCCGGGATGCTGATGGCTTTTTTAGTCTGTGGGTTAACGCCTTTGCGAGCTGCGCGTTTGGCAACTTCAAAAGAGCCAAAACCGATCAACTGGATTTTGTCGCCTTTTTTGAGGCTATCTTTGAAAGTCTCGAGCATTGATTCAAGGGCTTTCTGAGCAGTTGCCTGATTGAGGGTAGCTTTGGTAGCGATTACTTTTACGAGATCAGCTTTATTCATCTGGAGCACTCCTTCACGATTGGAAATTTGATGAACTGATTATAATGACGACTGCAAACTATTGTCAATACCCTTTTTATTTTTTTTTATCTTGTCACTGCCTTTAACAAAGGTTTTATACTTTAGGCTAAAGTGTACCCTCTATCCTGAAGCGCCCTTTCACCCTATATAATACAGATGTAAACAGCAATCCCAAAAGAGATTACCCAACCGCAGCTGCAGAAAGTAGCCAATGCCTGAACGAAGATGCAGCAATTCTAAATTCAACGGCAAATGCTGTTTTTCAAAATATTTGGTTTTACTTCTCTAATGAATTTTTCCACTGATTTTCGCAGTGCCCGCATGAATGTACGGTTAAACTCGACTGTCCACGTTCATGCGCATCTTATGGCCGATTTCAGTCATTGTAATCACGTATCCCTAAGTGCTCACCGGAGCAAGACAGCCGGGTGATAGTTTTAGAATGAAAACAAATGAACATGAAATTTTTTAATAATCAGTGCGAATCGTCTTAATCTGCGGACAATGACAAGAAAGAAGCTGTGAACATACCATTGTTAGCTTTCTGAGCAACAATCCAAACTAAACGTCTCGCAAAGTTATCATAGGTTGGCAAATGGTTTGTAACAGACGAAAATCCGTGGATTGATTTTATCTAAATGAAGTTGTAACATGAGGTTCAAGCTTTAACAAAATAGACACAATAATTGAGGGGTTTCAATGGGACTATCACTGATAGTGATTACATTTCTTGTTATCATGTCGTTTGCGGCGGTTTTTCTGTTCAGGCAACTGATGCCGCACGATGATGACCCGGCCGTAAATCATGCATCGCGAACTCCGGTGCCGGCACAAACCGAGACTGCGTATTATGACGAGCCACGATCCAATAAAGCTCGACCGGGCAAAGGCATCACGGTAATGCCGTTGATCATATTGGCTACTGCAGGCTACTTTATTTACACAAACCAGGATCTCATCGCCGAAAAAATGCCGGCAGCAGTGACTGAGCTAACCAGAGAAAAACAGAAAGAGGCCATTTCAGTGGCAAATGTTGATGGTCACGCAGTTGTTGATGGTGTCAACTGGATCAAAATTGTTGCTACCAGCACATCCGGCATTCCGTTCGAGGGCTGGGTATCTGAATTGGCTATTCAAAAGCAGTCGCCGAAAGAGAACAAGACGGCTGATGAGTTTGCGAAAAAACTTGGGTTGCCGACCAATAAAGAGCGCCTGGACGGCATTAAAAGTCTTCGCAAAGTAAGCGACGCACTAGGCTCCGCGCTTAACCGCCCCAATAGAAATTAATCCGTTTTCCAGATTATCCTGGGGTAATACTTTGCAGTAATTTCAAGATTCGAAAATAATTGGCTCAATTCGGGCCAATACTTCAAGAAACAGTTCATTTGGGCATTTTCCAATAAAGCTAGCTTTTCGGGCTCGATAATCAAGTGAACGCAATTGATCGGCCATTATTACGCCGGTAACATTTTTTTCGCCGGAAATCGGGACATAAAATGGATTTTCCCGCTTTGTATTACTCACCGGACAAACAAAGACAAAACCCATCTTCTGGTTAAACGAAGTATGGCTGATAACCAGTGCCGGACGACTCCCCATTTGTTCGTGCCCGGCCTGCGGATCAAAGCTGAGACGAATAAAATCTCCTCGTTTGGGAGTATAGGCTACCAAACTTCTTCTCCTTCAGGTTTTCCCCAAGAAACTTCTTGGCCAGGCTCTCTTGCCTGTGCCAATAAGTCTTCCAATACATATTTTTTCATCGGGATTACTGGTTCCAAAACTAGCTTTCCATCCTCGATTGAACACTTAATTTTATCTTTTTCACTTAGATGAAAAATCTCCAGAATGCTCTTGGGAAGTCTGATTCCTAAGGAATTTCCCCATTTTCCGATTTGAAGCTGCAGAGTGGGCGGCATGTTTTTACCTCCAATACCTATAATATACATTGTATATCCACGCGGGCGTTTTGTCAATAAAAAGAGAGGGAAAAAGGAAACTCCAATCACGACTCGGTTTGAAAGTTTTCTCATTTTTTTTCTTGAAACCGCCGATAAGTATCACAAATATTTATTTTCGGGGGATGAACTATGCCTCTTACAAAAAGACGAAATCTCGTGATGCTTCTGGCGGTAACACTTCTAGTGCTCGGCCTGTTTCTGCCTGGCTGCCAGGAAGGCACCAACAAATCCCCCGTATCAGCGCTTTTAACCGGGCTTGACAGTAATCAGGCAACAGTTGACCTGACATCTCTTGGCGATGACGTAGCCAAACATACTATCGTTGGCACAGTCGTATCACAGAACACCGGCGAAAAACTGGCGAATATAGCGGTTAATCTGACATACGAGAATCAGCTCGCCGCAGCAACAAAAACGACCTCCGACGGGCAGTTTTACTTTACCAAAGTGCCGGCAGGCCTCTTTGATCTGACATTTATTTCTATCGACAATACATACGCTTCAACAACTTACGTCCTGAGAGTTCTCGACGACGGCACAACGTCACCGACAAACCCAGAAGTTCAGATGTCAGCTCTAAACCCAGGCCAGATAAAAGTTCAGGCCAAAATCGAAGGCGAAATAATCCTTACCGGAACTGGCCAAAAACTCACCAACATTAACGTCGAGCTGAAATTAAACAATGCACTGGTTTCAACAGCTTTGACCGGTGCTCAAGGACAATTCTCTTTTACAAATCTTAGTCCAGGGTCATATACAATAGAAACAAGCGGCTCTTCAAATTACACAACAGATACTAAGAATGTAGAGATAAGAAGTGACGGTGTTGTTTCACCGCGCTACACAGTGGTGACACTGGCTCCGAAAGCTATTGAGAAAACAGCAATAAGCGGCCTGGTAAAATCATCCAGTAATGATTCTGTTACCAACCTCGAAGTAAATCTTTATACTGATCCTGAACTCAATACCACTCCTAGACAAACCCGCACGACAGGTGAAGGCAAATTTTTCTTCGAAGATATTGATGTGTCCAGAATGTATTACATTCAGGTAGCAACGGCTGACTCTAAGTCATTAATCTTTCCCGTCGTAATACGACCTGACGGAACAACCTCACCGACAGTAGTCGAAGTATTATTGCCTTTAAAAGAAGCCTCTAACATTGTCGTTACAGGCCAGGTTTTTGATGCCTTTACCGGTGGCGCAATAGAGTATGCTTCGGTAAAACTTGGCGAAGACTCTAATGCAGTAACAACTGTATCTGATAAAAATGGTTTATTCACAATTTCTAACCTGGCAGCGCCAGCCAGCTACAAGCTGATCATTTCGAAGTTTGGCTACGATATTGTCACCAGCGGATTTCAACTAGATTCCAACGGCTCGCATACTCCTGAATTACTAACATTTCCATTGCTTCATAGCATGCGTTCAGATTACGGATCATTTGCAGGAAGATATGTAGATGTGGAGGCAGCTTCTGGCGTACCAGACATTTACATCCATCTATTCAAATGGATTCAGCGGACACAAAATTTTACAGTAATACTTCGCAATGCTGATGGAAGCACGAGACATGAAGTGCGACAGATTACTGATTGGGAGGTTATGCCTGATGCCGTTCTAACAACCCGAACATCGAATCTGACAGATGCTTTAATACCAGATTTTATTGGCGCATTTAAGATGACTCACCTTGAGCCGGGCTACTATGTGGCTCACTTTACAAGCAACCCTAAGCCTCCGGCGTATTTTTACCAACCAAGAGTGGCATATTACGATTTAGATACAGGCGACGCAGTTACAGTTAACTGGAAAGAAATTGCTCCTATACTACTACCAAAGCCATACCCACAACTGACAGGCATGAAAATTGAATCTGGCAAAACAACCTATTGGACCAACTACGAACAAGCAGACAGACTGTTAACTGGCTGGTGAGGTTGTGATAAACATGAATATCAAAAATATTGCTGGCCGCCTAATAATATGTTCAAGTCTGATGTTTACCTGCGCACAGCTCCCTGCGCAGGTGCTGGAGAAGGTTCCGGAGACGCGCGGAAGAGATGTTGTTGTAGAGGAGTCGGTTGAGCAGACGGGCTTGCGTGGTATGACAATGTCTGGCACTTCGGGACTGGTTACATTGCCGACGCCGGATTTTGCTGAACAGGGCATAAATATTTTCTATAAAAGCAATGACTCTAAAAGCAGCATAGTTGCAGGCGGCACCAGAGTAGACCTTGAAAAAGATGAAGAGTTTGTTGGAATCAGAGCCAAGATCAACAAAAACCTTGAGCTCTCAGCAGGCCAGTTGAGCTATGACCGCAGTTCAAACCCGCTGATGACCGGCCTTAATTTCAGCAAAGACCACTACAGCTTTGGCATGAAATATTCGGCGCCGATTGATGACAAGCAGATGTGCATGGGTTTCACCTTTGCGCCAATGAGCGCTGAAGAGCTCAACCTCGCCGATATTGAACAGATTGAAAATCTGCGCAATGTTTACATGACCATCTCAGAGAAAATCGCTGACAAATTTACCGGCTACATGAGCCTGAATTCAGCTTTTACCAAAAAGCAGGAAATTGACTTTGGCAACGGCATTACCCGCAAGATCAACCGCAAAGACATTCTTGTTGGCGCGCTCGGTCTTGACTACCAGTTTGGTGATTATGCCACATTCTTTAGCGAATTGAGAATCGGCAACTACCGCGACATCTTTAAAGACGAATCAGTCCGCTATCGTCTGCATGCAGGCATGCGTTTTGGCAACGATGCCTTTCAGCTTGAAGTAATGGGTCTCAACCTGACCGAGGAATTACCAGTTCTTGTGATTGGCGGCAGTTTAGATTTCTGAAACTTATTTGAGCATAACCGGTAGAATTGTCAGCAACGACTTGTTATACTTGTTATCAGTTGCCAAAAAATCAGATTGCTTCGTCACTTCGCTCCTCGCGAAAACCATGGATAGCTGAGTATCGGTGAGTCGCAGGAGTGCGAACGAACCGACCAATGACATGTAGCAGTTTTGAGATGATAAATCAACCGATCGGGGTTTAGTGCTTGGCGATATCAAACTCACAATTAGGTGTCCAGGAACTATTGTCTGCCTTAACTGGCGAAAATGGCACGCTGGCGCTTACCTGCCTCGAAGAGATTGATCAGCACGAACCCACGCGCACCCAGGCTGAGATCCTCAAACAGGCATTGGATGTCGTTAAAAACCCCGTTCAGGCTTTCCAGATAAAGAAATCGCTGCGACTGGCAGCTTTTAAACTCAAAAAGACTCAATTCAAGGTGTCACTGGAAGGCCTTGAAAAGCTGCTCGAAGACCATCAGCGCCTTGACGATCTGGCACTTGGCATCGCCACTATAGAAGCTGCAGAAGCATTTCTGGCCGCTGATTATTTTAGAACGGCAAAGTGGCAGGAGTTTCCGGCGCCGATACTGGTAAGTTTCTGCAATTTTTTCAAAAAGCATGGCAACGTAGCCGACTCATCGGCTCTTCAGGATCTCTGCCGACATCATGATGCCAACGTTATTACGGCAGCGCTTGCTGCACTCGAAAAGCTTGATCCCGGCAACATGCAGGGCATAATTGTTCCATTGCTTGACTCGCCTCAGAACGAAGTTAAGGCCCAGGCAATACAGGCATTCTACCGCTGGAACCGAGGAGAAGCTCTCAAACATCTTCTCAAACTGCTGTATTCGGAAAACGACCAGGAAGTAATTCTCGCGCTGCATCATGCGGCCTACTTCCCCTACCCTGAAGTAGAACCCTATCTGATCAGACTGCTGACTCAGACTACCAGCCCATCGATTCTGATGCGAATCACCCAGATTTTCAAAGGCAACGCCAATCTGGATCTGCCGTTCAGGATTTTCTGGGTTAACCGATCACTATCGGGGCAACACCAGAGCCTGGTAAAGGGCATTATACTTGGCGTAGTCAGGGCACTCGCCGATAGCGGACAAATCAAGGTCTCAGTGCAGGATTACCTGAGCGAACTCAAAGAACGGATAAGACAGGAAGAACTCAAACTCCTCAAAGCAACTTGCAAAGTTAGCAGTGAGGAAGCTGAAGAAGATGAAAAGACTGAAGAAGCTATTTTGCCGGAACTGGTTCCTCAAAAGCCAGCAATTTCGCCATCAGAACCCCCAAAAACGGAAGGTTCAGAATCAGCAGCAAGCATTCCTGCTACGCCCTCTCTTCAGAAAGTACATGGCGGTCCAGTCAAGATCCCAGAAATTGACTTCGACAAATATGACACACTCACCGAACAAGAGAAAGCTCAACTGTTGGCTCGGGTGAACGCCAACTTCTTCAGAGAAAACAGGCCGAAATTGAGCAATCTCTTAAACAGTGCTCAAGGGCGAGAACTGGCCTCGCTTATCAATCTGTTCGGCAAGTTTGGTACAAACGAAGACGCCGAAAAGATCAAGAGCTTTGTGAAGACCGACAACCCGGACATAGTCTGCGCCTGCATAAGAGCGTTGAGCACTCTTGACACAGAGTATCTGTGCCTTTATCTGCCACAATTCATGCAGGATAAGAATGGAAAAATCCGCATGACCGCAACAAGGGTTTTTGTTGGCATTGACCGCGACCGCATAAGAGGTCTGCTCACTGGATTGCTCGGTGCATTAAGCGTTAAGCAGCGTCTACTAGGCGTCTCAATGGCGATGCTGGTTGACTTTAACATTGTCAGACAGCCTCTGTTAGATGCATTACACAAGGAAACATCGGTCGAAATGGTTGAAAAACTAGGCCTGGTGCTTTCGGCGAATCCAGATCGAGAATTACTTAACTCAGTTTATTTTATCGCACAAAATTGTCGGTCATCGCTGGTCATGGATCACAAAAAAGTTGTTGAACAGCTTGCCGACAACCTGACAATAGCACTCAGTCACATTTCAACAGCCGAAGAGCTTCTCAAGGAAGCAGCGGCAGCCTACGAAGTTGAACTAAAAGAAGTTAAAACAGCAAAAGCTCTCGAACAGAAACAAGGCGGGCTTAAAAGCTCCCTTGAGTTCAATCCGATTGCCGGCGAAACGCCCGGCGAGATAAGCATTCAGGAAATATTCACATCAAACAACGCCAACCCCAAAGCAAAGCGCGCCAAGCTCACGATAGTGATCTGGGTGCTCGTTGCAATATTATGGGGCGGTGGAATGGCTATGCTGGCTCTAAAACTACTGTTTGGCGAATAGCAAAGAGCCTTAAATCACCAACCGGCAGAGGCGAGAGACACCGGGTAGAAAGCCGTGTAATGGCTTGCCGGCTGGACACTCTGATAAAAGCGCAGATAGCTGCCATAGACATAGCCCCGACGCAGCGGCATGTAAGCGGACTGAACAAGATACCAGTTGCCCTGTCTTCCCATTACGTAAACCTGCTCGCCGGTGTTGAGCGAGCCGATCACATTAGATGCGCTCTTTTTGCCGGAGACAAATGGCTCAGACCTGACGTTGAGATTATTGGCAACTACGGCAAGACTGCTTGCCTGATAATACCAATAAGAACCGTTCCAGGCCGGAACTCCGGCACCAGCGTAAACAGTCGAAACTGGAGCCGTCGGATACATGCCGGAATAGCCGTAAGCTGGCCAGGCATAAGGCTGGTAGGATTGATATGGTTGATATGCAGTTATGTACGGACTAACGACACCGTAACCATACCATGTCGGTACAACGATGTTGCGTCTTCTTCTTGCGTCTGCGCTGGAGCAGATAAGAAGCATCAAAACGATTGACAGCAAAATTCCTTTTTTCAGCATAGTAGTTCCTCCTTGAAATGCTTACTGAATAATAATACTTAGAAAGATCAGATTTGCCTAATTCTTTGTACACAAACCATGACACCAGCAAACAAAAAAACCGGCCCAAAGGCCGGCCAAATATGCATTGCGAGGCAATCAAAAATGATCTTTAGCGAAGTCACTTAAAGGACTTTCGAATGTTACACGAAAATTTTCGTTGTTTTTGTTGCTATCTCCATGCCAACGGCCATTAGCGAAGAAGATAATCTCAACGTTGCAGCTGCCAAACTGTTTGTAATATGGTGCGTTTCGAAACAGCAGATGGTCAACCACCGTATCTGAAGGCAACTCGGCGAGACGGTTCACATTTTTATCTTTAACCGTTGGATGAAAGGACAAAAAACGAATACGCTGGGCCCGACTTTTCATTTCCTGCTTCATGGTAATGAATTCGCGCTGTTCGCCGTTAACTTTGATATAAAAATTAACCATGCCTTCCTGAGTCAGGTAGCCATAGTAAGTAACCGTAAGCAACATCTCGCCAGGTCTTTTCAGCCAATCCATCCTGAGATTGATTGTACCGTTCTGATCTTTGATTTCTTTAGTTTCAGTGTGAACTATTTCAAGATCATGCATCTGAGCACCTGCCTGCACGGCTGGAAGCAGCACTGCCACGAGCACCATTAACATAATTCTGCAAAAACTGTTCATCTTTTATTCCTCCGGAAACAATTCCGCAGGTGTTTAAGCAAGAACCATGCCAACTACTCAAGATCATTAATTATAGCACTCTCAAACAAATAAAACAGCCCACAACTCTATTACAGAAACGATTTAGAGCTCCCGACACAACCATAAATCCTTTGCCAACAATTTTTTGCAGGAATTAAAAAATACTCATCAGTGCAATGTTTGAGCGAAATGTACTATTTGTGAGCACTTACCATTTACAGTATGGTTGACCACGCAAATCACCCTCTGTCGTGGCTGAATAGACATCAAACACATTCTGACGATTTGATATTGCACTTTCAGGCTCATCAGTTGACGATCTTGTCTGCCAGTCAGCTTTTTCGGTGAACGGGTCAAGAGGAATACGCCTGAGATAGCGTTGTTCAACCAGTTCGTCAAGATTTAAGGGATAATATTGGGCATCTTCAAGACCCGGCGCAGCACCTGCCTTCTTTTCATAATAGCGATCGATCGCCTTGCGCATCTCTTTGAGATGATCGCGAAGCATGCTCTCCTTCTGCTTCCTGACCACATTTTTAGCAAGAGGAACAGCAGTCGTCGACAATATACCGATTATCAGAGTACAAACAATCAACTCTATCAGCGTCAGACCGCTTTTACGCTCAATAATCCGCATATTTTTTTCCGCTGTGATCGGACTCACCGGCAAGCTCATTGCCGCTGGCATCATAGAGGTCAACCCTGGCTTCGATCGGATCATAATGATAACACCCAGATGCCGAACTGCCCTGCCAGCGTGCAGGCAAATTTTTCAGATGAACCGGCTTAAGCTCTTCGAGAGTTTGTGGAAACCGCCCCATGTTATCGAGAGCAAACTGATGTATAGCATTGCGAACACTGCTAAGCTCAAGCATAACAGCAGCATCTTTAGCCTTTCTAAGCACCATGGTGTGGTGGTGACCAGCTATAGAGACCAATATGCCCAAAACCGAGACAACCACAAGCATCTCGATCAGAGTAAAACCCCTGTTATTTTTCTTTTCAGAGTGAATAACCATCAACTACCTCAAAGTGTATTCGAACAGATCGCGCCGCGGTTGAGAGCTCTCAGCCTCTGTTTCTCTGACAAAGGAAAGAGGCTTGATTTCAAGCTCAGGTATGTCAGTCTTCAGCTTAAGCGTTCGCCGAAGGGACTTTAACTCGGTCACGACTTTTTCGAGATCCTTTGTTGATTTGATAATCGGGTGCGTCGCAAACTCAAACATGCTGGCAACAACCAGTGACAGCTTTTCCTGAGCGGCATCAGCCTTGCCTTCTTCTGCCAGCAATGTCATTGCCTCAGCCAGGCGATTCTGGTTATCAGCAAACCGTGCCCAATATTGCGGAAAACCCTCTGACGCTTCTGCCAAAGCGCGATCCAGCCGCTTAAGCTGATCCGGCGTCAGTTGCTGGTGGCGGCGTTCGCCAAGTTCAGGCAGCGGATGTGAATCTCCGACGAGTCTCGACATGATCAAAGCACTGTTCTCATAGGCAACTGTGCATATAAAAAATATCAGCAGAGCGTAGAGAACTCGGCGTTCTTTGCTTCTGAGCTGAAGAGTATCAATGACGTCTTCGCGATGTTTTTGCGCAATTTCAACAGTTTTTGTTTCTTTCATTTTACCAGCAACCTCATGGTCAATACGTAGCGCTGACTCTCGGTCAAAACCACTTCTTTAATCAAAACCGGAGATGGCATAGTCTCAAGTTCGGCAAGCAGTCGGCGAATTCCGTCGTAACCGGCGCTCAGATTCATCGAAATTTCATACCCAGGCACATCCAGCTTTTCGTATTGCCGGGAGAATGAATAGTGAACATTCTCGACAACGACCGAACAGGCCGCCGCAGTATTATGAAGCTTGTCGATCATTCCGGGCAGAGCCGCTTCCTGAGGAATATTTTCAAGCAGCTGACTGTTGATCTGCTGAAGCCTCTTGAGTCGCGTGTTCTGTTGTGTATATTTTTCGTGCAGCAACCGCAGATCTTTCGCCTTCTTGAGACTTGCGTCAAAGCCACTGGCAGTGGCATTAAGCGCTGCAGTCTCCGGTTCGAGCAAAAATGCTGGTAAAAAGAAGAGCAGCAATAACAATATCAATGGCAGCGGAGCTTTTTCTTTGAGTTTTGCCAATTCATTTGGATTCATCAGGGCAGCTCCCCCTTTTCTCCGGCATAATCAACTTCAAGACTGAAATTTATCACATCAACCCCATCGTTTTTAGTGCGATTATGACTTTTAAGATTCGGCGAAGAAAACACCTTTTCAGCAAAAAGCGACTGCAAAAAGCTGGTCAGGTGGCTCAACTGCACCGTTTCACCTTCCAGGCTGACTCTTACCAATTTATCCGGCCTGATACTGATGCTTTTGAAGCGCATCTGGGCCGGAGCAAGTTTTTCGAGACGATTGAACAGACTTGTCCAGGAAGTTTGCCCAACAGCGGCAACCTTGCGATAGTCGCTGTAGAGCTTTTCGCTTTCACTCATATCATCTTGAGCCGGGCGCAATTTGGTTACATTTTCGGTGAAATCGCTGATTTTGCCGTCGAGTTGTTTAAGACTCTCGCTGTAATAGTTATTAACAGCAATCATTGAGAAATATTTATAACTCCAGAAAAAAACGAGAGCCAGCGGAATGGCATAAAGGATAATCAGGGAGGTCTTGAGCATAAAACTGCTGCCCTTCCTGAATACAATTGAGGGTTTGAAGTTCAGATAATGTTTCATGACTCTCTCCTATTTGGCAAGCAGGCCGACGCAGGCGGCGAACGCCGGACCCTTTGCCAGCAACTTTGAATCTATCTTCTTGGCCAACGGAATTTCATTGAGCGGGTTGAACAAAAAGCAGTTGGTCTCGAAGTATTCGCTTAAAAAGTTATCGAGGCCTGCAAACATTGTGCTGCCACCAGTCATAAAAATGTTTGGCAACCGCGAAACGTTGAATTTCTCCTGAAAAAATCTGAATGTTACATTTAGTTCACGCAACCAGTTGCCGAATATGCGGTCGATCCGCTGCCGTTTTCTGACCAGAAGTTCAATATCGGCGCGATTAACCGGAAAGAATTTTTCGGTTTCTTTTGCGCGCATCGCATTTTCGAGATTAATCGTATCAATCTCGCTGATGATCTTGGCAAACTCCTCGCCGGCAACTTCGATAACCCTTTCATAAAGCAGATTGCCATTGCTATATGCTTTGATTACCGTAGTCTCGTGACCTACATGCAAATTAACGACGATCTGCTCGGCAATTTTTTCGGGGTAAACTTCTTCAAACAGGTTAAATATGCCCAGCGATGAAGTGTCGAATGCCATTACTTCAATTTCGAGATCGGTCGTGATCCGCGAGAGAATATCGATTATATCGCTATTAACTGCGGCGGCAAGAACCTGAAAGGTGTCAGGCTGATCGGCGATGCCGCTTAATATCTGAAAATCGATCTTAACCGGCATTCCCTCGGGTATCGGAAGGCTCTTTTGGAGGCGCCATGCCAGAAATTCTGAGGATTTGCGCTCGTTCTCGGTAAGCTGCATGTTATTCAGGTGCAGTTTTACCCAGCGGTCAGGTAATCCGATCACATAGCCCTGGCGACTGTTTTTGACTTTTTTGACCATTCCGGCAAGAATGTCTTTAAAAACCGGCATGTCACTGATAAACGGATTGGTAAAATCGCCGCCAATCAGACCAGCCGGCAACTCTTTCATTTCGAGGTTTTTTACAATATAGCCCTGTTTGCCGGGGCCGTCTTCTATGGAAACCAGTTTAACACAACTGGTGCCGATATCCAGAGCTATCAGCTCGGTGTAAAGATTCATCAGAGCACCCCTTCTTCAAAGGTTACGCGGTTCATCTCTTCAAAAGTGGTCAGGCCTTTTTCGACCTTCTGCCAGCCGGCGCGGCGCAGCGGAACCATGCCCTGCTCCATCGCTGTTTTTCTGATTTCCAGCGGTGACTGGCGGGTTAGAATCATCTGCTTGATATTTGGAGCCATTTCGAGCACTTCAAAAATGCCTGATCGTCCCTGATAACCGGTATCGTGACAGAAACGGCAGCCTTTGCCGCGTTTGAATTCAACATGCTCATACTGCTTGAAGTCGATGGTGAGTTTCTTCATCTCTTCGGTAATGGTGTCGTCGTCAATCACGCAGTTCTTGCAGGTCAGGCGCATAAGCCTCTGCGACATAATCAGATTGAAAGAGCTGACAAATTCGTATGGATCTATTTCCATGTTCTCAAGGCGCGCAATCGCGTCTATGACGTTGTTCGCATGAATCGAGCTAAGAACCAGATGCCCGGTAAGCGCTGCATTTATAGCTATCTTAGCGGTTTCAGGGTCGCGAATTTCGCCGACCATAATTTTATCGGGATCCTGGCGCACAATAGAACGAAGCCCTGAGCTGAAAGTAAGGCCTTTCTTTTCGTTTACCGCAATCTGAACGATATCTGGTAACTGGTATTCAACCGGGTCTTCTATGGTAATAAATTTGTCTTTAGCAGTATGAACGAACTTAATCGCCGAATAAAGCGTTGTAGTTTTGCCTGATCCGGTAGGGCCAGCGACCAGAATCATGCCATAGGGCTTTTTAACATTGCGTTTGAACAGCAGAAGATCATCGCCATCGAGTCCAACACGCTGCAAATCCAGTCCAAGAGCTGATTTATCGAGAATACGCAATACTACAGTCTCGCCATATATTGAGGGCAACACCGAAACACGAAAATCAACATATCGATCATCTATTCTGAGCTTGAAGCGACCATCCTGCGGCACTCTTTTTTCAGCAATATCAAGCTGAGCCATTACCTTCAGTCGCGATATGATCGGCCCGCGCAATCGTGGTTCGACATCTGAGAGAACTTCAAAAAGAACACCGTCTATGCGGTATTTAACCTTGAGCTGCGACTCATACACTTCAAAATGTATATCGCTGGATCTTTTACGAACACCCTTGAGAATAATGGCATCGACCATTCTGATGACTGGTGTCTCACTGGCGAAACCTGCTGTTTTGGCAACTCCGGCCGCCGGTGCATCATCTTCATCTTCAACTACAACTTCAAGCGGCGGAAAATTTTCAAGATCGCCAAAAACAACCTTTGAATCAAGGCTGGTCTCAATCATCAGGCTTAAAAGCTTTTGAATTGCCATCTTAGACGCAACCATAGGCATTATCGGCAACCCCAGCTGCACCTCAAGCTCTTCAATTGCATCGACATTGCCGGGGTCATGCATAATCAGGTGAATATCCCGACTACTGCGGCGATGTGGCACAAAACAGTAACGTCGCATCAGAGAGACATCAATGGTGTTAAACAGTTCGTCGTCAACCTCATACTGCGCCAGATCGACGTATTCAATACCGAGCTCCATGGCAACGGCACGGGCAAAATCTTCTTCGCTGATGACCTTGCGGTCAATCAGTATTTGCCCGATATTGCCTGGAATCGCGCCAAACTCGCTGATCATTCCCTGAATAAACTCAAGTGTTATAAAACCTTCTTCGACAAGAATTTCGTATAACGTCTTCTTGCGAAATGTTGCAGCAAAAGCCTTAACCAGGTTTGAATCAGAAATATCGGCATCACCGGCCAGGCGCAAAAGAATATTGTCGATCTGACCGCCAGACTCTTTGAGCAACTTTTCTGCCCTGTTGCTGTCGACTATTCTTTTCTTAATCAAAAATTCCTTAAAGCTTTCCATCTCTGAACCCCATCTTAGTTGATATGCGAAGCCGCAGTAAGCACCGGGTAAAGCAGTGCCACGACCAGCGTGCCCACTACCAGCGCCATTGCCAGAAACAGAACCGGCTCGATCAATGCAGTGATCATGTCTGTTAACTCAGAAATCTCTTCGTCAAAGTGATCAGCCATATTTTCGAGCATTTCGCCAAGGTTACCCGATTCTTCGCCAACCTGTATCACTCTAACCATCATTTTTGGTGTTTCCGGAATGCTTTTAAGAGCTTTGCCAAAACCTATTCCTTTTTCGAGCAACTGCGGCAACACCGAAAACCTTGTGGCAATAACCCGGTTTTCCATGCTGTCTATGACGACAGCAAGACTGTCTAAAATTGGAATGCCACCCTCAACCATTGTCGCCATGGTGCGAGCAAACTGGCTGTAAGCGAAGTTTTTTTCCAGTTCTTTGATTACAGGTAATTTAAGTTTGAAGGCATCGATCTGCTGACGCCCATCAGGCGATCTGGAAAAGCTGACGAGGCCGCCAGCCAGAAGCATGAGGCCAAAAAGAATAAGCCAGAACCATTCACCAAGGAACTCAGAAGTTGAAAGCAGAAGTGAGGTAATCATCGGTAATGGCGCATCCAGGCTTTTGAACAACCCGGCAAATTCAGGCACTACCGCTACGATCATGTAAGTAACCGCCAGCGAAGAGACTGCCAGAAGGATTGAAGGGTAGATCAGAGCTGCTACAACCTTGCGTTTTATGGCTATAGAACTGGTAAAATATTCAGAAAGTCGTTTGAGAATATTTTCGAGCGCGCCAGCTTTTTCGCCAGCGACTATCGTCTTTATATAGATATCCGGAAAAACATCAGAGTGGCGACCTAATGCCTTACTTAAGGCCACGCCCTCTCTTATGTCATTATAAACCTGACGTAAAGCCACATTCATGGGGGTTTCATCGGCATCGTCAAGCAGCACGTCGAGAGCATCCGTTATGGGCATACCGGATTTCAGCAAAGTTCTAAGCAGTTTGGTGAACTCATTGAGCTCTTTAACTGAAACTCCTTGTTTAAAGGTAAACGCTTCGCGAAGGCGTTCCCAGATGCTGTTGTTCTCGACAGCTTCGGATAAAATATAATAGCCTTTTGCGCTAAATGCCGAGCGCAACTCGCTTAAAGAACGAGTTTCGAAAATCTCTTCGCGTGTACGCCCGTGTTCGTCGGCATATCTAACTTTTATCTTGTGCATTACAGGTTTTCCCCAGAATAAAACGATCCCAAAATTTCCATTTAAGAGTCTATGTGATTTTAACAGAAATCACAAACTTTTAGCAGGAAATTTCAGGATCGTTCAGACAACAGAGTATCCCTACTCCCCTTCAATGTGAGCTTTCAGTTGATGAAATGCTCATTCAATTCAGCCTGTTTTTGTGTTAACTCAAGAATCCACTGTTGTTCCTGGTCAATTAACACTTCTTCAACCGCACCAAACCATTCGCGGGCCGATTTTCGGTCTTCGAGCCGACGATAAAGTTCACCAATCAGATAAGTTACTACCGGAAGATTGTCGGGGTTGTTTATTGTCGACTTCTCTACCGCCAGTCGCAGAAATTTAACCGCCATCTGCTGCATCTCGATCTCAGCTTTGCGATTTTCATGAAGACGACAGCACCAGGAACCACGCAGATAAAGATTGCCAATGTGATACGGGTTACGTCCAGTCTCTTCATAAATCTTTCCGGCAACAAAGAACTTTCGCGCCTCTTCTGGAATCTTTCTGCAGATTGGCATACTGAGAATTCTTTTAATCGATCCTGTTGTAATTTTGCTCGGCACAACCTCGAGACCAACGTAATCTTCTGGGTATCCGCTAAAATTACAGTCAGGACATTGCACCAGAAAATATGGCAGCGGGTTCTCGCCCAGATAATGCGGCAGAAAATCTGAGTCCTGACCCTGATGCGTAATAGACGTCACGGTTCTAGCGTCAAAAACGCTGCCACAGGCCGGGCATGTAAAGCCACTTATTTTAAACGAGGTTACCAAAATACCGTCTCCTGACTGAGCCAGAATATAACCTGATGTTGCAGGCATGTCAAATGGGAATTACTCTTTTAGTGCAGCTATTCTGCCAGCTGATTCGGGCGGCCAGAATTTCAATTCAGCGCGACCCTTTACCATGGTTCGCTCAAGGAGCCCCCACGATCGACTGTCATGCGAATTGTTCCGGTTGTCACCCATCACACAAATTTTGCCATCCGGAACTCTCTGGGGTCCGTATGTACCAAACACGTATTCTTTTACAAAAGGTTCTTTCATTAATCTCCCATTGCGGTACAGATATCCTTCTTTAATTTCGATCATATCACCGGGTACCCCAACCACCCGTTTAATAAAATCTTTCTCTGGTTCCAGAGGGTAAGAAAATACGACCACTTCGCCCACTTCGGGTTCTTCGAACTTATAAATCATTTTGTTAACAATGATTTTTTCACGTGAATGCAGTTCAGGCTCCATACAGGCTCCCTCAATCACAAAGCCCTGTACAACATACGTCTGCAATACCAGAAAAAATACGAGCGCTCGCGCGAAATCTTTGGCCCAGTCCCTTAGTCCGTGTTTGATCTTTTGCATCGACCAACTCCATTTCGGTCATTTTTTTAATGTTAAGGCTCTATTCGGAAAGGTAATGAGGAATTTTAACCATATTTTTAACTTTTTTTTGTACAACCGAAAATTCAGACAATGGCCACAATAACCACAGATGGTTAGAATTGTCATTACTACATGTGCGTTTAGCTTCGGTGAGCATAGCGAAATGCTTGCCCCAGCAGCCAAAGGGCGACCCTTCGAATGACCTTCCCCTGGCGCAACTGCGCAATGCCATATTGGAGGAAACCAACGCGGAGCAATCTTATTCCTCTGCCTTGAGATGACTTCGTCGCTTCGTTCATCGAATGGCAAAGCAAAAGCCGTCAATCACAGAAATACAAGCAAGCGTTATTAACGCTGTTCATCAAACTCGCCGACCTCTGGCAACTTGCGAACGCTTCGCCCGTCGCTATGCGGGTGATCCATTTCCGGCAACTCGCCAACCGGTGGTGCCAGCAGCTGTTCTATGCTGAATTGCTCATCTTCCAGATGCCATTGACTGTACAGTTCGCGAATCTGTTGTTCTGGCGCACAGCGACTGTACATACCAGCGTTCTCACGTTGGCGCTGAATTTCATAAAAAGTTACCGCGGCTGCCACCGAAATATTGAGGCTCTGTACAAAACCCATCATCGGCAAAAAAATATTGGCGTCGGCAACTTCTATCGTCGCTTCTGAGCAGCCACGCTGCTCGTTTCCGAACACCACTACCCAGGGCTGAGTCCAGTCTATGCTTCTATAATCAACTGCTTTGCGCGCCATGTGTGTGGCCGCGACTTTGTACCCCTGCTTTTTAAGATCAAGCAGACGTGGTGGCAGAGCTGCGACAGCTTCCAGTGACACCCAGCGCTCCGAACCCTTTGAGACTTCCGGATTGAGCTTTTCGGGCCTTCTCACATCAGGGTACCATAACACGCGCCCGATCCCCGTTGCATCGGCAGACCTGAGAACGGCAGATAAATTGTGCTGGTCGTGAACGCCATCAAGCGCGACAACGATGTCGAGCTGGCGCTGATGAATCGCCTTTGCGACGCGAAAAAACCTTCTATCGGTTGGCATGTTTCAACCCTTTCTTCGTTCAATGGTAGCGATAGTTTCTACAAAACCACGCCTGATATTTATACTTGCAATATTTAAGTTCAACCAGGTTTTATTGGCATCAAAAACCGGATTAATTTGTTTTGAAATCCCGCTGACAGCGTTTCTCGGCATAGCGATGCCATTCATTACCAGCCGATCAAAACGAAAATCAACAATTCCGGGATTGACAAGCTCAGCATCGCCAGTCAAATTGAATTCTACCACCAGCAGTCCACGTTGTACTCTGCCGCGAATGGTTGCACGATCTTTATCAAGCTTTATTTTGAGCCTGGAAAGTTTACGAGCACGCGCTACCAGATTGAAAACCCTGGTGATATCTGCAGAAGAAACTTCAGTTCTGAGCTTAATCTGACCGGAATCAAGAAAGCGCAGACGCCCCTGGCTCAGCTCAGCCAAGCAAAGTCGGCAGTCAGGAAACTCGAAAGTAACCCGGTCGATTGTGAGGTTGTAATATAAGACCTTTGTACAAACAACGCGGATATTCTTAAAACCATCTATCTGCCCGTTTGGTTCTGCGTGTACAGTTATAGATGCCGGCCGCGGGGTTATTTTGCCGATCTCAGAAATCTCATCGCTGCTGTAACCCAGCAGCTGAAAAACCTCGGTATTACGAAACTCTGCCGGGTCACTGAAAGCACGCATAAAAGCGGTCTCAAGATTCTGCTGCTGCAGTTCTACAGCAGTCGCGCTGACCTGCGCTGACGATGTGGCTGAGGCGAAGACAAGTAGGATCAGCAGCATTTTGCTACTCAGCCCCATCAGCTGGTGTAGAAAAGTTCTATCAAACGATTTTTTCATTACTATTTTCCTTCAAGGACTCTATTATGAGCGCAGCTGTTTTTAATGGGATCTGACATCGCTGGCGAAGTTCCTCAGCACTGGCACGGGCCAGATTCGCGGTTGATCCGAATTCCCAGAGCGCCTTACGAATGGTAACTGGGCCGACACCAGGCAGGTTAAGCAGCGCTGACTTGAGCACACGGCGACTGCGTGTCTTGTTTTGAAAAGTGTTGGCAAAACGATGCGCCTCATTGCGCAGTTTTATGATCATTTTCATGCCGGAACTGCTGAACGGCAACTTAACTTCACTGCCATCTGCTTTAACCAGAATTTCTTCACGCTTGGCCAGACCAAAAACTTCGATATCAACACCCAGCTGTTCCAGTTCACGGGCAGCCGAGCGCACCTGAGCTATACCGCCGTCGACGATGTACAGTTCTGGCAGCGCAGATCTCTCATGCAAAAGTCTGCTAAAGCGCCGCCTTGTCACTTCACCAATCGAGGCCGGGTCATCTCCACCCTGTGCACTCTTAATGTGAAACAGCCGGTATTCGCCCTTTCGAGGGCGAGCATTTTTGAACACGACCAACGAAGCAACCGGGTCGGTTCCCTGGATGTGCGAAATATCTACACATTCAATACGAAATGGGGCCTGTTTAAGGTTCAGCTGCTTCTGCAAATCAATCACCGCCTCATCAACACGTTCCTGACCTTCTGACTTGATGTTGCGTAGAACTTCCAGAGCGTTGGTATCAGCCATATCAAGCAAATTGAGAAACTGCCCACGGCGTGGCTGATGAAAAGTTACTTTACGACCAGCACGTTCACTCAACACGGTGAGCAACGAATCACAGCCTTCGGGTTCCTGCCGGCAATAGAGCGCTGCAGGGATCAGGTTGGCATCGTAAAAACGCACTATCACTTCAGAAAGCAGCTCGGCGACAGACAGGCCCAATGGAAACTCCACGTTTATTATGCGGTTTCCAAGCAGCTTGCCGCCCCTGACAAAAAACACTGAAAAAACAATACGGTCGTTCGCTTCGCTCATACCCCAGAAATCGAGATTGACCGGCTTGAGAAACTCAACTTTCTGACTTGCAAAAAAGCGCACGAGAGCGGTTAGGGTATCTCTGATCTCTGCCGCCTCTTCGTAGCGATACTGGTTGACCAGCTCTTTGAGCTGGCGTTCAAGACCGGTAAAATCTGGATTAACGCGACCAGCAAGAACGTCTATGGCCTTATTAACCGATACCGCATACTCTTCTGGCCTTATCTCGCCCTGGCATACGCCCTGGCAGATTCCAAGATGGAATTTGAGGCAAGGTCTGGCGCCACTTTTGGGAACAATTTTGCGCTTAACAGTGCAGAGCCGGAAGTTTCTTGAAAGCAGATCGACGATACGGGCAAGATCATACTCATTAGGAAACGGGCCAAAATAGAGATTGCCATCGCGAAACGATACCTTGCGCACCTTTTCGAGACGCGGGAACTTATCGTTAAGCGTAACTCTGATATATGGATGAGTTCTGCTGTCTTTTAGGAGAACGTTATAGCGCGGCTTGTGCTTTTTAATAAGGTTGTTCTCAAGAATCAGCGCTTCAACCTCGTTGCCAGTCACTATAAATTCGATATCTTCGATTGCCAGAACCAGCACAGAAGTCTTAATGCTGTCATGCTGGCGGTTAAAATAAGATTTAACTCGCTTATTCAGCGAACGCGACTTACCAATATAGATTATTTCACCGACCCGGTTCTTCATCAAATAAACACCGGGCTTAGCAGGCATCAGAGCCAGTATTTTTTCGAGTTTATCGTTCTGCATCAGCTGTAAACCGCCAGTACCGGGCAAAATATCTGGCCGAATCTCATTTCTTTTTATTCGCGGCAGCAGCGTCAGCCTTAGAATCTGATTCAGGATCTGAAGACACATCATCAAGAATAACGGCCGATTCGACGACAAAATAGCGCAACTTACCACTATAACCCGATTGAATGTATTTGCCGGTCAGAGAAACCTGACTATCAAGGATTTTCTCGCGGCGAACTTCTTGCAAAAGCTTGATATTTGACTTAAGAGGAATGCGCAGACCACCATCAGTCTTCAATACCCAGCGATACAGGTGCTGACGCCGACCAAGGGGCTTCTTTTCAGCTAAAATTTTGCCGCTGATCTTTTCGCTGAGCATAGCATCTCCCTCATCGTCTGCTGGAGTCCCAGCGATCATCAATGATGGCTCAAGGGCGTCTGCCTTCTCATAAAGCGTCGCGCTGGCAACCTCATCGACTGGAATTTCGGAGTCTGATGCGACAGCGGTTTCGACGTCCTCGACGGCATATTCCCCGATCACCTCATCAGGCAAAGGCTCATCATCGAGCGGCAGCTCTTCTACTACATCGGTGTCAACGGTAGCTGACGCAATTATTTCAGAAGTGCCTGACGCGGTTTCTTCAGTAATGACAGCATCGTCAGCATCGGCAGCATCGGCAGCTGGAGTTGTCGGTTTCGACAAGGCCTCTATTTCGGCCATTATCTCGGCAGCGGTTTTTAGCGTATTTTCGCCAGAAACAGGAGCTTGTATCGGCGACTGCGAAGATGCTTCGACTTCTGCAATTAGTTCAGCAGTGGTTTTCGCTACTTTTTTTTGGACAACAACGGGCGTTGGTAAAGACTCCGGCGATGCCTCTATGTCTTCCACATCCGACACAACGACTTCAGGTGTTTTTTCTTCGCCCATAACTGCAGAGTCAGCCATTACCAAGGCGATAACAAGCCAAACCAGCATGATTGTTCGCATGATGTTCATTCAAGTCTCCCGGTTGTTTTGCGCACAGGTATAGTAGCATTTTTTCGCAAATGCATAAATAGCAGATTTTTCGACCAATCGGATTGCTATCAGCATATCACAAAGATTGCGCAAGGAGACAGAAAGAGCCGCCCCGGCTGTTTCAGCTGGAGCGGCTCTGATCTGAATGGGCATTTAAAACATTATCAACGTCGTTCTACTTCGCGGTTAATTACTCGAATATCCATGGTAGACGGCACAATAATCAGGCCAAATTCAAGCTTACGATTATTGGGTGTGTCCTTCCTGCTGTAATCAAGAGCGGTATCTTTAACTTCTGCCGAGATTTTGTAGACCCCGGGGTGTCTGAAGATTGCCCGAGCTTTGTAGTTACTCTGAGAATCGCCCTTCACTGTGACTGTAGGCATCCCCTCCTTGAAATAAATGCTTGCAGCATCTGGGCCAACAACACTGAACGAAGGCAATGCGGCTGAAGTCGCGACTCCAATGTTGTCAAAGAATTTCAATTCAAGTATAGTTTCAACCTCATTTTCGATAAGAGGCGGAGAGATCACAGCATACTTGGAAAAATCTGTAATTGGTGGAACAGGAAGCCCATATATCGTGGATGTAGCATAACCTGTGAACCCACCGAAAACAGCTGTTGCGCCTGGAGTCCAGGTTACTGCACTTGTTACACAATCATACAAGGATTGAACAGTTGTGGTGGCAGTTGTCTCGTTAACGGCCTGGTTAGAATCGAACAATGGGATCGACGTGCTTTCTGTCGTCTTCATATCGGTTATAACCATATATAGAACTGGGCGCTTATTGTCTATAACGTCTATATTGCCAACCATCACGTTGTCTTGGCGATATCCTGATGAATCCATGGCAGAAAATGCCAGACCATACCCTGGGTGTGCAAAACCAATATCACCATCACCATTGTAATTCGGAGAGTTGTTGGCAAAATTCAGTGGTAGTCTGGTTGGGAATCCATATCTACCAGAATCGGTCACTCCAGTGTTGTCAAAATGCTGCAGATCACTCAGAGCGATTTTATATACAACCTCACTAAAAGTGGCTCCGCCAGGAAGGTCGCTAGAGGGAGTTCTTACTATTTTGAAAACATCGCTATTATATGTACCAGCTTCGAAGCCGGGCGCAGAATACCGCAACACTTTCTTTGCCTCGATGTTTGAGAGACCGGTAAAATCATCCCCAGCGACTGCGGACAATTTGACAGCATTTACAGAAAGCGAGCCAGTAGCAAGATCAGCCAATCTCATGCGTGGAACATAATTTTTGCCAGCACCACACTCAAACTGCAAAGTACCAACCTGCTTCTTTGGTGAGTGGTTGGAAATACCTGTGATCAAACAGGCAGAAGCAATATTGCCAAAAGGATTATTATCTCGAACTGTGACTTCAATGAATTCCGGGTTGCCTCCGATGGAAGTCAACGTTTCACCTGTAGCGCCTTTTAGAGTCAGATTGGGTAACGATTTTCCGTTAACTCGTATGACTTGTGGAGGTGTATTATCAAGTACCAGAAGTGCAACTTTTGCAGAATAGCTGGCAACACCTGTTTTCTCATCAATTCCAATTGGGATACCGTATTCATTGTATTTTTTATAATTATATTTCCACATTCTGAAGGCTTCGCAAGTAAGCTCGGCCAATACAGGATCGGTTGGAAAATCAAGTTTAAAAGTGGCAATAGTTGCATTCCGATCACGAGTCAAAGGATCGACATCAGTAACTTTTGGATTAGCAATACCCTGAACAAAAAGACCCGTTGGCAACATCATTTTATACTGCCATGAATAACCAACAAAATCTTCCACCCACTTGACGTCTCCAACCTTGCTGTCGTCGGTTATATTAGGCAAAGTAAATAATGCTTCTTCCTCTTTAAGGCGCCAGTTATAAAGTGTGTTTTCATTAACCGCAAAGTATTTAACTCCAGTCGAAGTCTGGAGCGGATCCTTAAAAGTAGTGCTTGTAGTTCCTTTACATTGAATAAGAGTAGGCTTGCCTTTATCAATGGGCTCCTGCAAATTCACCTTCAGCATAGCCACTGCACAGCCAGAAGGCACTGCTACCATGCCGGGAAAATTTGCAGCAGTAATATCAGGGCTGAGCAGAGCCGGAATTGCCTGCTCAAATCCTGCTGGCGTCAAACACATGCTTTTGCTGGCAACTGTTGAACCAAAAGCAAGAAGGTTGTAGTTATACCACTTATACTTGGCTCGACACATGATTTGATAGACGCCGGCCGGCAGATAATATGAAATACCTGGGGATGTTGTGTATTCCGGCACAGAACTGGAGCCTGAGTTAGCAACCAGATCGGCAGGCGATATAACGTTGCCATAGGCATCCTGGGTCTTATATATAGACCACTCATAAAGAACATGATCTGAAATTCCTGAATTTGCATCTGTTCCGGCTTTTGACGCTGTTGCGGCAAAGTAGCCTATTGTGCCGTTATCATTTTCATCGCTGACGTTCGCCAGATTATTAGCGTTCCAGTCATCACGCTCCCAGCGCGGAGGATTCTCAACTTTAAAAGAATAATAACCCTGTGTAACCTGTTCCAGCATATCATTTGTCGGCCCAACAATATCTACCGTCGAAGATGATGCACCTGGATCAGGCGGCGTAGCTACATTTATGACCCCAAGCTGCACGAATTGCGGCAACGAAATTGATGGCACTGCTGCGTCTTTGCGCGGCAAAGAGTCTATCCACGACCAGTCAGGGGTGGAGACAATAGATGTGTAGTTATTTTTGGTTATAACCGAATAGTTTCGACCATCCGCGAGTGTTATTGGAACCCTGAAAAATTGCTCCCACTTGTCAGTGCCTATAACAACACTATTTACAAGAGTTTCTGAGGTTGCGCCCAATGCGAGGCGATATACGCTTTTTGTTACCTTCTGATCATAGATGATACGGCCTTTTGCAACACCAGTATCAATCGAAACGGCAGTCCATTGCACTGCGCTCGCATCGGCAGACGAGAAAGAAGAAGCTGCGTTAGGAAAATATGCAGTTTTGCCATAATACATGTTGCCAAAACCGTCAGCCTTGATGTCGTCAATTCCAGTGCCGAGGCCGATACCCCTGAAGTAAGTTGTGGTTCCTTCACTACCACTTGCCCCTTCACTCCTGGTAAACTGATAGGCCATGCCATTTGAAGAATTATAGGCAAAAACGATACCGCCTTTCAGATACCACTGGTCAGAGACAGAAACTGCTGTAACTTTAAAACCTGCCGGTATGGCAAAGCCAAGCTCTCTTAACCAGTCTTCAATTGCTTTTGAACCAAGCACATAAACGTAGTCAGAACTGGTATTTTTTAGAGAACACCCAACCCATTCAGTAGTCAAATCATTCAGCCTGGGTGCTCTGATAAGCGGGCCAGTGTAATTTGCCAGATTAAGAGTTACCTTGCCGTCTGAAGTTGATGACTGGGTTCTTGTATAACAATAAGTTCTGCCCATAGAAGACAATGAGATCGAAACATACTGCGGTTGCGCATCTTGAGTCAAGCTGTCCTGGTTCGTGCCACAGGGGTCTATGCACGAGCCAAGAATGGCACGGGCAATTCTTTTTTCGTATGACTCGGCCCGCTTGCCCTGATTAACTGGAGTATTTCCAGAAATGCCAGTATACCACTCGAGCAGATCATAACTATGACATTTTCCCTCAACACGATCTCGATAAGCTTTTCCAGGGCGCCCGTGTGTATCATTATCATTTGACTGATACCACATGCCATTAGGGATACTGGCTTTTCCATTGGTGCCTGGGCTTATAACATAGACAGGCCAGGAATTTGCAACCCGTGGTGCTCCGCAGCCACAGCAGCTGCCCACATTCCTTGATGCAGTATAACCAAAGGAGGTTGGAGTAAGTGTGTAATAACCAGGGTAGTTCGCTGCTGGCCCTGGTGATGTATAAATAGGCCTGAAATGTTCAGCCCATTTACTGCGGTGATCACAATGAAAGCCCTGCAACTGATTTTTCCCGGAAGCCTTAATGTTTACTTCGATGTTACCTGACATCATGGTAAAAATATCTGCTATTGTTTCGGTAAAGGTGAAAACATGTCGATTGAGATTTACTGACATACCGTAAGACTTACCCGGGTCATACAAGGGAGTTACGCCGCTGACAGCCACGCCGTCACTGGCTGGATCGTTCAGGCGGTATACCCCTTTTTTGGCACCATCACCGACAAGGAGATAGACCTCACCGTTGCGTTGGTATTCACCTGCCAATCCCCAGACAACTGACGATACGCAGCACAAAAGTGCTACCAAGCAGATCAGGCCGACATTCTTAATATTCATACTCCCCCCTCTTGCCCAACTTCGGACAGCACTTAAAACACGCCTCTATAGAGATTATAGCAATAGCAGCAGTGAATACGACACGCAAAAAATCTTTCTAAAAGTCAAAAGATTTTGACGCCACATCAGCAGCCCCAGGTAACAACCAAGTCAACAACGAGAATAAATCAGTTGTAGAATCAATAGAATTGATGCGCTGAAAAGCAACTATCGGACATGCCATCGGCCAGAGAACGATAGTTTGACTCCATCCATAGTTCAATGGAACCTCGTCAATGGTCTCTATTTTTCCCGAAGAATCCATGGCAACCCATCGAATATGCGTTCGGGTCAGATATTCCCACCGGAGGACTGGCACTGGCAACAACGCATCGTCTACTTTCCAGGCTCTGTATTCTTCGTATTGCGATGGCTGTAGAATAGTATGACCAGAAGAGGCTACTTCAGCATCATGAGCTTCGACTCTATCGGAATATGCCTGAACAGGTAGTGGCGCTTTGTTATAGGTTCGTTGGAACCATACCTTCCACATTTCAAAAACCTCATCAGAGGGCGTATACTCTCGACTTTCATTAAGCAAACGCCAGCGGTGTTCCCATAAAGAGCAGGCAAAAACAGCTGACGAGAAAAAAATGAATACCGCCAGACAACAAACAGTTCGAAACCAGCTATTTAGGTTATGTGCTATCACTGCATTTGCGGCAAAATTCGTAGTATTCGCTGCTCAACTTCCGGAGACACCCTATTAGCCTTAAAGACCTCTTGAAGCACAGTCAAAGTCAAATCTTCGCCGCCAACAAGAAAAAGTCTGGGCCTGACATTGGCAATAACAGGCTGCAGAGCCGGAATCTGAGTAAGAACCCTCTCAAACTCCTCTTGAAAATTGCGTTCCAATCCATCCACAACTCTTTGCATATGTTCTGGAGGCGTATTTGGGTCACTGCTTCCCTGCGGGGGGCGAAAATCACTTTGCAACAACTGAGCATAAAGTTGTGAGCCAAGTAATCCGAACCCAGGGATGCCAGTGGGAGGCTCAAACGCTTGTGCTGGAGGAGTCACAAACGAACGATCAACAATGGCGACATTTCCACGTTCCCGCGATAATCGTTTAAGAATCTGATCAAGCTCTGCCATAATCGAGAACAGATATTTATTGCTCTCATCTCTGGTCAGATAAAAGACATCAAGACCAGCCTCACGAACACTATCATATTCTTTTTCTTTTGCAGCAAACTCTTTTTCCAAACGATTCCGTTTTAGTTCAAAACTTTTACTAATACTCGTTACATCTTTATTTTCTTTGAGCATAGCATTTATAGTAGTTTTTTGAGATAACTCAAGATCATTCATGTCTTTCAAAATACGATTTCGTTCACGGCTGATCTTGTCGACGCTACCCTTCATTTCACTGCTGACAGTTGCAGCTTTTTGTCGCAATTTATCGAGCTCCGTCGGATTGTTAAGAGGAATGTTTGAGCGATAAAAGCGCTGAACAGAAAAGTCATACCATGCCATTCTAGGATGTAGAGCCAGAGTCAAGGTGTAATCTACCGTTGCCCAGCCTCCTGCAGCAAAAGCCACTGATGGAATCACAAGCGATAGAGCTGTAATTACGATAAAAAACCTGGCTGTTAAAAGAACAAAACGAGTGTTTAACATATAGATTAATCCTTCCTTCAAGGAGTGCTGAAACGCATTGCAGAAACCGCTTCCTGCCGGAGATCAATGACTCCATAGCGAAAGGGGTGAGAAAACCGTTGTGGATATTCGTTGCGTAAATGCCGGCCAAATTCAGCCAACCACAGAGCAATTGCTTTCGGATCAGGATTGGCTTGCCAAATAGTTGCGTGAGTATTCTGAAACAAAATACTGCGGTTTGGCGTTGGCTCAGGCACTGGTGATTGAAAGCATGAAAGATCAAGGATAGGGATATTGTCATACTTGGCAGAAAGGCTCCTGGCAACAGCGAGGATATCGCCTGACATTGCATTGATAATAGGAACAAGGCTTTCAAGCCCGGTTCCTGCTCCATGCAGATAGTTGCCACGTAATTCAGTAGCCTGCTTAGCCTTCTCAAGCGAAGCACGTCTTGCATTAACTACCGCGAGCTTCTCCCAGATAGATCTGGCTGTGACTGAGTTTTGCCCGTTCTGAGGTGAAGCAGAAATCAGACTATATTGCTTTGTCAGCATTTTCTGCTCTTCAGATAATTTTTCAAGTTCAGCATCGTAGTTTTTACGTGCTTCTTCCAGGTCACCAACCCATGCAGAAGCTGTGTTATTGAAACGCCTGGTCTTAATATCAAATTCTCTAAAGATCGGATGTTTCAGAAGAAGCTGCCTGAAATCTACAAAGCCAGCAACAGAATTGGTCTTAATCGGTTCTGCAGAGTGAGCACGTGCAGAGAATCCGATCACAAAGACAATAAACACAAAAACAACAACAGTAAAACGCCGCATTGCTTTGACCTCGCTAGAAAGGTTCGATATCAACATCATTTAAAATTGACGCATCACTAGATTCAACAACAGATGTAGCGTTGCCAAGTCTGGCACGCCGCAGACTGAAGGTTATCTGAATAACACGTTCAGTTGTAGTTCCATCATTAGATCGAGTTTTCTCCCTAAAGCTTACCGTTTCAACGTCTTCCAACAAAACCTTGCTATAATCCTCTGTTGATGGGCGAAAAGCGCCAGTTGGCGACACTCCAGGCGGCATATAACTTAGTATATTCGAGGGAATATTGCCTGGAATTGTTGAATATTTCGTCGTATTACCAGTTTTTGTATAAATCAGCTTTCCATCTTTGCCCCACAGACTCACACCTTTCCAGAGCCCAGGACGTGCAGCAGTAAATTCGCTGGCCAGCACGTTTGGTCGAGAAACACTGAAGAAAAGTAGCGGAACCCAGGCAGGACCTTGAATGTTTAAAGCTTTGGGAGCATCACCATCTTGATAAAATGCGGTACTTTTCACGTAAATTGGCGTAGTTGCAGCAACAGAAGAGGAGGCAGAAGCAATTGAAATAGCATTGTTCGCCTGGTTCAAATCTGTGCTTAACACAGCCAGAAAACGCTGAGCACTCTTTTGGGAATTAATTTTCCAGTCGCCAAGGAGAAAACTCTCAGAACCAGAACGATAGATCGAAAAGGTACCGGTAAAAAGCAACGCGCTAATAGCAGCGGCAATCAATATTTCTGCCATTGTGAATCCACGTGATCTGCTCATATCAGAAGATCCTTCTTCTGGTGGTGTTTATTGTTCTTTTGACTTCCCGTTTCATATTACCAATTTGAACGGTTACAGATATCTCCAGAGTGTCTGTATCATACTTTTTTTGTGAAAGTACCTGATAAGTCGTGGTAAACGATGCATTGTGCACAGCATCGTTGGGATTTGGAAGCTCTCCGCGCAAAAGCACATCGTTTTGAAAGGTGTTTAAAGGAGCAAGATCGCGAGGAGGAGTCGCAACTCTCCCTTTATAGTAAGAATAATAAAAATCTGATGGGAGCTCTTTGAATTTTAGAAGAGCAATATTGCTAATACCCTCTCCTAGAATATCCAGTTGCGAGCGAAGAAGCAAATCTGGGTTAACAGAAGTAACCTGCGAAATATTTTTTGTATAGGAAACACCAAAAATGAGCAAAGCCATAGACAACACCAGCACGATTATAATAGCCATACCTTTTGAATTGCCGGTTTTCCTGCTCATTCTCGCATCCTTGTCAGAAATGTCATCATTTTGATGCTTCTCTGCTGATTTCTTTCAGGCTCGTTCCAGGTAATCTGCCCCACAACTCTTTTTACACGAAAAGCTTTTACAATCGACGAGTTATCAAACTTGAGATCAGTAGAGGCGTCAAATTGCCAGGTAGCTGCAGCAGTAGCTATAAATGTGTTCAGGTCAATCCTGATCGGATTGTATGAAAAAGTCACGGATTCTCCTGTTACATTCAGAGACAAATCGTAGTTCGCCGAGCTTGAGGCGATTGTGCCCAGTGGGAGAGTAAAGGTTCCAAGGTCTACAGGAGCTGTGAGATTGCCAATCGGCACTCGATCATATTCGGCAACCAGCACCTGACGCATTGTACCCTCAAGGAGCTGTATAGCAGTCAGGTTTCTGAAATCTTTGCTGGTGCCACGATGGCCAAAACCAATCATGGCTGCTATGGGTATCATGGCAACGGCAAGAACAACTGTTGCCATAATAATTTCGAGCAAAGATGTGCCAGATCTGTAGATCCTGTTTGAAGCCATTTTTTCTACCTCTATATTATGATAATATCACCGATTAACAAGTATTTCCAAGTAAAAATCGGTATAAAAAAAGTTTATAAAATTTATCTAATGCTTTATTCATGATGATGCACTAATACCAGAACAATATTTTTTTAAAAAATTGAGTAAATTTCCATACGTAAAATCCACATTCGGCCGAATGTGGATGAAAAAAAATTCAGAACTGGCCTTTTGCCACATTATGACTCCGAATATCATTGTGAGTGCAGCGAACCCTGACTTTGTGAGATTTACTCAGAACTGTCCTGCACCCGTATACCGACCCCAGTCGGCACTTCAAGAGACGTTGTTCTAATGACTGAATCATAAGACAACCCAATTCAGCGGCAACTTCCTGCTTCGATTCACCCCACAGTTGCAATAACAATTTAATCACAAGTTTAATTTTATTCGTGGACCAGTTTATCTTAAAAATTGTTAACACGTGAGTTGGCTGATTGAAAAAACAGACAAGATCAAGGTATTGTAACTGACAACAGGTATGAACGATAAAAAACACCAAGATTCTATTCAATTCAAAGGGATTCATAGTATGCACAATCTGGAAACGCTCAGTCGGGGCGCCGCCGAAGTGGCGAATGTGGCCGCAAAACTTGTCAAGAAACACTTTAATGATGCGCACCAGATAACATTCAAAGGCACTGTTGATCTGGTTACAGAAGTAGATGTTGCCTCTGAGCGGTTGATAAAAAAACTGCTGTTCGAAAAATTTCCGCAGATTCGCTTTCATGGCGAAGAAGATGGCGGAGAAGACTGGCGAAACGGCGCAGTATGGGTTGTCGATCCGCTTGATGGCACCACCAACTTTGCCAACCGCCTGCCACATTTCAGCGTTTCGATTGCACTTTGTCACGATGGGTTACCGGTAGCCGGCGCAGTGGTGAATCCGATGAACAACGAAACCTATCACACATGGCAGGGCGGCGGCGCCTGGCTCAATGGCAGTCAGATAAGGGTTAACAATGTTGAGCGAATCAATGAAGCGTTAGCTGTTACCGGTTATCCATACAATCGCCGTGAGCACCTCGACGAAATCATGGACCGCCTGAAAGTTATGCTGATGCATGTTCAGTGTGTCCGCCGATTTGGCTCTGCCGCGCTCGACCTATGTTACATCGCCCAGGGAATTTTTTCGATCTACTGGGAAAACAACCTCAAACCCTGGGATATTGCAGCCGGCAGCCTGCTGGTTCAGGAGGCCGGTGGCACGATCTCGCGCTATGACGGCAACGTAATGCAGCTCGACAGTTATGAACTGTTGGCCAGCAACACGATACTTCACAAAGAATGTATCAGATTACTGGCCGAGGCGATCCAGCTGACCAGCCGGGATTAAAAGTCCACACAAAAAACATAAGTCATGCTTGCGCAGCAAAATATCGTTCACGATAAATCTATCCGACCATGATTCAGCTTTTTCCACATGTGTGGGTTTATCAGGCCGGAATGAGACTATAAAGTTGCGATAGAGTTGCGCTAATTTTTCTGACGCGGCTTATTCTGCATCCAGCGAGGCTGACCAGTGCTTTCAAGAACATTCAGCCAGAACATGCTTTCGGGATCAATGAATTTTCGATTCTTGATGGCAACATCGATCGGAACATAGGTGAAACTGTTGTTCCAGTTGCCTACGACAACCCCGGTTTTGCCAGCCATGCCGGCATGCACTGCATTCTGCGCGAGCTGATTGCAATAGATACTGTCAGACGGAATAGCGCGAGAACTGCGAATAATGTAGCTCGGATCAATATACTTTACGTTAACCGGCACGCCATTTTCTTTGAAATATTTGCTGATGCCTTCACGAAGAAAAATACCAACATCACCTGACTTACGATTGCCCGAGACATCGCGCTCATCCTTCGCGCAGAACAGATCGCCAACTCCCTCAGCAACGACAACTACCGCATGACTTTTCCGTTTGATACGTTCGAGAAGGTGTTTATAAAAGCCATTACCACCTTCGAGATCAAAGGGAATCTCCGGTATCAGGCAAAAGTTTACATCCTGCGAGGCAATAGAAGCGTTAGCCGTGATGTATCCAGACTGTCGCCCCATCAACTTAACCAGACCGACACAGTTCTGATAGCCACGCGCCTCAACATGTGCGGTTCTTATTGATTCAACGGCGTGTGTAAAGGCGGTCTCGAAACCAAAGGTTTTTTCAATAAAACCGATGTCGTTATCAATAGTCTTAGGTATTCCAACCACAGAAATTGCCAATCCGCGCTTGGTTATCTCCTCTGTGATCTCTCCGGCCCCCTTTAAGGTGCCATCACCGCCGACGCAGAACAACAGATTTATATTGTAATCCATAAGACGGTCAATCATCTGGCCAACATCTTGAGGGCCTCGCGACGATCCGAGAATTGTGCCGCCTTTTTCGTGAATTTCAGAAACGACGTCGGGATCAAGAATCATCGGTTGCAGACCCGACTCTTTTATCATGCCAAGAAAACCATAGCGAAAGCCGTAAATGTTTTTAACGCGATACCAGAAATGAAGCTGCATTACCAGGCCACGAATTACATCGTTGATGCCCGGACAAAGACCGCCGCAGGTTACGATGCCAACACGTGTGTGCGCAGGATCAAAAAAAATCTTTTCGCGAGGGCCGGCTTTCTCGAAAGACAAGGGATCATGACCAGTCGCGATCTCTTCTTGAATTTTGCAAAGACTATTATGGTAAAGAACGCGTTCTTTTTCTTCGACATAATTGGTCAAAAAATCTCCATCGATCTTCGAGAGTTTCAAAGGCGACTCAATTAAAGGTTTGCCGAGGGTTTGGATTACCAGATCTTCATGTTTCAGTTCCATTGTCGAGCCTTTCAAAATTTGAATGTTTTCAAAGTGGGTTGACTTTGTTATAGTATCCTGTAGTTTATAAATGTCTAGCATGACAAAGTCAAGAAACCATCGAAGGCAAGATTCAGCTTGAATATTTATTTCGGTGTCCCCTCTGGGGATACTAACAACATAGAAGAGAAAGAGATCTCAAAACGCCTGATTGGATCTTTGGCCACCCTTCCCTGCCATACTCGTGAATTTACAACCGATGACCCTTATCCCTTCGACGCGATCAAGGGCACACCATCGCTGATTCATGCATTTCACGCTGCTAAATCTGGCCTGCCCTGCCATAAACTGGCTGAAAAGGCACGCCTTCCGTTGGTAGTAACATGCACAGGCCTTGATGCATACATAGACATGTATAACAGCGTGCTGTGCCCGCAGCTTCAGGAAGTCCTCGAATTTGCCAGGAAAGTAATTGTGCCTTACCCGCAAATGGGCAAGTTTATTAAATCTCGCTTGATGATTAATACTGAGATAGAAGTCATTTCGCCGGGCGTTACACCCTTCAATGCCGAGATTATGGTTCCGCGTGAACATTTTGGCTTTGCCGAAGGTGAACGTTTGATTATGCTTGAAGGCGGGCTGCTTCCGGCTAAAAATGTAATTTTTGCCATTCACTACATTGAAAAAATCATCAACGACTACCCGGAGGTGCGACTGGTTCTTTTTGACACTCCATTTGACACCGAATATCAAAAGCAGGTCACGCTAGAAACAGCAAACCGTCCATGGATAAAACTGATCAGCCGCCCAGAAGAAGGGCTATTGCCCTTCTTACACCGTCATGCCGAGATCTTCATCAATGTTTCGCATGCCGAGGGCTACAACCCATTTTTGCTTAGCGCTCTGCAGACAGGCAGACCGGTACTCGCCGCCGATATTTACGGCAATCACGCATTTATCAAGAACGAAGAAGTTTTTCCGGATATGGGTAATGGCTGGCTTTATTTTACATCACCAGGACCCGGCAGTTTTGCCCGTATCCATGACGGCGAAGATTTTATCGGCAAACTACGCAACCTTCTCGACAACCCGGACAAGGGAGTCGAAGTCGGTCAGAGAGCCGCCAGAATCATAGCCCATAGTCATACCCCGGAAAAAGAGCTTTACCTGCATCTCCAGGTATATAAGGCTCTGTTGCGCTGATTAAGCTGATTATATGTTCTTCGCGCAGATCAGGCGACTTTTTTAAGTTCGACTTCTTTGCTGTCATCGGCACGCAGCGTAAAGCTGGTAAAACGCGAACGCAGCTTAAGAAGGGTAGCTGGCTGGAGACAGGTAGAGACAAACGGATGTAGCGATGGATCGAGAGCTTCGCCATGTTGGAATTTTTGAATGGCATAGCTGCTTATCTTCTTATCGCACAGCCAGTCGGCCATCCGCATGATATCAGTGTCACTCATCAGGCTGGGGTGCACTGTGGTGCGGTATTCATGCTTTATCCCGGCAGTGACAAGCAGTTCGGCCAAACGACCGAATGATACCGGGTCAGCATCTTGTCCTGTCACTTCCTGATAACGATACAGTGGTGCCTTGAAATCAACTGCAACAAACTGCAGAAGTCTCTCGTTCAGCGCCTGCTCTACGATCTGAGGATAAAAACCATTGGTGTGAAGGGCGACCTCAAAGCCAAGTTCTCTAACCTCACGCATTGCGCCAAGCAGAGTAGCTTGCCGACAGGGCTCGCCACCACTGAATACGACAGCTTCGATGAAGCCCTGTCGATCTTTGAGGAAATCTGTTATCGACTTCCAGGTCAGCGTATCTTTGGCAGTATCTGGCAACAAAGAGCGGTTGTAACAGAAACGGCAACGCAGGTTGCAGCCCTGCGTAAAGATTACGCTGGCCAGCCGACCAGGAAAGTCTATCATGGTCAGGGGCTGTAAGCCCCCGACCAGAAGTGTATCAGAACTATTATTCATTTAATCAGACGACTTCTCTTACCAGCTCGCTGGGTCGTATCAAAACTCGGTCGCTGTATTCGCTCTTCTTGCCGGCATTGAACTGGGAAACCGGACGGAAATAACCCATAACACGAGTCCAGACTTCGCAGACCTGACGACTTTCGTCAGTCAAAACGACGCTTTCGGGTGCGAGTTGCTGGCCTTCAGCCTGAGCAAATGCGACAGCCTTGCGTGTTTCAATCGCGTCACATGTCGGACAATACTGGTGCTCACCCGCGATATAACCGTGTTTTGGACAAACGCTAAAGGTCGGTGTAATGGTGATATACGGCAGTCTGAACTGAGTTAGAGACTTCTGCACCAAGCGTTTGCATGACTCTGCATCAGGAATTCTCTCACCAACATAGAGGTGTAACACGGTACCACCGGTGTATTTGGTTTGCAGTTTTTCCTGGTGGGTCATTATGTCGAACAGGTCGCCCTGAAAGTCAACTGGCAACTGGCTGGAATTGGTGTAATATGCAGCCTGCGGGGTACCTGCCTGAATAATTTCGGGGAAACGCTTGCGATCCTCACGGGCAAAGCGGTGAGTAGCTCCTTCGGCCGGAGTAGCTTCAAGATTGTAAAGATGACCGGTCTCGACCTGGTATTGAACCATCTTTTCGCGCATTGAATCGAGAATCTTCTGCGCCAGTTCAACGCCCTCGGGCTGAGCGATATCATAAGCGTTATCAGAAAAGTTGCGAATACATTCGTTCATGCCATTGATACCAATGGTTGAAAAATGATTGCGCAAAGTGCCCAGATAGCGGCGGGTATAGGGAAACAGGCCACTGTCGATACGTGCCTGAATGACTTTGCGCTTAACTTCGAGGCTCTTCTTTGAGAGTTCCATCAGGTGATCAAGGCGTGCGGTAAGACCTTCAAAATTATCCTTAAACATGTAACCAAGACGAGCGAGGTTGATGGTTACGACACCAATAGAACCAGTCTGTTCGGCGGAGCCAAAGAGTCCGTTGCCGCGCTTAAGCAGCTCACGCAGGTCGAGCTGCAGGCGACAGCACATAGACCTGACCATACTGGGCTCAAGATCTGAGTTGATAAAATTCTGAAAATACGGCAAACCGTATTTGGCAGTCATTTCAAACAGAGGATTGCAGTTTGGGTGATCCCAGTCAAAGTCTTTGGTGATATTGTAGGTTGGAATCGGGAAAGTAAAGGCTCTGCCACGATTATCACCAACGCTCATCACGTCGATGAAAGCGCGATTAATCAGATCCATTTCGGCCTGAAGATCGCCGTAAGTGAAATCAGTATGTTTGCCGCCAATCAGAGGGTGTTGCACTCTAAGGTCTTCAGGGCAGCTCCAGTCCAGAGTCAGATTGGTAAACGGAGTCTGTGTACCCCAGCGAGATGGAACGTTCAGATTATATACAAATTCCTGAATGCCTTGGAATACTTGGTCATAACCGATACCATCGAGTCGCACAAAAGGAGCCAGATATGTGTCAAACGAAGAAAAAGCCTGTGCACCAGCCCATTCGTTCTGCAGTGTTCCAAGGAAATTAACCATCTGACCAAGTGCACTTGAAAAATGCTTGGGCGGAGCAGATTCGACCTTGCCTGGCACGCCATTGAAACCTTCCTGCAGGAGGGTTCTCAGAGACCAGCCGGCACAGTAGCCAGAAAGCATGTCGAGATCGTGAATGTGCATATCGCCTTCACGGTGAGCTTCACCGATTTCTGGATTGTAAACATGCGACAACCAGTAATTAGCAGTAACCTTGCCGGCGACGTTGAGGATGAGTCCGCCGAGAGAATAACCCTGGTTGGCATTGGCGTTTACGCGCCAGTCCTGATGGCCAAGATATTCATTGATTGAGCTGATGCTGTCGACAAGCGATCGTTTGCCTTCGCGCATCTGCTTGTGCTGTTCACGATATACAATATATGAGCGGTTAGTGATGAAGTAGTTGTTGGCAATCAGCACGTGTTCAACTGCGTCCTGAACTTCTTCGACGTTTGGTGTACCAGATTGATGACGATGCGCCAGAATGTTGACTACCTGGCTGGACATTCGGACAGAATCAACCATACTGAACTCACCGGTTGCCTTACCGGCTCTCTCCATAGCTGACCGGATTTTTTCCGGGCTGAAAGGCACAATATTACCCTGGCGGTTTTCGATGAACTGTATTTCGCGACCCTGCTTCATGATTGCTCCCTGGATGGTTTTAATGAAATTAAATGCACGGCAAAATTCTGTACACAGCAGAATGTATGGAAAAATATATCTCTGGATGTCTTAGAACTAGGCCTTGAGCGACTAAAGTCTGTTGAATAATAAATTTTTTCTATGTCAAACTTTAACTCTCTCGTTTCTTCTTGAGGGTTAGATTACACCATTTTTAGAACCTGAAGTCAAAGCTTTTTTAGAAAAATTTTCGAGTCAATTACAATGCGCTTTACAGCCCCAATGGCCGTGTTGAGCCTGTTTCACCCATCATCACAACATACCCCCTAGCGGCTGACTGGCACCATGTCATTACTCAACGCAACGTGCACAAAACACACGTGCAGACTTGTGTGTAAATTCAAAAAAGAAGAGCCTGCAACTGGCTAAATGCGAGTTACAGGCTCTTCTCCCGGTGGGCGCTGCTCCGAGACCCTATATTCTAATGGACAAGGACCCATTAGAACCACCTAAGTTAAGAGCGGATCAGAATGCGCCTGGCTCGATAAAGCCGGCTTCATTGCCGGTTTCGCTGATTTTAAGCGAACCGAATTGAATGCCTTTGATTCTGCCGGTGTCGCCTTTGTAATTTGAGCGAAGCCGGAAATTGTTGTTAAGAAAGTCCATTTCTTCGAGGCGGGCAATCGCCAGCATGTTCTGGTCTGCGTCAAGCAAGGCAACCATCAGTCCCTTTTCATTGCCAGCAATAAAATTACGGATCATGCCAAGGTCTTTCGGCCAATCCTTCATCATCTCTGGCAGCAACGGTCCAGATGTCACAACAAGAGTACCCTCCCAGCCAGAGAGGCGCTCAGCATGAAGTGTACCATCAAGTTCAATCTTGTCACCGGTTAAAAAGTAACAGCGATCGGTAAAGGCTTGTTTAAAAGGAATATCAAAGACTTTGGTGGCAGAAAAATATCGACGGCTAACCAGTTCGCGCAGTTCTTTACGATCCATCTGGCTGGTCGCCGAAGCTTTTTTAGAGACTGGCAAGCGAACGATCCTGTCGGCAGGCAGGTGTCTTACCAGATGTTCAAGTTCGGTTCCGCGCTGCATCAGCACGACCTTGTCGGGCTTTACCATATCGAGTTTGGCTTTTTTGATAGCACGACCACCATCGCCTTGGACCCAACCAGTTGTATCGATAATAAGTGCGTCTGCTTCTTTCTCTGCCTTACCCAACATTTCGACAAGTCCGGTCAGGGCTGTTACAAAATGCAAGCCAGGTGAGTGAGCTCCAAGAAAATACATATGTGTTGGCTCATGTTCGGTCAGAAAAATGCATGGCTTGGCAAGCAGCAGCATGCCAAAGGTGCCGGGACAGCCAATATCAGACTGACCGGTATCACAATCTAAAATCGCGGTTTTACCGACCTTAGCAAGCAGCTTGTTGGCAAGATATGTGCTGAAAAAAGTTTTACCAGTATCGACTTCGCCAAGTACGAGTATCTTGTAAAGACTGCCCTGTTTTTTCTCTGAGGAAATTTTGTCGGCAAGCTCGTCCCATTCGGCCGGAATCGAACTAGCTTCCATTTTAGTCAGGGCTTCCTCTGAGGCTTCAATTGTCAACACAGAATCTTCGATGCCAAGCAACGGAATTTTTTTTCCGACCGGAACTTTAACCTGCTCACCAGAACCAAGTCTGGCTCCAATGATTTCGATTGCGCCAGAATCAATTTTAACCGCAGCGGGGCCATTCAACAGATAGAATTCATTTTTTTTCAGGGTTAGCTGCATTTATTTCTGCTCCTTGTCGAATACCAGTGATGGCCACATTTCTTTGAGGACATCGTTGTTAATAACTGTAACCTTGTCCATTTCGCGATATCCTAGGTCGAGTTCATCTTCGCTGGTTACAGATTTAACGCCCTTCAGAACAATGCCTTCACCATCTTTTGTGTCTACGGTTCCGCAGTAGCAGTCTTCATGGTTTCTGATAAATACACGTTGCCCAACCTGCACTTCTTCTGGCTTTACGGTTTTGGCAACCCCAAAAATGCACATATTAACGATGCCTGGGTAAAGTGGAACTTCTTCGTACATTTTAACAAGCTGAGATACCAACTCTTTTACCAGCATGGGATCTTTTTCTTCTTCGACTATCTTCTTTAAATACTTTATCAGAGCCGGAAAATCGGTTTCTTTAAATGACATCAGCTTTTCCTTTAGTTTTTGAGATATTCGAGACCAAGCTTGTCGGCTCTAGCCTTCTGGGTGTCGTTGAGAGTGCCAGTCTTAGCCTGAGCATCAAGCGCCTGCATTTCGCTCAGAACTTCTGTGACTCTGGTAAGCACGTTCATAAACGTCACCTTGTCGGTCTTAAATGTGCACTCGGCAGCTTTTGGGTGGCCGCCACCGCTGATTTTGTCTTTATAATCGGCATAGCGAGCCTGCATAGAATCCTGAAGCTCTCCACAGATCTTGCCGGAATGAACTCTGTCACCAGAACCGCGCACTGAAACATGAGTGTAATCTGGGCCAACTGAGCTGACCATAATTATCTGCGCGAGTTTGTCGCCAGATTTCTGTCTGAGTTCAAACAGTTTGATCGAGCCAATCATCGGCAGCAACGGAACTTTCGGGCCGACAAAGAGATAGATACTGGTTTCACCCAGCTGCAGCGCACGTGTAGAAGAATCGAGCATACTGCTGGCGCTTTCCCAGTCTTGCAGGAAATAATCAAATATTTTGTTAAGCAGCCCTCTTTGCGTCTGTGGCAACAGATTCACAAATTCATCGAGACTTTTGAGCGCAGGAAGCTGACCGGCCTTGTCGGCAATGGCTTCGAGTGCTGTTGCGATGCACTCTGCGTGATTAACATTTTTGAGGCTTTCTTCGCGGTCATGATAAAAATATGAGAAACCGCCGCCGCCGGTAGCATGCACATATTCAGTAATTCTTGAAAGCAATGAAGTGTATTCTCTCTGTTCAAAGTCGAACTGAGTCGGGCGCTCTTTAACCAGCGTCAACATATTTTTGAATTTAAGCCCATACTCCACGAGAAAGGGCTTGGCAAAGTCGGAGAGCATGCCAATAACCGGTTCGATTGCCCAGTCGCCCTTGAGACCCACCAGGCAAAGAAAATCGTCATAGTCATCGCGGGTGCCGGCCAGAGTGGCGATACCATGCGACAGAATAGAGGTAGAACACCATGTATAGGCAGGCAAACTCGGATTGAAGTAAACACATTTTTCGGGCGCTACTGGAGTCGGATGGTGGTCTATGATATATACTGGCAACTTATCAGTGTATTTGTCATAAGGAGCGAGAGTGCCTTTGTCGAGCAGGAATATAGCACTGGCGGCTGGGCACTCCTTCATGGCCTGGTCAAGCTGATCTTGCTGCAACATAAAACCTTCAGGTTGCTTGTAGGTAACTTTCCAGCCCTTTTTCTCAAGAGTGCGCTTAAAAATCAAACCACTGGTGATTCCATCTGGGTCGTCATGGCTAAAAACCAGTGCAGTTGCCGGTTTTTCGATGACCTGCAGGATTTTCTGCAGACCGGTGCTGCCTTCTTTGAGGCGATTCCATTGGGCCTGATAGCCCTCAACGTTAGTAAATTCCTGTTGCAAAATGACCGCTTCTTGCATAATACATCCTTTCGGTTCTTTATTTTATACAAGAAGTATAGTTGGGCTTAAAGTCTCAGGTCAACTACTAAAAGATATTTCTGTCAGCTCTGATCCACTTCAAAACGAAAATCTTTTTCGTCCTTGCCGCCGACAAAAAGAAGAATATTGCCCTGGCGATCGGTTCTGTAAAGCTTGGTACCCAGTCTTTGGTAATTGGTCAATGTTCTCGTAGAAGGGTGATGGAAAGCATTGTTTTTTCCGACCATTATTACACCGATTTCAGGTTCAACCATCTGCAGAAAATTAAAGTAGTCGCTGGTATCGGCACCATGATGAGGCACTTTAATAATCTGACTCTGAATCGCATCGCCGTATTTCAGAACTTCGCGCTCAGCATCTTCTTCAATGTCACCGGCAAGAAGAAGCTGTACCTCGCCGAAACGCAAAAGCAGCACAATCGATAGATTGTTTACATCTGAATATTCTTTACTGCCCATAGGGGTTTCCGGGTGTAGAGCCTGAACAAACAGCTCATTGCCCCACTCCAGCACATCACCGGCCTTAGTGGTAACACGCCTTATGCGCTGCTTGGTACAGATCTCTTCAAAATCTTTGTATGCCTCGGTTTCGAAGGCACCTGGCGGCTCATAGACGACTCCGACATCGAGCAGCTTCAATACCGGCAGCAATCCACCAAGATGATCATTATGCCAATGGGTGATTACCACGCCGTCAAGATGCCCAACACCAAGACTGCGCAGGTAGCTATGCGTCAATTCGCGACCTTCTCGTCGCGCATCGGTAACCGGAACATTTGCACCACCGTCAATTAGATAGTTCTTGCCCATCGGTGTCCGCACGAGAATGGCATCGCCCTGACCAACATTGATAAAGTCAACGCGCAGCTCGGGGTTTATATTTATCGCTACCAGACCACCGTGATCAGGGCTAAGCAGAAGCGCCCATACAAAAAACACCATAATCAGCAGCGCGGCAAATACGAAGTTGGTTTTTTTCGACTGAAAAGACATTTGTTCATAACCAAATTTAGTCATGGTTGCTACTTTACCTCAACCTTGTCGATGAACTTTTTGATAGTTTTCTCTGTCAGGCCAGGCACTTCTTTGAGATCCTCGAGAGAAAAAAAGCCGCCGTTGCGATTACGAAACTCAACAATTTTTTCAGCCAGTTTTTTGCCAACGCCAGGCAAAGCCTTGACATCGTCTATGCTCGCAAAGTTAAGGTTTAATTTATCACCCCATGCCGCCTGACCTGAATGTCCGCCAACCGCGGTTGCATAGTTCTCAAGATGGCGTAATCGCTTTTTGGTGAACCCTTTTACCCCGAGCAGCTCCTTCATGTCTTTTATCTGGCCGCGCTGCTGCACAAATTCATATATTCGATTGGCCAAAGCCGGGGTCATTCCCGGCAAAGCTCCGATGCTTTTTAAATCTGTGCGATTGAGGTTAAGTTTGCCAGCTTCTTCTTCTTTATTATAGTATTCGCTTTTTACCAGGACAGTGTGATCGGTAAGAACCGATACTTCCTGTATCTTTGCGATGAGTTGCTGATTCTTGTTACGTACGACGCCAACTTTGCCGATAAGCAGGAAAATTCCCAGCCCGAGCAGCATAACCAACGCGCCAAAGGTGATTTTTTCGAGTCTTGTGAGAACCATAGTTCAGCTAATCCTTAACAAAAACTTTGGTATTAACAGTATTCCGCAGCTGATCAACCTGCACTGCACCGTTTTCGGAAGTCATATAAACCGGAAAATTCAGCTGTTTCAGTCTTGGCCCATAGCTTTTATTGCGTGAGCTGATTGTGCCGGCCATATGATAGCCATCCATCAACCAGGCTGCAGGGAACCTGAAACTGATAGCAACGCCCTCTGGATTTGCGCTTTTAACAAACTTTTCAAATGCTTCGTAAGGATAAGGCAAATCAGCGACAAAAATAAAATCAGGCCTAAAACCGACGCCTTCGGCAGCCGGGTGCGCATTTCCAGACAGGTAAACATAATTCTGGGTGTCACGGGTTATTTTAAGAACCAGTCCATCATAATACTGTTGAAATGTGTCTTTATTGCGCTCTGGGTAGAGAACTTCGATGTTTACGCCGATATCGGTGATTTTGTCACCAGCTTTGAGAAGCTGCACCGGAATTTTGTAGCGATGCACATCTTCTATTAATCTATTATAGGATTCATAAGCCAGTTCCCAGAAATAACTTGGCGGAATTCCGGCATTCTGGCCGCTTTTGAGACGTCGTTCCAATTTAATGTCGCCAAAGGCAAAGGTTCTGGCGTATTCTTCAAAATTGACCCTTACACCGTTGGTCGGCAGTGGAAAGGGAACGTAAAGCCGATTAACCCGGTAGGTCGACAACACCGAACTAAGCCCGGAAATGCGCTCTGGCAGAGCAGAGCTGAGAATCACAGCTTTGATTTCTCTGACCTGCTTACCGGAAAGGGCAGGCTGAATGACTCGCTCGCCACGGTCGACACCGGCCAGCGTGTCATTGAGCGCGGCATCTATCAGCGTCACTTTGCCTTCAGCCTCGATCATAAGCGACGAACCAAATCCAACATCGAGCATGGTCATACGCAGATCCGGTTGGCGTTCAATACCGCTGAAAAAGACAACTGAACCAGCGACGGCTAGTATAACAGCAAAGATTGCAAGTAACGATAGAGAATTTCGATAATCTGGTTCATCCCAGACATCATAGACTGCAGCATATAAGGCCAATCCCCAGGTCTTGATCTCACGCCTGAAGTAGAAACAATGCAACAGAAGATAATAAATAACAAGTTCATAAAAGACGGGCTGCGAAATGCGTGGGTATGGAATCAAAGCGGCAAAAAACGAAGCCATGCCGAGAAAGAATTTTACCGCCAGCCAGTTGGCGGCGTTTAAGACAAGAGCGATGTAAATACCTATGACCGGGACAAAAGCGCCGATAAGACCGGCAATCAAGCCAATCTGAACGATAAGCCCGATCAGCGGGATAGCAATAAGGTTGGCTATTGGAGCAGCCAGAGAAAGCTGCCCAAAATAGAATGCAGAAAGAGGCAACATCATGGCAACAAAGATGGCAATTTGCGCAGCAAGGAACCCCTGCAACCAGCCCGGCAACATTTCAAAGGCAAAACTCTGAAAAGTTGAGCGATCAGACAGCCTGGTTGAGATATAGCAGGTTGCAACTATGCAGAAGAAAGTCAGCGGAAAAAAGTAAGGATGCAGTACTAACGTGTTGTCGATAATTATCGCTACAAAAAACGCAGCAAATGCCAGGGCGGCAAACGCCAGTCCGGGGCCACGCAGCATGCGACGCAGCATTTCTCCAGACGGCTCAGAAAACATGGCCAGCGCATAAATAGCCATAACAGAGAGAACAAAACTTGGCTCGGTCAGCTGAAGTGGGCTCATAAACAAAATATAGTCAGAAGCCACACAGAGAGAAAAAATTACCGAGAGTTTAAAGCCACTGTCTTTAAGATAGGCCATCGACAGTAAAAACAGACTGTTCATAAGAGCAGCGCGCACGGCAGAGCTTGGCCAACCAACGATCAATGCGAAGGTAAACAGCGAAAATACGATGATAGGCGCAAAAATGCGCAAGGGTATTTTGAACATCGTAAAAAGGCCGTAAAACAGACCGGCAATGATAGTTACGTGCAGTCCGGAAACAGCAAGAACATGCGAAACCCCGGTCATTCTGAATTCCTGTGATACCTTAGGCGGCAGCCCTCCTTTCAAGCCAAGTAGAACGCCGCCCAGGAAGCTGGATTCATGGTATGGCATCGTCTGCTTGATGACCTTCAGGACTTCATTTTTGATATGAAGTGCAAATCTGTACCAGACAGCGCCGGACTCCCTCTGTTCAACGACCTTTAAAGCAGCACGGCGTGGCATGATTCGGACTGTACGAAAGATGCCGCGATTGCGCAGATACTGACGGTAATCCATGGCACCAGGATTGCGCTTTTCGGATGCCTCGGTAAGCTGGCCTTCAATTTCGACAGTCTGATTAAAACTTACTTCTCTGAACACTTCGTTGTCTTCGTAAACCAGCGCCATGAGCAGCCCACCGGTTACGGTCTCCGCTTCAGAGGTCTCGGCTACCGTTTCGTAGCCTCCCCCGCTTTTCTTTTTTTCAGAATCATTTTGGACTCTAACCCGTTTGCGTTCAACCCGCCGCATGGTTTCGGGCTGAATGAGGACTTCCAGGTAATCGCCGCGCAGTTTAGGTTCTTCAATTACACGCCCACTGATACGCCAGGTTGTAGACTCATCATATTTTTCGCAAATAGTCAGGAAATGACCGCGATAATCGTAACGCAATTCTGAGACATAACTGAACGACCCGAACATGGCAAGAGTAAGCATGAGAAAAATCATGCTTAACACCGGGATTGTCTCTTCGTCTTCCCTTATCGCTTTAAAATCACCGGCAAGCATGCTATTGCCATGTTTAAACCAGAATGGAATTACCGCGCAGGTAAAAAAGACGGCGGTTAACAGCAGAAACAGACCACTTGCCGTGGCGCCGGACAGCACAGCAAATCCCATGCCGCCTATAAACGCCAGCGAAAGCAAAATGAATGTCAACAAGGTCGTTGATTCCCTTATCTATCTTTTTAGGTGACTCTTATGGCTTTAGCCATTAGAGTCACGTATCTCGAAGTGCTCACCGAGCAGGTGACTCTTATGGCTTTAGCCATTAGTGCCACGTATCCTGCAGTGCTCACGGGGAGATGTGCGGGTAATATTCGAGATTTGAAAGTTCGTTGTCTCTGATTCTGTAGTCAGACTTAACCACCAGAACCAGCGCGCCAGTCATAAATGTTACGACCAACAGCACGATCAGAAAGCGGGTTGCATCTTTTGATTCCTGCATGAGAGTTAATCCTGTTTATTCCATGGCCGACCAGGCGTTGGTCTTTTGGACCCAGTCACTGAACAGTACATAAAACTTTTCAAAATCAAAGCTGGTGATCTGCCGAAAGCATGTCTCGGCTTCCATATCTTCAAGAGCAAACATCAGAGTCGAATATTTTGAGAAGAAACTGTCAGAGTATATGCTCAATAGCAGCCTCACCATATAGAAAGACTGGTACAACGCAAGTTGCCGCCGCGCCGGGTCAGGAACCAGATAAATATCTTTTACCATTGTGCTTGGTTTAATGAGCTGGCCGCTCTTTTGTGCTTCCTGGAGCTTGTTCCACCCATTCTGCAACCATTCGTTTCTGTCAGGCCTGATTTTATAAGCAGCCTGCAGCGCAAAACCTTCACGCAACCATGACGGAGTACGCCACTGTCTGATAGCGAGCTCTCTTTCGTTCACCCGGTTGTTGAAAACCATGTGGCCAAGTTCGCGCGTGGCAACTTCGCCGATACCGCCATCGAGTTTGCCGACCAGCACAAAAATTGAATTGCTCTGATAAAGAATCCGCACAGTTTCGCCGACTTTGACAGGCACGGCAGTCGCATTTTCCATATCAGCTTCGTTTTTCATTATAAAAAAGCTGCCTTGCGGGTCATCCTGAAAATTGAAAACTTGCTTAAAAAGCGGCGTTGCTCGATCAAGGCTGTCTAAGAGTTCTTCTGCGGCAAGGCTGTCAATAATATCAAAATAGACAGTATAACCCCTGAGTTCAAACTTTTGATTTAACGATGCTGCAGCATTTTCAGTCATATCAATTAACCCCCCAGACATTTGCTATAGGATACAATTATTTTTGTTGCTAAATCAAGCTTCAGTTGACTTGCGATAAAATTTTGACATATACTTTGTATGTACGAAAAATTTTATACTAGTGATAGGATACGTATATGGACTTACAAAAGATAGAGCTTTTTTCTTCGCTGAATCCGTCCGAGATTTCTCAAGTATCCAGCATTGCGCGCAGGGTTCATCTGACTCGTGGCGAAGCTGTCTTTAATGAAGGAGATTTTGAGAAAAACATCTACATTGTTGAAACCGGTCAGGTTGAAATCTATAAGCGCACCCCTATTAACGGCGAACAGTCGATGGCCGTAATGAAAAACGGCGACTATTTTGGTGAAATGGCCTTTTTTGAGAAGGCGGCCACCCGCTCAGCGTCAGCAAGAACGCTGCAGACAACATCCCTTATTGTTATCGAAGGCCCCGACTTCGAGAAGCTCATACATAATTTCCCATCGATAAGCCTGAAGCTGCTCGCAACCCTGTCTCAACGACTGCGCGACACCAACAAACAGGTGATCATCGGCTCAGGGCCAGCAGCAACTGTGCAAAAGAAAGAGTGCCAGCTTCTCACTGTTGCTTCAGCCAAGGATGGTTATGGCAAAACTACTTTTGCCACGAGCCTGGCACGAATACTCTCAAACGAACTAAACAAAAAGGTTTTGTTTATCGACCTGGATCTCTATTTCGGCGGTGGCACGCATCTTCTTGGAGTACATTCGCCGCGATCGATTATCGATATAACCAACAAATACCGGGTTGATGAGCAAAAGTTCAATCTGCTTCAAGAAAGCATCAGACTCAGCGACAACCTGTTTACTATTCCAGCGCCACGTAGCTTCCTTGAAGCAGAACAGATTCATGCAACCGACATTATCAAACTTCTTAAAGAAGCAAAAAAGCATTTCGACTATGTAATTACTGATACCGGTTCGATTTTTGATGAAAATCTGTATACTGTGCTCGACACTTCTGATTTGGTATTCTTCATCATCAACTTTGGCAGCCTGTCAACGATTACCGACAACGTAAGATTTTT
>Ga0180007_10000765_pt1 | contig 49649 bp, 48 predicted proteins | sample MM_PC_MetaG_FD_121122 | JGI IMG/M metagenome (GOLD analysis project Ga0180007, IMG submission 121122) | Groundwater microbial communities from the Aspo Hard Rock Laboratory (HRL) deep subsurface site, Sweden - MM_PC_MetaG | ecosystem: Environmental > Aquatic > Deep subsurface > Groundwater... | reverse complement strand
TTTTGATAAATCCGGACTAAAAACCGTCTTGGGATTGTTCTTTGTTTACTTAATTTTTGAAAAATATGCTGAATTCTCAAAAAATCGGTATTTGCTGATTCTATCTAGGAATTGGGGTCACCCAGATTAAGTTGACATTAACCAGGATGTCAGGTATACTTTTTTGATTTTATAATTTTCATGTAAGCGATTGAAGAAGAAAAGGTTGTAAAATATTGAATAATAAAGCGTTTAATAAAATAATAATTTATTTATTAATCTATGGATTATTAAGTTCTGATTTAGCTTTTGCTGGTCAGAAAAACGCTCAGTTAAGCCATGGATATCTTAGCCCTAGAATTAATTTATCTAATGAATCAATTCTGGTAGCTATAGACGTATTTTCCAAGATTAAAATAGATGCGGCGATTGAAAAAACCGTTGCTAATGTAAATGAGCTTGGTCAAAGAAATTTTAAGCGGGAGCTTAGCGCGCAAGAATTGGTTATCGCATTGGCGATGATTAGTGAAGGGAAGAGTTTGCATTACATTGATAAATATTTTTTTATGCGGCATTATGTGCATGATCATGAAACCGGTCGGAGAAAAAAGCCTGGCCAAATATTAAGGATAAGAATAGTCCAAGCTTTATCAATAGTATGTGCCGCGGCTGGTTTTTTAATGCGTGATATGCTCCTAGAATCGTATTTAGTAAATATTGTTATTTTTGGGCCTTTATTTTTAGTTTTCATGTGGTTTTTTACTGGCTGGTCAGTTGATTTTTTCTCATGGGTAGAAAGAATGCTTGATCCGAGAAATAAATATATATTTGCAGAGCCGGGAGCAGATCTTAACGAAGAAGAGAAAGAACAGTATTTGAACGATATTAAACAGATTATCACCAATAATATTCAGCAGTTTGATAAAAAAGCTCCGCCAAGGTATAGTATCGTATCAGTGAACTCAATGTCCTTAAAATCAGATTCGGGTGGTTTAAGTTCATTAGCGGTTAATTTTCCAGGTTTAATTTTAAGTTCAATATAAAATTTTGGTAATAAGGTAAACTTTTACTTTCAGAAGCAGCTAAAAAGAAAGCCAAATTACTGTATGAAAGTGTAAGAAATATGTTAATTGATAAAATTCAGATAAATCATGTTTTTATTTTTTTCTTGACAGGGAATGCTTAACATGATATATTTTCATGATAATAAATTCTGAAGAAAACTATGTAAAAATTTTGACATTAGGTAAAGTTAGGAAGAGTAAAAAAATGAAAAGTTTTGTACAAAAGCCACAAGATGTAAAAAGAAAATGGTTACTTATCGACGCAGATGGTCTTATCTTAGGTAGATTAGCTACTCAGCTGGCTAGTATGTTGCGCGGTAAAACCAAGCCTGAATTCACTGCGCATGTTGATATGGCAGATGAAATTGTAATTATTAATGCTGCTAAAATCAGAGTTACTGGAAAAAAATTAAATGATAAAAAATATCAGACATATTCAGGGTATCCTGGCGGGCAAAAAGAGATTAATTTAGCAGAAAAACTGGAGAAAAACCCAGAAGATGTTATTGTGCATGCAGTTCGCGGAATGCTTCCTCATAATACATTAGGAAGACAGTTAATGAAAAAACTCAAGGTTTATGCTGGAGCAGAACATCCTCATCAAGCACAGAATCCTGAGCTGATAAAAATTTAAAAAGTTTTTTTACAGTATAAAAATGCTGTAAATCCATTAAAGGAGGACGAGTTTTGGTTAAAGATGTAAAATTTTGCGCTACAGGAAGAAGAAAAGAATCTGTTGCTAGAGTAATTTTAAAATCCGGCTCTGGTGAATTTATGGTTAATAAACGTCTTTTAGAAAGCTATTTTGGACGTGAGGTATCTAGAATGTTAGTTAAACAGCCATTGATTGTCGCTAATGTTTTAAGTAAGCTTAATGTAAGCGCTAATGTTAGAGGCGGCGGTCTTTCCGGGCAAGCTGGAGCTATTTGTCACGGAATTGCTAGAGCTTTACTAAAATACGATGAAACTCTTAAGCCGGTTTTGAAAAAAGCAAATTTTCTTACTCGTGATTCTCGGATGAAAGAGCGTAAAAAACCTGGTCAAAAAGGTGCGCGTGCTCGCTTCCAATGGACTAAAAGATAAAATTTTGTTTGTTTGCTGTTTGAATGCTAGAGAATATTTAGTTGTAAGGTATTTGTTTGCAGTAGGTTGATAGAATAAATTATTTTTAGTAAAAATTAAAATCCTGGTAATTTTAAGATGCAAGCTGTTTATTTATATGTAGTTATATATTTAAATAGCTTGTTTTTTTTTGAATAAATTAATCAAATTAGAGGGATATCGTCTAGAAATCTATTGACGGTTTATTGTTTTTGTTTTATAATAAATCTCTGTTTAAAAATTTTAATCCTTAAGGGATAAACTCTTAGGTTAATTTTAATGTTAGCTTATAATAATATTTTATAAGTTTAGATTAGGAGAAATGCGGTCAAAATGCTAAAAGCAGCGATAATTGGAGCTACAGGCTATACAGGGGAAGAGTTGATTCGGATTCTTTTAAGGCATCCAGATGTGGAGATTTCGCATCTTGTTTCCAGAAGTTCACGCGGTGCGCCAATTAGTCAGATGTTTCCCTGGTTGGAAAAAAGATTGGATTTAGAATGTCATAGTCAAATGGATGTTGAAGAAATGTCTAAAAATACTGATATTGTTTTTTTAGCATTGCCGCATCGGGTATCAATGGAAATTGCCCCAAATTTTTTAAGCAATGGCAAGCGGGTTATTGATTTAAGTGCTGATTATCGGCTAAAAGACATAAATGAATACCAGAAATGGTATGGAGTATCGCATAAGAGTACTGAGTTTGTAAAAGATAGTGTTTACGGACTTTGTGAATTAAATAAAGATGCTATTAAAAAAGCTAAATTAATTGCTAATCCAGGATGTTATCCTACTGGGGCGATTTTGGCTTGCGCGCCGTTTTTACAAACAGGATTAGTTGATTCTGATATTATTATTGATGCTAAGTCCGGCACTAGCGGCGCTGGCAGATCTCCTTCGGTTTCATTATTGTATTCAGAAGTGAGTAATAATTTTAAAGCTTATAAAGTATGTAATCATCAGCATACTCCGGAAATAACTCAGGAGCTTGCTAAATATTCTGAATCAGCAGTGCATATTAGTTTTGTGCCGCATCTGGTGCCAATGCCGCGAGGGATTTTAAGTACAATATACATGAATTTAAAAAAGAATATATCAGTTTTTGAAGCTGTTGATATTTTAAAAAAGTTTTATGCTGATCAACCGTTTATCCGGGTAAAACAAGCAGATATGTTTCCGGAGATAAAGGATGTTGCGCATAGTAATTTTTGTGACATTGGGATAAAGGTTGATGGAAAGAGGCTTATTGCTATAGCGGCGATTGATAATTTGGTTAAGGGCGCTGCTGGTCAGGCAGTACAGAATTTTAATATTATGTTTGGGCTTGAGGAAACCGCAGGTTTGATGTAATGAAAAATATTAAAAAAATCAAAAACGGAACAATTTGTACTCCTTTAGGATTTAAAACCAATGCAATTAATTGCGGGATTAAGAATAATAAACTTGATCTGGCTTTAATTTATTCGATTGTCAAAGCCAAAGCCGCAGGGGTATTTACTGCTAATAAAGTTAAAGCTGCTCCGGTTTTACTAGACATAGCTAATTTGAAAGATAATGCAGCCCAGGCGATTATTGTAAACAGCGGTAATGCTAATTGTTGTACTGGCAAAAGAGGTTATAGCGATGCTCAAGCAGTAGGTCGGAAAGTTGCTGATGTTTTAGAGATTAATCAAGCTGATGTTTTGGTTGCTTCAACCGGAATAATTGGTAAATATTTACCAAAAGATAAAATAATAGATTCCATTGAATTGCTGGCCAAGGGGCTTGAATTTGATAAAGCAGATAAAACCGCTCAGGCAATGATGACAACGGATAGTTTTTCCAAGCAGGTTGCGGTTGAGTTTAAAATTGCTGGGAAAAAAGTTAGTATTGCGGCTGTGGCTAAAGGCGCGGGGATGATTTGCCCGAATATGGCCACAATGCTTTGTTTTGTGACAACTGACGCTAATATCTCGGTTTCAGGCTTAAAAAAAGCTTTGAAGCTAGCTGCCGACTATTCGTTTAATTGTATTAGTGTTGATGGCGATATGAGTACTAATGATACTTTGACTGTTTTAGCCAATGGCTTGGCGGGTAATGCTTTGATAAAAGACAAGGGAAAAAATTTCGTTTTATTTGTTCGGGCCTTATCCGAAATATGTTTAGAATTAGCTAAAATGATTGTAATCGATGGTGAAGGGGCCACCAAACTGATTGAAATTAATGTGCAGGGCGCTAAAACAGAACAGCAGGCAAAGCAGGCGGCAAGACAGATCGCTAATTCATTACTGGTTAAAACAATGATTGCTGGAGAAAATCCCAACTGGGGTAGAATTCCGGCAAGTGTTGGCGCAGCAGGTATTGATTTTAAAGAAGAGAAACTGGAAGTTTTTTTGCAGAATATTCCCGTATATCGCAAGCTTACTCCGGATGTAAAAAATCGGAAAAAGTTAATTAAATTACTTGCGGAAAAGCAAATAAATATAACAGTAAAATTAAATAATGGAAAATTTTCACATACGATTTGGGGTAATGATCTGACCAAAGAATATGTGCGGATTAACACGGAATATAATTAACCATTGGTCAGAGGAATTTTTATGCTGGAACAGGCTTCAAAAAAAGTTGATGTTTTAATCGAAGCATTACCTTATATTAGACAGTTTTACGGTAAAGTAGTGGTAATTAAATATGGCGGCAGCGCGGTTGAACACTCAGAGCTGAATCATTCTATTCTGGAAGATATTACCTTTATGAATCATGTGGGGATTCATCCGGTAATAGTGCATGGGGCTGGTCCGTTTATCACTCAGAAAATGAAAGATAAAGGAATTGATGTTAAGTTTGTCAACGGGATTAGAGTTACTGATAAAGACAGTTTAGAGATTGTAAATAACGCTTTGACTGAAGTAAATAAAAATATTGTTAGCGAACTGCAGAAACTGGGCAATGAAGCGAGGGGTTTTGTTGGTAAAAACGGGGAATTGATAAAGGCCAAAAAGAAAAACGCAATAGTTGATGTTGGTTTTGTCGGCGAGGTTACTGGGTTTGATAGTAAATTAATGTATAGTCTGCTGCATTCAAAAATGATTCCTGTAATTGCTCCATTGGGCGTAGGTGAAGATGGTCAATTGTATAATTTAAACGCGGATACAGTGGCCGCTGAGGTTGCCAAGGCAATGAACGCGGAAAAATTAGTATTGCTTACTAATGTGCGCGGGATTATGACAGATACTAATGATGAGCAGACATTACTTTCAAGTGTTACTTTGGCTGAACTGGAAGTATTGTTTGAAAATAAAGTAATTAATGGCGGAATGATTCCAAAAGTTTTAGCTTGTAAAGAAGCTGCTGAAAACGGCGTTCAGAAAACTCATATTATTGAGGCGCAGATTCCGCATGCTTTATTACTTGAGGTTTATACTGACCAGGGGATTGGGACCCAGATAGTTAAAAAATAATTTTCATATTATAAATTTAAAAATAGAGTGCAGGGACTAAGGGTGATATATGGATACGCAACAAATAATTCAATTGTACGATGATTATGTGATGAATAACTATGCGCGGAAAAATCTGGTTTTTGTAAAAGCGCAGGGTTCGCGGGTATGGGCAACTGATAAAAAAGTTTATTTAGATTTTTTTCCTGGCTGGGCGGTAAGCGGCATAGGGCATTGTCACAAAAGAGTGGTTAAGGCTTTACAAAAACAAGCGGGGCAATTATTACATGTGTCGAATAATTATTATTCTGAAATGCAGGGGCGTTTGGCTGAACGAATAGCTTTAAATTCTTTTGGCGGTAAGGTTTTTTTCTGTAATTCAGGCGCGGAAGCTAATGAAGCGGCTTTTAAACTGGCCAGAGCATATGGCAATCCGCAGCGTAATGAAATCATTACCATGAATAAATCATTTCATGGCCGGACCCTGGCTTGTACAGCGGCTACGGGGCAGGCAAAATGTCATGTTGGGTTTGACCCCTTGCCAGCTGGATTTAAAAGCATTGATTTTAATAATAAAGAGGCTTTGACTAATGCGGTTAATGAGTCAACTATCGCGATTATGCTTGAATTGGTTCAAGGTGAAGGCGGAGTTAATATCGCGGATAAGTCTTATGTGCGATTTTTAAGAGATTTATGTGATAAGAAAAATATGCTGTTAATTGTTGATGAAGTTCAGACCGGAATGGGCAGAACAGGTAAAATGTTTGCTTATCAGCATTATGGGATTGAACCCGACATGATGACTTTAGCGAAAAGTCTGGGGGGCGGAATGCCGATCGGAGCAATGGTCGCAAAGAAAAATATTGCCGGCACCCTGCGTCCGGGGATGCATGCTTCTACTTTTGGCGGAAGTCCAATTGCGTGTTCCGCGGCTTTGGCAGTATTTGAAGCAATAGAAAAAGAAAAATTACTATTAAACACAATTAATATGGGAGAATATTTAAAAGGGGAATTGTTGCAGCTTAAAGGCAAATACCCGATTATAAAACATGTTCGCAGTCTTGGTTTGATGTTTGGCATAGAGATGATCATTAATGCTGACCGGGCATATGATTTTTGTCTGGCTAATGGTCTTTTAATAAACTGCACGCAAGGAAATATATTAAGAATTATGCCTTCAATGGCTGTAACTAAAAAAGAAATCAATAAAGCAATTGAAGTACTAGACATGGCTATTAGCAAATGCTGATAATCTCGGGCTTATTTTTTTTTATCTTGAGGAGAGTGACTATTTATGAATAAAGATTTAATTTCAGGATTTGATTTGTCCGAGCAGGATATTGAAAATATATTTTCGCTCACATCAAAACTGAAAAAAAAGAAGATGGACAATTGTCTTAAAAATAAGACGATTGGTCTTGTTTTTCAAAAACCATCTGTGCGTACCCGGGTTTCTTTTGAAGTGGGAGCGCGTCAGCTGGGAGCTAATTGTTTATATCTTGCGCCGCATGATATTGAACTGGGCAGCAGAGAGCCGTTAAAAGATGTCGCGCGAGTTCTTTGCCGTTACTTAGACGGGATAATTGCCAGAACATTTGCGCATGAGCATGTTATTGAATTGGCGAAATACGCGGATATTCCGGTTATAAACGGTTTGAGTGATTTGTACCATCCAGCACAAGCTTTGGCTGATATTTATACAATTTGGGAACAGGGCAATAAATTAAAAGGAGTAAAGCTGGTTTATATCGGTGATGGAAATAATGTGGTTAATTCACTGCTGGCAATTTGCGCGAAAGTTGGGATGGATTTTACGGTAGCTACGCCAAAAGGCTATGAACCAAATAAGCAGATTTGGTCAGATGCCCAAAAGATTGCGAAACAAAACAAATCAAAATTGATTCATTGCTATGATCCTAAAGTCGCGGTTAAATGCGCGGATTTTATTTATAGTGATGTTTGGACTTCTATGGGACAGGAAAAAGAGGCTGTTAAAAGGATAAAGGTATTTAAGCCGTACCAGATAAATGCCGAATTGCTTAAATCTGTCGGTAAACAATATAAAATAATGCATTGTATGCCGATACACCGCGGCCAAGAAATGACGGATGAAGTTGTTGAATCCGAACAATCAATCATTTTTGATCAGGCGGAAAACAGAATGCATGTGCAAAAAGCTGTGATGGCGCTGCTGCTTGGCAGCAAGTCAAAAGTGAAAAGTTGAAAGTGAAAAGGAAAAAATATGAAAAAGAAGGTTGTATTGGCTTATTCCGGAGGATTAGATACTTCCTGCTGTGTGAAGTGGCTGCAGGATAAAGGTTTTGAAGTTATTTGTTTTAGCGCTAATCTGGGCAGCGAATTCTCACCGCAAGAACTTAAGCGTAAAGCTAAAGCTAGCGGGATAAAGAAAATCTATGTGCAGGATCTGCAGCAGGAATTTGCTCAGGATTATATTCTTCCGGCTTTAAAGGCAAACGCGGTATATGAAACAAAATATGTTTTATCAACCGCGCTGGGAAGACCTTTAATTGCCAAATATTTAGTAGATATAGCGCACAAGGAAAAAGCAGAATATGTCGCGCATGGCTGTACAGGAAAAGGAAACGATCAGGTAAGAATTGATACTACGGTAAAAATTTTAGACCCGAAACTTAAGATAATTGCTCCGGTAAGAGAATGGGAGCTAACATCGCGTGAATCAGAGATTGCTTATGCCCAAAAAAACAAGATCGAGATTTCCACAACTAAAGAAAAAATTTACAGTATTGATCAAAATATTTGGGGGATTAGTATTGAGGGCGGAATGATGGAAGATCTGGCTAATGCTCCGGATGAAAAGGCCTATGTGTTGACCAAAGGAATAGATAAAACTCCGAGTAAGCCGGATTATGTGGAAATTGAGTTTGATAAAGGAAGTCCAATTAAACTGAATAATCAGAAAATGAGTTTTTTAAGCATGATTGATGTTTTAAACAAACTTGCCGGCAAACACGGTATTGGGAGAACTGATTTGATTGAAGACCGTACTGTAGGCATAAAATCACGGGAAATTTATGAAGCACCGGCAGCTTGGGTATTGTTGCAGGCGCATAGAGAATTGGAAAGCGCTGTATTGGATAAAGATACATTGCACTTTAAAGAAATAGTTGGTTTGCGTTATGCCCAGCTGGCTTATCAAGGTTTATGGTTTTCCCGGCTGCGTAAGAGCTTAGAGGCGTTTGTTGAGATGACTCAGGAAAAAGTTTCGGGCAGTGTGAAATTAAAACTGTATAAAGCTAATATTACGGTTGCGCAAAGAAAATCAAAATATTCGCTGTATAGAAAAGAATTGGCAACCTATGGCGAAGAAGATCAATTTAATCGTGAAGATGCTAAGGGATTTATTGAAATATTTTCTCTGCCTTATAGAGAAAGATAATAAAAAGCAATTACGAGTTATGAATTACGAGTGATAAATGAAAAGATAAATCTAATGTTACTTGCAATTAGTAATTTATAATTAATAATTAATAATTAATAATTTTTACTATAGACAAGTAACTGTTTAGAGGAGTTATAATGGCTAAAAAATTATGGGGCGGCAGATTTAAAAAGCAAATTGACAGTGATTTTGAAGAGTTTTCGAAATCCATACAATATGATTATAAACTGTCAAGAATTGATGTGTTTCATTCGATAATTCATACTTTAGCTTTAGGCGGAAGCAAGCTGTTAACTAAAGCTGAGACTAAGAAAATCCTCGATGCTTTGAACTCGATTATTAGAGATATTGATACTAAAAAATTTAACCCGGATATGAATTCAGAAGATATCCATACTGATATCCATAATCGATTGGAAAAAAAGATTGGTGGTTTAGCGGCAAAAGTGCATACTTTGCGTTCGCGTAATGATCAGATTGTTTTTAATGAGAAATTCTATTGTTTGGATGAGGCGTTAAATATCCAAAGTTTACTTAAGAACCTGATTGACAGCTGTATTTGCCTGATGGAAAAATACGCAAAACAGCCATTTATTGGTTATACGCATACGCAAAGGGCTCAGGTAATACTATTCAGTGATTATATGATTGCTTTTGCCAATATGTTTACGCGTGATTTAAAACGGATAAAACAATTTTATGATTCAGTAGTTCCTTATATCGGAGCCGGAGCTTTGGCTGGAACATCTTTAAATAAAAAAGAATATGGTAAAGCGATAGAGGTTTTTTTTGATTACAAACAAGCTGAATCGGAAAAAGTGAAATCGGTTGAAAACTCCATGGATAATGTTAGTGATCGCGATTTTATTATGGAATTTCTAGGAGGAATATCGATTGTTCAGATGCATTTATCCCGTTTGTGTGAAGATTTTATATTGTATTCTACTCAGGAATTTGATTATCTGGATTTGCCAGAGGAATTTTGTACTGGCAGTAGCTTGATGCCGCATAAAAAAAACCCGGATTTTCTGGAGCTTGTGCGCGGCTATACCGGAAGGATTTATGGCAATCAGATATCGCTGATGACAACTATGAAGGGGCTTCCGATGACTTATAATCGGGATATGCAGCTGGATAAAGAACCATTGTTTTCATCAGTTGAAATAATAAAGGATGAATTAAAAATAATGGCAAAATTTATTAAAGGAGTAAAACTCAAGAACAAAGTGATTGAAAAAGCTTTGCAGGATGAGCGGCTATATGCTACGGAGCTTGCTGAATTTATGGTTTTTAAAGGTATTGCCTTTAAAAACGCGCATGATATTGTGGGAAAAATCATTCGCTATTCTGAAGATAATTCTATCGCGATTAAAGATATGTCAGATGAATTATTAAAAACTTTTCATGCTCAACTTAACAACAAAGACATTCTGAAAGTAATGCATTCTGAACACGCTGTGAGTTCGAAAAAGTCTATTAACAGAAAGGTGCCGAGAGTTAATGCATGATTTTAAAATGAAAAATAATCGTTTGTTCTGTGAACAAGTAAGTCTTGATGCTATTGCCCGTAAAGTGGGAAGTCCGGTATTTGTTTATAGTAAAAAGACAATATTAGATCATTTTAATAAACTTAAAAAAGCATTTAAGGATATTGATCCTTTGATTTGCTATTCAATGAAAGCAAACTCAAATCTCAGTATTTGTAAAATATTAAAAGACGCCGGTGCGGGAATTGATATTGTTTCTGGCGGAGAGTTGTACCGGGCTCAGGCAATAAAGGTTCAGGCTGATAAGATTGTTTATGCCTCAGTAGGTAAAACTCCAGAGGAAATAGAAGCTGCGATTAAAGCCGGTATATTATTTTTTAATGTTGAGTCTGTTGCCGAACTTAAACTGATCAATGCCATTGCTAGGAGTTTAGGTGAAAAACAAAAAGTAGCGATTAGGGTTAATCCAGATGTCGCGGCAAAAACCCATAAATATATTACCACTGCTAAAAAACAAAACAAATTCGGGATAGATGTAAAAACAACTAAAGAGATATTTTTTAAACTGAGAAAATCCCTGAATAATTTAGAAATCTGTTGCATCCATTTACATATTGGTTCGCAAATCGAGCATGTTACTCCTTTTATTCAGGCGCTTAAAAAAGGAGTAAAATTGATTGAGCTGTTAAATAAAAATGGTGCTAATATTACGCATATAAATATCGGCGGCGGGCTAGGGATTATTTACGATAAAGAAAAACCGCAAACAGCCAGCGATTACGCGAAAGCAATAATTCCGATATTAGCTGATAAAAATTTAAAACTAATTTTAGAGCCAGGAAGATTTATTGTGGGTAATGCCGGAGTATTATTAACTAAAATAATTTATGTTAAAGATACGTCAGTTAAGCGGTTTTACATTGTTGACGCGGCAATGAATGATTTGATCAGGCCTTCTTTTTATGAAGCCTTTCATGGAGTTATTCCAGTTATTGCAAAAAAGAAAATAAAACTTAAAAAAGCGGACATAGTTGGTCCTATTTGCGAAAGCGGTGATTTTCTGGCGAAACAAAGACTGTTGCCAGCTTCTTTAAGTCAAGACGATATTCTTGCTGTGATGAGCGCGGGAGCTTATGGCTTCAGCATGTCCAGTAATTACAATAGTCGGAGGCGAGCTGCGGAAGTTCTGGTTGATGGGAAAACTTTTGAAATAATTAGAAAAAGAGAAACTTACGGCGAGCTGATTAAAAATGAGATAACTGGTAAACTATAAGAGGTGGATATGAGAAAGATGATCAACGTAAAAACGGCAAGCAAGAAACCTTTAAAAAAAACTATTAAGAGCGCTGTAAGTAAGAATACTAATAAAAATACAAAGAAACTGATGCTGAAAAAGTCAGCGTCAAAAAAGAAAATAGTTATTAATAAAAAGCGAAAATTTGAATTCACTAAAATGGTCGCATCGGGAAATGATTTTATTATTTTCGATAATCGTAAGAGTGGTTTGAAAAACGGGTCAGAAATTGCCTTATTGCTTTGTACGCGAACCGCGGGGATTGGTGCGGATGGTTTAATTTTTATTGAAAAATCAAAAAGAGCTGATTTTAAAATGCGGATATTTAATCCTGACGGCTCGGAAGCAGAAATGTGCGGCAATGGAATCCGTTGCGCGGCTTTATATAAAAATAAGAAGAATATGAAAATAGAAACACTGGCCGGGATACTTAATGCTGAGTTAAATGAAGATGGAATTAAAGTTAAAATGACGACACCTTTGGATATGCAGCTGAATATTAATTTAAATATTGACGGAAGAATTCATCAGGTTAATTATGTGAATACCGGGGTGCCGCATAGTGTGTGTTTTGTGGAAAATTTACCGGCAGCCAATGTGCGAATGCTGGGAAGACTGCTGAGATATCATAAGCATTTTGAGCCAGTAGGGACAAATGTTGATTTTGTAAAAATAGCGGAACATGATTCTTTGTCCATCCGGACTTATGAACGGGGTGTTGAAGATGAAACATTGGCTTGCGGTACCGGTTCTGTAGCCGCGGCTTTAATTTATCATCATAAATTTCTTTATTCCGATGGTTCTTATTGTGTGGATATTAAAACAAGAAGTGATGAAGTTTTGAAAGTTTATTTTGATTACGAAAAAGGAGTATTCACAAACGTTTGGTTGGAAGGTAATGCCAGAATAGTTTATAAGGGAGAATGTTATGTTTAAAGGTTCGATGGTCGCAATAGTAACTCCGTTTAAAAATGGAAGGCTAGATGAAGATAAACTAAAAGAGTTGGTCCATTTCCATATTAAAAATAAAACTACAGCGATTGTACCTTGTGGAACAACCGGAGAATCAGCAACTTTATCATTAGCCGAACACGAGCGGGTAATTGAGCTGGTGGTGCAAACCGCGAATAAAAAATTGCCAGTTATTGCCGGAACAGGTTCAAATAATACATATGAGGCGATAAGACTTACTAAGCACGCTAAAGAGGCGGGGGCTGATGCTGCCTTATTAATTGTGCCTTATTATAATAAACCAACTCAAAAAGGGCTTTATCTGCATTTTAAAGAAATTGCGGAAAATGTGGATATCCCGATAATTTTGTATAATATAGCGGGTAGAACAGCAGTTAATATGTTGCCAGAAACGATTGCCGAATTAGCGCATGAGTTTAAAAATATTGTGGGGATTAAAGAGGCGTCAGGAAGTCTGGAACAGATGGCGACAATTAAGATGCTTTGTCCTAAAGGTTTTGATTTAATATCCGGAGATGACACACTAACATTGCCTTTGCTAGCTATTGGAGGCGCGGGGGTAATATCTGTGGTTGCTAATATTGTTCCGCAGGATGTAGCTAAAATGGTAGAAGCGTTTGAACGGGGAAACCTGGCACAAGCGCAGCAGATGCATTATAAGTTATTGCCTTTGGTTAAATCCATGTTTTTAGAAACAAATCCGATTTGTGTGAAAACCGCAATGGAAATTCTCGGCATGTGTGAACCAGGGCTGCGTTTACCTTTATGTCCGATGAGTGAAGACAATCTAAAAAAACTTAATGCAGCATTAAGGGAATATGGGCTTTTAAAGGGGAAGAAGAAATGATTAAGATCGGAGTTGTCGGCTGTTGCGGGAAAATGGGCAAAAGAATCATCGCGTTAGCTGTCCAAGATGCTCAACTTGAGACCTTTATTGGTTTTGAAAGAAAAGATTGTTCAGAGATTAATTCTATGCTTGAAGGCGTAATCGTAAGTGATGATCTGGATAAGATTAAACAAGTAGATGTTGTTATTGACTTTACTCCGATGACTGATAAAACAGATTTGCTGAATTTTGTGATCAAACATAAAAAAACAATAGTTATTGGAACCACAGGGCTTAGTGTAGACCAGGTAGAAATTATTAAACAAGCCGCGAAAGATATCGCGATTGTTTACTCGCCGAATATGTCGGTAGGGGTTAATGTAATGTTTGATTTGGTGAAACAAGCCGCGGCTCAGCTTAAAGAGTATAAGGTTAGAATTATTGAAGCCCATCATATTCATAAGAAAGATGCTCCCAGCGGTACAGCCAAGCAATTTGCGGCAATTATTGAATCTCAAACCAATCAACATGTTGAGGATATTGAAGCCATCCGCGAAGGGGAAATTGTCGGTGATCATGAAATTATATTTGAAAGTGATGTGGATATAATATCTTTAAGCCATAAAGCTAAGACCAGAGATATCTTTGCTAAAGGAGCGCTGGATGCTGCTAAATGGGTTGCGAATAAACCTGCGGGTTTGTATAATATGCATAATGTATTAGAAAAAATGAAAGGACTTATTGGTAATGAATATTCAGGCTGCTAAAACATTGTCAACTTTGCCTCCATATCTTTTTGCGGCAATTGATAAAGAGAAACGTAAAGCCAGACAAGCTGGGCGTGATCTGATTGATTTGGGTATTGGCGATCCAGATACTCCGACTCCGAAGCATGTAATTGAAGCTTTAAACGCTGCGGCTAAAGATCCTGTAAATCACAAATACGCGTTAGACGCGGGCATGCCTCAGCTGCGCTTGGAAATTGCCGCTTGGTATAAGAATAGATTTAAAGTAGAACTTGATCCAACAACCGAGATCCTTCCGGTATTGGGGTCTAAGGAAGCAATTGCGCATTTCCCGTTCACTTTTTTAAATAAAGGAGAAATCAGCTTAGTGCCTGACCCAGGATATCCCGCGTACAGAAACGCTACTATTCTGGCAGGCAGAGAATTCTATGCAATGCCGCTGGAAGAGAAAAACGGTTTTCTTCCTGACCTAAAAGCGATTCCGCAAACAGTGCTTAAAAAAGCAAAATTAATGTTTATCAATTATCCGAATAATCCTACCGCGGCTGTTGTTCCTCAAGGTTTTTTAAAAGAACTGGTAAGCTTTGCTAAAAAAAATGAGATTATAATCTGTTTTGATATGGCTTATTCGGAGATGTGTTTTGATGGTTATAAAGCTCCGGGAATATTAGGTATCAGTGGCGCAATGGATGTGGCGGTTGAGTTTCACTCTCTATCTAAAACATACAATATGACTGGCTGGAGAATTGGCTGGATTTGTGGAAATAAAGATGTGGTAGCGGCTTTGGCAAAGTTTAAGTCAAATATGGACTCAGGAATTTTTCAGGCTGTGCAAATTGCCGGAATAGCTGCCTTAAAATCAAAACCATTTTTTTATCAAAAGATGGCAAAAATATATACGGAAAGAAGAGATGTTTTAGTCAATGGTTTAAAGCATCTGGGCTGGCCGGTAAAAGCGTCTAAAGCGACTTTTTATGTATGGACCAGGTATCCTTATAAAATGAATTCAATTGAGGTTGCTAATATGCTATTAGATAAAGCGGATATCGTGGTTACTCCGGGTATAGGTTTTGGTAATCATGGGGAGGGGTTTATTCGTTTTGCGCTAACGCAAGATAAAAAAAGAATTAAACAAGCGCTTAAACGTTTATCTAAAATATGAGCCAACAGCAAAGCAGGGTATATTTAGGTGTCGGATCAAATATTGGTGATCGCCGGGTTTATATTGATAAAGCGATTTTACTGTTAAGACAAAATATAAATATATCGCTTGAGCAGGTTTCTCAATTATATGAAACTGATCCAGTGGGCGGTCCAGTTCAGGGCAAATTTCTTAATGGCGTAATTGAGTTAAATACAAGTCTTACTCCGCTTGAACTCCTAAAAAATCTACAGGATATTGAAGTTACACTTGGGCGGATTCGTTCGGGGCTGAAGAATCAGCCAAGGACATTGGATTTAGATATTCTTTTATTTAGTGATATTGTTTTGAATACTCTGCAATTAACAATACCGCATCCGATGGTGCAGGATCGTTTGTTTGTATTGAAACCATTTGCTGAAATCGCTCCAGAAGTAATTCACCCTATTTTTAAACAAACCATAAAAGAACTTTTAAGTGCTTTAAATGGCAATTTAGAATTCAAATAAAATATTTTGCATAATCAGGTTAATATAATGAAAATTATACATAGTGCGGCTGAAATGCAGGAAATAGCAAGACAGCTGAAGATCCAGTCAAAAATTATTGGTTTTGTGCCGACAATGGGATATTTACATAAAGGGCATTTGTCTTTAATGTCCAGATCAGTGAAAGATTGTGATGTTACTGTTGTGAGTATTTATGTAAATCCAATGCAGTTTGGGCCAAAAGAGGATTTTAAAAAATATCCCCGGGATATTAAAACAGACCTGAAATTGTGCAGACAGCAAAATGTTGATTATGTTTTTATTCCAAAAGATGCACAGATATATCCCAAAGGTTATATGACCGAGGTGCAGGTTAAAGGAATTACTGATTCACTGTGCGGCAAGTTTCGCCCTGGTCATTTTACCGGAGTTTGCACGATTGTAAGCAAATTGTTTAATATTGTAAAGCCGGATATCGCTTACTTTGGGCAAAAAGACGCGCAGCAGGCATTGGTAATTAAAAAAATGGTCAAAGATTTGCATATGTCTTTAAAAATAAAGGTGTTACCTATAATAAGAGAGCCGGATGGCCTGGCCATGAGTTCACGCAATGCTTATCTGGATGATAAACAGCGCCAAGACGCGGTTTTATTATCTCAAGCATTGAAAAAAGCAAAACAATTAATTGAGCAAAAGCAGAGAAAAACTGCTAAAATAATTTTCCAAATGAAAAGATTGCTTTCTCAGTCGGAGTTTGCTACAATAGAGTACATTGCTATCGTCGATGCTGATCATTTAAGTGAAATTAAGCAATTAAAAGCAAAGACAAAGGTGTTAATTGTCCTAGCAGTTTATATGGGTAGAGTAAGATTAATTGATAATATATTAGTTAAAGTTGATTGAAAGGAATAAGTAGATGTTGCGGATAATGAGTAAGTCAAAAATACATCGGGCTACTGTAACCGATGCTAATCTTCAATATATGGGTAGTATTACAATTGATAAAAATATTTTAAAAGAAGCAGACATCTATCCCAGCGAAAGAGTTCAGGTTGTAAATGTGAACAATGGTTCACGAGTGGAAACCTATGTTATTGAGGGTGAAGCAGGCAGCGGTATTGTTTGTATGAACGGTCCAGCAGCTAGATGGGCTCAGGTGGGGGATATTATTATAATAATATCATATTGTCTGGTTTCTAATGAAGAAGCGGCTGAGCATAAACAAAAAACAGTTTTTGTTGACGAAAAAAATAAACTAATAAAGAGAAAATAAATGCAGAAACAAATACAAAAAAGCGAAGATAAAAAATATCTAGAAGCTTTGAGTCAAAAGATTATTCAGCTTAAGAATAGCCGAAAAGCTGTTGTTATTGCCCATAATTATGAACGGCCTGAAGTTCAGCAGATTGCTGATATTGTCGGAGATTCTTTGGAATTAAGTCGTGCGGTTACCAGAGTAAAAGCGAAGATAGTAGTTTTTTGCGGTGTTCATTTTATGGCGGAAACAGCTTCGATTCTTAATCCGGGAAAAACAATTCTCTTGCCAGTCAAAGAAGCGGGATGTCCGATGGCTGATATGATTACTACCAAGGAACTCAAAGCTTTAAAAAATAAATATCCCAAAGTTCCGGTTGTTTGTTATGTGAATTCATCAGCTGAAGTAAAAGCGGAAAGTGATGTTTGCTGTACATCAAGCAATGCGCTGGAGATTGTGAATTCATTAAAAAGTAAGCAAGTTATTTTTGTTCCGGATAAGAATCTGGGTAGTTATATTCAGCGGAAGCTGCCTGAAAAACAAATTATTCTCTGGGAAGGATTTTGCCCGACGCATATGCGGATAAAAGAAGAAGAAATTCTCCTGTCAAAAAAAGAACATCCAAAAGCTAAATTTATGGCACATCCGGAATGCCCACAGAAGTTACTGCAGCATGCTGATTATATTGGTTCAACCAGTGGAATGCTGAAATATGCCAAGCAGGATGAAGCTAAAGAATTTATTGTGGGTACAGAGTTAGGAATGATTTATCGTCTGGAAATGGATAATCCGAAAAAGAAATTTTATTGTCCTAGTGAACATTTTATTTGTGCTGATATGAAATTAACAACACTGGGTTGGGTTGCGCATAGTTTGGAAGATATGGTTTTTGAAGTCAAGGTAAGTGATCTAATTCGGAAAAAAGCAAAGAAAAGTCTGGATAAAATGATGAGTGTTTTGCCCAAGAATTGAATGATTGGTTTGTAAATTCTGGCTGGTAGCTTTATCTTTAAATAATCGGTTTTTAAGGAAAATGAGTTTAAGATGATTAAAGTTGGTGTTTGCGGTTGCGGAACAATAGGATCATATCTTATCAATATAATCCTAAAAAAATATAGTAACCGTATTTTTTTAGTCGGAGTATCAGAAACAAATCCTGAAAGTTTAATCCGGCTGAGGCGGTCTTTGAAGAAAAAGATGATAGTTTTTTCTTTAGAAGATTTAGTTAGAAAAAGTGATTTAATTATTGAAGCCGCGCATGCAAGTGTTGTTCCCGAGCTCATAGAATATGTTATCAAATATAAAAAGCAGGTTATGCTGATGAGCGTGGGCGGTTTGCTTAGCAAAAAGGGTTTGTTGAAAAAAATACAAGATAATAAGCTTAGAATGCATATTCCCAGCGGAGCGATTGCCGGACTTGACGCGCTTAAAGCCGCGCGTATGGGGAAAATTAAATCAGTTAAGCTTACTACTAGAAAACCCGTTGCAGGTCTTATCGGAGCGCCTTATTTAATAAAAAATAAAATTAACTTAAAATCTATTAAAAAAGATAAAATAATATTTCAAGGAACAGCATTGCAGGCAGTATCAAAATTTCCTAAAAATATAAATGTAGCCGCGATTTTAAGCTTAGCTGGTATTGGCGCAACAAAAACAAGAGTTTGTATAGTTGCCAGTCCCCAAACAAAAAGAAATACACATACTATTGAAATTGAGGGGGATTTTGGTACAATATTAACTTGTACAGAGAATGTTCCTTCAAAACTTAATCCTAAGACAAGTATGATGGCAATGCTATCGGCTTTGGCTACTCTTGATGGAATTATGATTAATGTAAAAATCGGAACATAGCTTTTGAATAAATGATACAAGATCATCTTTTCCTTTTTATGTTTGTATCTGACGGTAAGAGTAAAGGGGGGCAATTGTAGTTACTCTGCTTGTAATCGTAAAGGAACATGTTGCGAATGCTTACACTATCATCGTCAGATGGGGCAATAGCCCGCGTGTTTTTTTTAAGAAAACGACGCACGAACATGCAACCGTTCTATCGAGAGATTTATTAGATCAAGACAGTAATGACGGTTGAATATAAATTTAAAGCAAGGAGGGAGGTGAAATTATGGCAGATAAAGTAGCAAAAGCTGGTATCACAAGAGAAAAAGGATATCTCTACTATCTAGACAAGCAGGGAGATGTTTCACGCGCGAAAATGGCTAGAGGTGGAAAAAAAGGCGGTAAACCTGGCAAAGTTACTAAATTAGGGATAAAGAGAGAGGAAGGTTTTCTCTATTTTATTGATAAAGAAGGTGACGTTTCTCGCGCTAAAATGGCAAGACGTAAAAAGAAAAAATAATAAACTGTATAGGCTATAAATACTTATTGGCCCCTGTGAAGGAGACTTTATGGGGGCTCAATAGTCATTATAAATAAATCATAAAAACGAATGTTTCGCCAGTAAATTAAAGGATACATTTACTGATAATAATAGATAGCTGGTAAATGCTTAAAATTTAGAATGAAGAACATGCTTTATGAAAGGAGCAAGAATAATGGAAGAAGAAAAAAAAATAGAGGAAATTCAGGATGCAAATCAAGAGCCAGGGGCTGAAGTAAAAGCAGAAGAAATTAAGCAAGAAAAACCTAAAGATAAGGTTCCGCCTAAGGTAGCAATTCCTAAAAGTTGCGGATCATGTAAAAAACCGGTTGCTAAGATGCGCTATTATCGCAATATGCAGTTTTTTTGCAACACGAAATGTTGGAAGGATTTTAAGAAAAAAGAAGAGCAGCGCAAACTTAAAGAAACTGAAGCAAAGAAACAGCAAGAACAAGCTCCAGCAGCTTGAATTTAAAGCTGAATCATTAGGATATGCTTAATATAGCTGTTTTAGTATTGTTGTTTGGCATGTTTGTTTATTTGGTAGTGAATAATTTTAAAAACCAAAAAAACTTTCATCCAGAAGCTTTAGGGCTGATGCAGCAACAACTGGAAAACCTGCGCGGTCAAGTGAATGAGTCGATGCGGGATATGAATAGCAATATTGATCAAAAACTGCAGTCGATTACTCAGCAGTTATTTTATTCACAGCAAAGTGTTGGCGAGCGATTAGATTCCGCGACTCAGGTTTTTGGTCAGGTGCAGAAGAATTTGGGATCACTTTCAGCAGCTACTGAGCGTGTTTTTGAAGTGGGTAAGGATATTGCCAGTTTACAGGAAATTCTTAAGTCTCCTAAAATCCGCGGTGGATTAGGCGAATTATTTTTGGGAGATTTGTTAAATCAGGTTTTACCCGCGTCTTTTGTGAAACAGCAATATAAATTTAAAAACGGTGATATTGTTGATGCTGTTTTAAGTCTTGGACAGGGACTAGTTAGTATTGATTCAAAGTTTCCTCTGGAAAATTTTAAACGATTAATAACTGGAATAAATGAAGAAGAAAAGCGTCAGGCGCGTAAGATATTTGTCAGCGACGTTAAAAAACATATTGATAGTATCGCAAGTAAATATATTCTTCCGGATGAAGGAACTTTTGATTTTGCTTTGATGTATATACCCGCGGAAAATGTTTATTATGAAATTATTATCAAAGATGATGCCGACGAAAAAAACTGTTTAAGTGCTTATGCTTTAAGTAAAAAAGTAATTCCGGTTAGTCCTAATTCTTTTTACGCGTATTTACAGTCTATTCTCCTGGGATTAAAAGGATTAAGTATTGATAAAAATGCGCATCAAATCATTCAATATTTAGAGAGACTAAAAGGCGATATGGAGAAGTTTAAACAAGATTTTGAGGTTTTGGGCCGACATATTGTAAATCTTAAGAATAAATATGATGAGGCGGATAAAAAAATTAATACTTTTGAAGGGAAATTATTAACGATTTGTCAGATTGAACCGGAAAGTAAAATAGCGGACAATGACTCAAAATATTAAAGAAAAGTCGGATAGCCGTAAACATCCCAGGTTTATTGTGGTGCTTCCTTTGCAGATAAGCACTGAGGAGTTTACGATTAATACAACTTCTAGAAATGTGAGCTGTTCCGGAGTTTTTTGTTATGTGGATCGATTTATTCCGATTGATACAGATGTTAATGTCAGCATGCGAGTTTTTGATCTATCAGACGGTCAAAAAGTACAAAGAACAGTTAAATGTAAAGCTAAAGTAGTAAGAATTGAAACAGCGGAAAATAAAGAAAATGAAACTTGTCGCGTAGGGATATCTTTTGGGGTAATTGAAGGTGATGACCTGGAGGTACTTAAAAAATATATACAGAAGAAAAACCTAAAAGAGGCTAAAGAATTAAAGAGGTTGTATTTGAGATTAAAAGAAATGGCAGCCCGCTTGGTTGAAGTAGAAGAATGTCATCCAACGGCAGAACATTTTCGCAAGGTTATTAATACCGCGATTATCGAGCTTGATGCTGCAGCGCATATTTTGGATTATGAAATTAATGAGCTGAAAACATTGGAATAATTATGAGAAAAACTGATATTTGTAAGGATAAAAGAGTTTATAATCGATTCAAAGTTAACTTTCCTTTTGAGATTAAGGGGGATGATTTTAGTTTTAGATCTGAAATGAAGGATATCAGTTGCAGTGGGTTATTTTGTCGAACAGATCAGTATATCGCGCCAAAAACAGAATTAAAAGTCGTCCTAAATATTCCGATTTGTTGTGATTCAAAAATCGAGAAAAAAAGATTTGCTAGTTTAGGCAAAGTAGTTCGGATTGATCCACAATTTCAAAGTGAGGGATCGGACTATAATCTGGGCATTGCTTTTAGGAATATTTCTCAGGCTGAAAAAGAGCTTATTCTGCGTTTTATCAGACAGCGGAATGTAAAGGAATCAGAAGAGTTGCGGGAGATGTACTATGAGCTTAAAAGAACAATCGCTAAGCTCGAAGCGCTGGAAGAGTCGCATCCTACTGCGGAGCATTTTTGTAAGGTTATTACGCAAGCAATTACAGAGCTTGATGATGTGGTGAATAGTTTAGATCATGAAATAACTGAAATTAAAAAAGCCAGTGTTGAAAGGTGATCAATGCCCAGAGAAAATAAAAATTCAGAGAAAAGGACGGATAAGCGGTTTGATGTTGAACTACCGCTTAAAATCGGTGGAACTGATTTTAAGTTTGTAACCGCTACAAAAAATATAAGTTCTTCGGGGATTTATTGTAATGCTGATCGTTTTATTCCGGTTATGACAAAACTATGGCTAAATCTGACAATTCCTTTGATTGAAAACAACAGAAAAATAGAGAAAAATTTGAATTGTCAGGCTGTTGTTGTCAGGATTCAACCAGAATCTAAAATTGAGACAGTAAAGGTTTATCAGCTAGGGCTTTTTTTTGTGGATATTAAAGACAAAGACAGACAGGTGATAAATCACTATTTGCAGCATGCTTTTTTTGCAGGTAATAATTAGACAGTAATTAGCGGGTTAACGTGTTAACGTGTTGATGAGTTTCAAGATAAAATATGTATTTTTAACTCGCTAACAAGCGAACTCGCAAACGCGAAAACAAATGGGAGAAGTATTGTGGCAAAGGTATTAGTTGCATATTATTCTCGGAGTGGTAATACAAAAAAAATGGCGGAAATTATTAGCGTGGTTTTAAAAGATCAGGGTTTGCAAATTGAGCTAAAAGATGTTTCAGAAACTAAGGCTGAAGAATTAATAAATTATGATGTGATTGTTTTTGGTTCGCCTACTTATTATGGATCAATGGCTTATCAAATAAAAAAACTGATAGATGAAAGCGTGAAATTGCATGGAAAACTGGAGGGCAAAATAGGCGCGGCATTTTCCAGCGCCGGTAATGTTGCTGGTGGTAATGAAACAACAATTGCTGGGATATTAAACGCATTTTTAATACATGGGATGATTGTTCAAGGGGATTCTCGCGGAGATCATTATGGTCCGGTTTCATTGGGATTACCCGAGGAACGGGCAATAAAAGAATGCCAGCGTTTTGCCAAACGACTCGCTGTTTTAGCTAATAAGCTCTTTGATTAAAATTTTAAAAACAGAAGACAGAGGGCTGAAGACGGAAAATAGAAAAAACTTATAATATAATCTGTTATCTGTAGACTGATCTCTGTTGACTGAATTTAATGCGCCTGTGGCTCAATGGATAGAGCATTTGGCTTCGGACCAAAGGGTTGGGGGTTCGAGTCCCTCCGGGCGCGCCAAAATAAGCGAAATTGAGCTATTGACCTGCGGTATATTTTTTGTTATAATTTATTTTCTCAGGTAAAAGTATATTGCGGGCCGTTAGCTCAGCTGGTAGAGCAGGACACTCTTAATGTCAAGGTCGAAGGTTCGAGCCCTTCACGGCCCACCAAAATTTGGATTTTAGGATAACTAGTTCAGTAGTTTGAATTTAGTTAAATATTGAAAATATTTGCGGACGTGGTGGAATTGGCATACGCGTACGGCTTAGGACCGTATCCCTCCGGGATGAGAGTTCAAGTCTCTCCGTCCGCACCATATTAAGATTTAAAAGCGGTGGTAATTCAGTGGTAGAATGTCTCCTTGCCAAGGAGAATGTCGTGGGTTCGAGCCCCATCCACCGCTCCATTCTTTACCTCGGATAGTTTGATGACTTTCTGAAATAGGCATATAAAATGTTTTCTGTTATGTAATAGCTAAAAGGAGATTGTAAGAGTGAAAATTAAGGTAAAAAATTCCCAAACTTGTCAGAAAACTTTAGAAATTGAAATACCCAAAGAAACTGTGAAGGAAGAGTTTGAGCGTTATTATAAGTCGATCAGTACTGCCGCTCAGGTTCCTGGTTTCAGAAAAGGTAAAGCTCCCCGGGCTATGCTGGAAGAGTATTTTGCTGATAAAGCTAATGATAAAGTCTTAACCACTCTTCTTAATGACACATACCATAAAGCAATTGAAAAAGAAAATATTAAACCAGTGAGCATGCCGGAAATATCTGAGGTTAAATTTAAAAAAGATGAGAATTTAACTTTTCAGGCAAAAATTGATATTCAGCCTGCTTTTACTTTGAAAGAATATAAAAATATCGCGATAAAAAAACTGTCAGAAGAAGTTAAGGAAGAAGATGTGAGTAAAGTTGTGGGATATCTAAGCGAAAGGTATGCTCAATATCTTCCGATTGAAGATCGCTCTGTGAAAAACGATGACTATATTATTTGTGATTATAAGTATAGTGTTGGCGATAAAGAATTAGATAAGAAAGAATATGCGTGGCTGTGCGTAAATAATGACATGTTTATTCCTGAGCTTGCTCAGAAAATAGCAGGAGCAACGCTTAATGAAGAAAAAACTTTTGAGATAGTTTTGCCTAAAAAATTTAAACCAGAAGAATTTGCCGGGCAAAAAGCTAATTTTAAATTACTGGTTAAGGAAATAAAAGAAAAAAAACTGCCAGAGCTTAATGATGATTTTGCTAAAATGTTGCGAGTGGAATCAATTGACAAATTAAAAGAGCAAATAAAAGATGATTTAGTTAAAGAAAAGCAACTGCAGGCAAAACAGGATTTAAAGGCTCAAATCATTAATTATTTAGAAAAAATTATGCCGATTGATGTGCCTCAGACTTTAGTCGAAAAAAGAGAAACGCTTTTACGGGATGGCGCTGTTCAGAGAATGAAACAGCAGGGCTTAAATGATCAGCAGATTGAGACTGAACTAAAGAAAATGGACGATATGTTTTCCAAAGAAGCATTGAAACAGGTAAGAGTGTTTTTTATCCTGGAAAATATCGCTTTGGCAGAAAAGATAAAAGTTGAACAAGCAGAGTTTGATGTCCGGATTAGTGAAATAGCGGCTTCTTATAATCAGAAAAAGGAAGAAGTTTTGAAGTATTTAAGTGAAAAAAACCTTTTGGAGAATATTCACTGGGACGTTTGGGAAGAAAAAATAATAGCTTTTCTTTTAGCTAATGCGAAAATAAGTGAATCTTCAAAATAAATTTAAGTATTCTTATGTGGAGGGGAAAATGAAGGAGCAAAATCAGATGTTAGTACCCATGGTGGTTGAACAGACTAATAGGGGAGAACGTGCATTTGATATTTATTCACGTTTGTTAAAAGATAGAATAATTTTTATTGGTACAGCAATTGATGATTCGGTTGCTAATTTAGTTATTGCTCAAATGCTGTTTTTACAGATGGATGAAGCAAAAAAAGATATACATGTTTATATAAATTCACCGGGCGGAGTAGTTACGGCAGGATTAGCGATATATGATACGATGCAGTTTGTGCAGTGTGATGTGAATACTTATTGTATGGGGCAAGCCGCAAGCATGGGCGCGGTGCTTTTAGCCGCGGGAACAAAAGGAAAAAGATTCGCGCTTCCCAATGCCCGGGTAATGATTCATCAGCCATGGGGCGGTACACAGGGAACGGCGTCAGATATTCATATCCAAGCTCAGGAAATTTTAAAAATGAAAGAAAATTTAAATAAAATCCTAAGTCATCATACGGGGCAATCAATGGAAAAAATCACTAATGATACAGATCGCGATTATTTTATGAATGCCCAAGAATCTGCTGATTATGGGTTAGTGGATTCAGTTATTTCCACAGATAAGTTAAAAGATAAAAAATAGATAATAATTATCGAAAGGGAATGAAAATGAAAAAAAATCATTTATTAACGCCAGGCCCAACGCAAGTTCCAACTGAAGTTCTTCTCTCCATGTCAAAACCGACTATTCATCATCGTACTCCTGAATTTATGGCGATATTCAAGGAAATGAATGAAAACCTGAAATATGTTTTTCAAACACAAAATGATATTTTCACTTTTGCCTCTTCTGGTACCGGAGCAATGGAAGCAACAGTAGCGAATTTGCTCAGTGCCGGTGATACAGCAATCTGTGTGCAGTCTGGAAAATTTGGAGAACGCTGGACAGAAATATGTAAAGCTTATAGTGTTAAACCAGTTGTTATTGATGTTGAATGGGGATATGCTGTTGACCCTGCAGCAATCAAAAAAGCGATTAATGAAAATAAAGAGGCAAAAGTTGTATTTACCACTCTTTGTGAAACCTCAACCGGTGTTTTAACTGATATCAAAGCAATTGCTGAAATTACCAAGAATACTGATGTGGTAATTGTCACGGATGCAATCAGTGCATTGGGCGGAGTTGAACTTAAAACTGATGAATGGGGTATTGATGTTGTTGTTTGCGGTTCTCAGAAAAGTTTGATGATTCCTCCGGGATTGGCTTTCTGTTCTGTTAGTAAAAAAGCTTGGAAATTGGTTGAGGCATCAAAATCACCGCGTTATTATTTTGATATGCGCGCGGCAAAAAAAGCTTTAGATAAAGATGATACGGCTTATACTCCGGCAGTAACATTGTGTCTTGGTCTAAATCAGGCATTAAAGATGATTAAATCAGAAACTTTGGAAAAAGCAATTGCCCGGCAGAGCAAATTAGCAACGGCACTGCGCATTGCCGTTGTTGCTTTAGGTTTAAAAGTATATGCTAAAAATCCATCAGATGTAGTTACTTCAATTTCCTTGCCTGAAACAATTAATGGCGGAACATTGGTCAAGACAATGCGTGAAGTTTATGGTGTTGGGATAGCGGGTGGACAGGATCATTTAAAAGGAAAGATTATTCGTATAGCTACAATGGGATATATGAATGAATTTGATGTTATAATCGGAGTTAGCTGTTTAGAAATTGTGCTTAAAAAAATGGGTTATGAATTTGAAGCAGGCATTGGTGTCGGTGCTGTAGAAAAAGAACTCTTAAAGTAGGAGCTATATTGATCATGAAAGTATTAATCAGTGATCCGCTATCAGATGAAGGCTTGAAAATATTAGAAGATCGTAAAATTGCTTTTGATTGCAAATCAAAACTTTCGCCGGAAGAATTAAAAAAAATAATTTGTAACTATGAGGCATTGATCATTCGCAGTGGGACAAAAGCAACGGCAGAGATAATCGAAGCAGGGGATAAGCTTAAAGTTATTGGCCGGGCTGGTGTGGGCATAGATAATGTTGATCTGGAAGCAGCTTCCAAAAAAGGGATTATTGTGATGAATACTCCTGGCGGCAATACTATTTCCACTGCAGAACATACAGTAAGTATGCTGCTTGCTTTAAATCGGAATATTCCACAAGCTAATGCTTCAATGAAAAGCGGGGCTTGGGATAGGAAAAGTTTTGAATCACATGAATTATCAGGCAAATGTTTGGGTATTATCGGCTTGGGCAGAATTGGTTTAGAAGTGGCAAAAAGAGCCCAATCATTCGGCATGAAAATAATTGCTCATGATCCTTTTCTTTCACCGAAAAAAGCTGAACAGCTGGATATTGAATTAGTTGAGCTTGATGATTTGTTTGGTAAACTTGATTTTCTCACGGTGCATACACCCTTAACAGCTGAAACAAATCATATGATCGGGGAAAAACAATTTGCTCAAATGAAAAAAGGAGTGAAAATTTTAAATTGCGCTCGCGGCGGGATTGTTGATGAAGCTGCTTTGTTAAAAGCAATTGAAGCCGGGATTGTCGGGGGGGCGGCATTAGATGTTTTTGAAAATGAACCGCCCAAAAATAGTCCACTGGTTGCTTTAGATTGTGTTATTGCAACGCCGCATTTAGGAGCTTCAACAACAGAAGCGCAAATTAATGTGGCTGTTGAGATTGCTGAGCAGGTAGCTGATCTTTTGCAAGGCAAAGGAGTGCGTAATGCTCTGAATTACCCTTGTTTGGAAGGGGAGGTTTGTGCTGTGCTTGAACCATATATTAAATTGTCAGAGAAATTAGGCAGTTTTTCTGCTCAGATTATTTCTGGACATATTAATCAAGTAAGTATAAAATATTCAGGAGATATAGTAAATCATGATATAGCACCAGTTACGCTTGCTTTGCTCAAAGGATTGCTTGCTTTTAAATTAGGAGAATCGGTAAATTATGTTAATGCTCCGTTTATAGCTAAAGAGCGAGGTATTGAAGTTAGCGAAACTAAGGTTTTAGAGAATGAAAAATTTTCGAATCTTATCAGTGTGGAAGTTTTAACTGATAAAGGGCAAAGTATAGTTAGCGGTACTTTGTTTGCTAAAGATAAGCCTCGAATTGTTAGAATTAATAATTTTTATATTGATACTATTCCTGAGGGAAATGTATTAATTACAAATAATATTGATTCGCCGGGTATTGTGGGAAAGGTGGGAACCATACTTGGCAATAATAAAGTTAATATTGCCGCAATGACTTTTGGGAAAACTGGGGCAAGTGGGAATTCGATGGTTGTTTTAAATGTGGACAGTGAAATTACTGAAGATGTTCTTGCGGAAATAAAAAAATGCAAGAATGTTACTGATGCTAAAGTTATTAGACTATAGACGATTTAATCTTTAATCACATGGGGGGGGCAATGAAGAGTAAAATAATATTACTTTGGGTTCTGTTTGTTGGTATAATGTCGGTTTCTGCAAATGCAATAGCACAGCCGGCAATTATTAATGATATTGTAATCGATACACAGGATTCTTCAGTAAAAGTTACTATTACTTCTAGCCAAACTTTACAAATAGAAACATTCAAAAATGATGAGAGCCCTGCTAATTATATTGTTTTAGATGTTATTGGAAGTGTATATACAAAGATGCCTTCAATAATTGATGTCAGCCAAGGCGCGGTTGAAAAAATAAGTCTTGTTAGAGGGGAAGAAAGCCAAATCTCTATTGATGGAGAACCGTATTACTCTTTAGATTTTTTAGCGATAAATCTTACTAGGGCAGCTGATTATAGAGTTAACCAATCCCAATCAGTTATTGATTTGAGTATTGGCGAATCTAAGCTAGGAGAAACAGTAAAGAAAGTAGAACAAGTAGAAAAACCTTATATCGCAGATACTGCGGTTGAACTCACTCCGCCAATAGTTGTTTCAAGGCAACTGAAAACTGTAGAGCCAGAGGTTAGCAGTTATGATTATAACAGCTACGACGCAATAAATTATAAAGCTAAATATGAAGATTTCCCTAAAGAGATTGAAAATTCCTCTAGGGAAATAGAGCAAATTCAGCAGCCAGAGATTTCCGCCTCAAAAAAAACATCCAAAGAACTTAAGGTCAGAAGAGCAAAGATTAGTGCAGAACGAAAAAAAAGTGTAAAACAAATACCGAAAAAGAGAAAAGGCAATAGAGGTTTTTTATTTTTTGGCCGAAGATCAGTTGCAGAACAGCCTAAAGAAGTCGTGCTGGAAGAAAAAATGCCTATCGAAAGAAAAATAACAAATATGCCAGTTCCCGCTGAACGAGAAAATTATTTAATTGACAGCATTGTTAATGAGACTATAAGAGAAAAACAAAAAACATCTGATCGGATTGAAGATCTGACCATGGAATTGAAAAATCTGCAAGAAGCTTTATACTTATCCAAGGGGCAAAAATCTGAGTTGGATGAGAAAATTAATGAAATTTTGGCAAAACTTGATCAGCTGAAAAATTCCCTGGATGATGAGATTAAAAGACGCCAAGCATTAGGGGAAAAAGTTGATGATCTTATTGCTCAGCGTAATGCCTATATAAAAGCAAAGAAGGATTACGAAGATTTTCAGATGCAGCTTAATCGGGTTAGTGCGACAGTAGATAATTTGAATACTGAAGTTAAAAAAACAAGCGGAAAACTTGATCTTGTGCGTTTTGAAAAAAGAAAATTGGAAGATGATGTTAATACAATGGAAACTGAATATGCGAATATAAAAACCGAATACGATAATACTGTAAAAATTAAGGATTCGATAACGCTAACTGTTGAAAAACTTAGTCGGGAAATTGAAGAGCTTCGTCAAAAACTGGATAAAGCTGTTGAGGCTAAATCACGTATTACTGCTGATTTGAAAAATTTTGAAAATCAAAACAAGTTTAGTGGAGCGGAATTGGCCAGGCTTAAGCAATTGCTGCTGGATAAGAATGCTGTCCTTATAGATCTTTCCAAAAAATATGAACAGATAAAATTAAATTTGGATTTAGCTGTATCTGAAAAATTTAAAGCTGAATATTCCTACAGAAATGCTAAAACTGAATTCGAAAGAATTAAACGCGAAATCGAAACATATTTACAAAAGCAATAGTTTTATGTGAATGGGTTTTTAGTATGTCTGGTTTGGTATTAAAAATTCTAAAAGTAAAACAATCGATATTTTTAAAATGTAAAATGATATTGGGAGGAGAATAAATGAGGAAAGAAACTGTGTTGCTTAGGATGGTTCTTATTGCTGGATTAACGTTTTTTTCGAGCGTTCAGCTTTATGCCCAATCAGTTGTTTTAACTGAAACAGAAATAAAGGAAGATGATTCAGCGGTTAAAATACTTTATGCTACAAATCGGTCAGTCGCGGTAGAATGTTATGACCTTTCAGTTCCACCTCAAATAGTGGTAGATTTTATGGGTGATGTTTATTCTAAGCAACCTGAAGTTATGATTATTAATAAAGGGGTTGTTAAACAAATGCGGGTTATTAAAGGCACCAAAGTTAGTCCAGATTTGGGTGAGTCTTATTACTCTGTGGATTTTATAATTATTGATCTTAAAGAAGCGGTTAGATATGATTTTGCCCAAGGTTTAACAAATTCAGTTTTAGTGATATCAAAACCGGGGATGGCTATTCCGAAAGCAGTGGTTGAAAAAAAAGAAATTGCTATGGTTGATAAAATCTTGTTACCTGAAATTGTGGAAACAGAGGCAAATGCTAAAAATCCAGTTGCAGTGGAAGAAAAAGAACATGAGCAGTCTGATTTATCACCAAAAAATGTTGCCATGCCAAAAGAGCAAAGTGAAGCAGCATCTTTTCGTCAAAGAAAGCCTTCTGTAAAACCAGCTAAAAAGTCTGAACAGAAGGAAAAATTTCCTAATAAAATTAAAAGTTCTATAGTGTCTTTTTTTAGTTTTGGTAAAGCAAAAAATAATACCCCAGCGCAGATGCAGGAAAAAGAAACAAAAAAAAGAGAGAGAATAGTAAAAAAGCAGGATGCAAAGGCGCTTAAAGAAAAAAAGGGTGAAATAAAGGATAAACAAGTAGAAACAGCACCGGTAAAGCAAAGAGAATTAAGTAGAAGAAAGAAATCCGAACAGATAAGCAAGCAGAAAAGTGAACCAAAAGTAAAAAAGCCAAGGAGAAAGTTTGAGCGTAGTAAAAAAAGAGTAAATAAAAGCACTGAAAGCAAAACACTTAGTGTAAGTCCTTTAGCGCGGGTGGAAGAGGCGAAGAGAAAAGTTGATGCTGCTAAAGCTATGATTGATATCGCTCAAGAAAAGGTTGTTGCTGCTGGGGCACAGATAATAGAATCCCAGAAAGACGCGGATACTATGACTGAGCGTATTGAATTTGCTAAAGCTCAAAATGAATTAGCTAAAAACGCGTATGATAAATCACTTGAACAGATGCAAATTGCTAAAAGCGCGGCAAATAGTGTGTGGTTAGAATATTCAAATGCAAAAGAAAAGTTAAGCTTGTATTTGGAAAAAGGTGCTGATGAAAAAACGATAAATGAAGCTCAAAAAAAATATGACGCAAAAAAATCTGATCTTGAAAAAGTTATAAAAACAGCGGGAATCGCAAAAAAAGAAAGCGATGCCAGGATTTTTGAATATAACAATTTAAAAAGAGAAAACGACAAGTTATTGGCTGAGTCTAATAATCCGAATAAGAGCGTTGCTATAGCACAAGAGGATTATAATGCAAAAGAACAATTCTTAAATTCTAAAGTATCTGTGCTCGAAGCCGCGGAAAAAGAATTAGAAGCTGCAGAGTTAGCTTTAAAACAGTATGAACTTGAAAAAACAGAGCAAGAGTATCGGAAATCATTGGAGAGTATTGATAGTCAGTTTTTAGAGCAGATGGAAGAAGAGCAAAAAAAATCTGATGAGCGAAAAAGATTAGCTGAACAAGCTAAAATGGAGAAAATAGAAGCGGAACGGAAAAAGGAAGAAGAAGAACAATTTTACAGTGCTTCAGTTTTGAAGCAGTTAGAAGCCGAAAAAGCCAAAGAAGACGCACAGATGGCTGCCTTAAAGGCTTTGGATGGGGAACACAAAAATGAAGAATCTAAACGCGCTGTATCTAAACGCGCTGAAGCAAGGCCAACCAGGCGAAAAGTTAATATGCCAGAAAGAAAAGCAGTTAAACCTGAGAATGGTTTAAGAGGTGAGGTTCTCGAGTCTGCGGTTGAATTAAGAAATGCTGGTCTTGAGATGCAAAGGAATGGAGATTTTGATAGTGCTGTGAAGTATTATCAGCAAGCACTGATGCAGGATCCAAAATACGCGACAGTGCATAATGATTTGGGAATTTTATATGAACAAAAAGGTTTGGAAGATAAAGCTAAAATGGAGTATCTCACTACTCTTAAAATAGATCCTCAATATATTAAAGCGCATAGTAATCTTGCTCTTTTATATGAGAAGTCAGGCGACTATAAAAAAGCATATTATCATTGGAAACAGCGTGTAAATTTAGGCCGTGAAGACGATCCTTGGACGCTTAAAGCAAAGCAAAGAATGCAGTTGCTTGAGAATAGAAAGTAGGAATATGTCGAATATTGTTGTGATAGGTGCCCAGTGGGGAGACGAAGGTAAGGGCAAAATAATTGATATCCTCACAAAAGATACTGATTATGTAGTACGCTATCAAGGTGGTAACAATGCAGGGCATACTGTGGTTGTTGGTAAAGAAGAAATAATCCTTCATCTTATTCCCTCAGGTATTCTGCATAAGAATAAGAAGTGCATAATTGGCAATGGAGTTGTTATTGACCCCGAGGCTTTATTATCGGAAGTTAGTTATGTTAAAGCTAAGGGTATTTCTATCGGCGATAATCTGGGGATAAGTGATCAAGCCCATGTAATTTTTCCTTACCATAAAGTACTGGACAAACTAAGAGAAGAAAAATTCAGTAAGACTAAAATTGGAACTACTGGTCGAGGCATTGGACCTTGTTATACTGATAAGTTTTCACGCGCGGGGATTAGAATCGCTGATCTTTATAATGAACGCATTTTTAAAGATAAATTAGAATCAAACATGGAAGAAAAAAATGCGATATTCAGTAAAGTTTACAATTACAAGAAATTTTCTTTTGAGAAAATTTATGAACAATACAGAGAATACGCGAAAATAATGAAGCCGCATATCTGTAATTGTTCGGTAGTATTGAATCAGGCAATTAAAAAGAAAAAACGAATTCTTTTTGAAGGAGCTCAAGGTACTTTGCTTGATATTGACCACGGAACATATCCTTTTGTTACCTCAAGTAATTCAACTTCTGGCGGTGCTTGTGTGGGCACTGGTGTTGGTCCGACTAAAATTGATAAAGCAATTGGGATTGTAAAGGCTTATACAACGAGAGTTGGCGAAGGGCCTTTTCCCACAGAATTTTCAGCAGAGCTTTTGAATAAAATCCGTCAAAAGGGCAGAGAATTCGGAGCAACTACCGGTCGGCCAAGACGTTGCGGATGGTTTGATGCTGTGATATGTAAGAATGCGGTCACAGTCAATGGGCTTGACGCGATTGCCGTAACTAAGCTTGATGTTTTGGATGAAATGCCTGTCTTAAAAATATGTGTTGGTTATAAATATAAAGATAAATTGTACACTGATTTTCCTGCTGATCTTGAAGTTTTATGGAAGGCAAAACCAGTTTATATCGAATGTCCAGGATGGCTTAAAGATACCAGCCAGGCAAAAAAATATATGGACTTACCAGCGAATGCTCGTAAATATCTGAGAAAAATTGAACAACTTGCCGGAGCTAAGATTGAAATAATATCCATAGGGTCAGACCGCAATCAAACTCTTTTTGTTTGAAATAGGAGATACGGATAAGCATGCTTGATGTGTATCAGATAGCTAGTCGGTTAATGATCGCGACTGTTTTAAGCGGTATTATCGGCTATGAACGAGAAATACACGGCCGCGCTGCTGGACTTAGAACAACAATATTGGTTGGTGTTGGTTCTTGTTTAATAATGCTTACATCAATGAATTTGCATTCAATTTATCAGGGAATAGCTAGTGTAGATCCTTCTAGAATTCCAGCTCAAGTAATAAGCGGAATTGGATTTTTAGGTGCAGGAACTATATTAAGATTTCACGCTTCTGTGCGGGGATTGACTACTGCTGCTGGATTGTGGGCAGTTGCCGGAATCGGGATTGCTATTGGCAGCGGCTTTTATCCAGCGGCTTTTCTGGCTACGGGATTTATTTTTATTGTGTTAGTTGTTTTATCTCATTTTGAACGCATAATCCCCCGTTCTACAGAGAGAATTTTGAATATCGAGGCTGTGGGCGGGATAGATTTATTGAGTGAAATTACGAAGACGATCGATGCATTAGAAGCAGAAATTAAAAATATAGATATAAAGCACACTGCTAATTCAGAGAGTTTTAATGTCTCAATGCATTTGCAATTTTTTGCTGTGAAAATCAATAATCAAATAACAACATCTCTATTGCGAATCAAAGGTGTAACTTCAGTAAAATGGGTCTAAAAAAAGTCAAAACTACCCTGCCGACTAAGACACATAAAATCAACATGAGAAATAAAAAATCATGTTCTGCCAGAATAGATATTGGCCGCGAACAACGCCGTGGATTCCCCGAAGTGATTTATTGCCCTGGGAAAAAAATTGAGCAAATTAAGCGGATAGCGCAATGCATTCTTGAGCATAATGATACTTTATTGCTGACAAAAGCCAATAATGAAATTTTCAAGGCATTAAAATCAATTAGTAAAGGACTTGTCTACAATAAAGAGGCAAATCTTATATATGTTGCTAATAACAAAAAGGTTGAGAAAAAAGGGCTTATTCTTATAATCAGCGCGGGAACCAGTGATATCCCTATTGCTGAAGAAGCAGCTGTTACCGCGGAGCTTATGAATAATCGGGTTGAACGGCTTTATGATGTTGGGGTGGCGGGTATTCATCGCTTGTTGGATGAATCAGATATTGTGAAAAAAGCTGATGTGCTGATAGTTGTTGCCGGGATGGAAGGGGCATTAGCTAGTGTGGTTAGCGGTATGGTTGATAAGCCAGTTATTGGTGTGCCGACCAGTGTGGGATATGGCGCTAGTTTTCAAGGCATTGCACCTTTGTTAACAATGCTTAATTCCTGCTCTCCAGGGGTTAGCGTGGTAAATATTGATAATGGGTTTGGCGCGGGATATTTAGCCGGACTGATAAACAAATAGCGTATAGAAAAAGCAAAAAGCGCTTGGCTGATAGCTGATGGCTCATAGCTCATGGTCAAAAGCAGAGAATTAATTACTGATTTCTAATTACTAAACTTTAAATAAACCCAAATGACTAAAGCCAAAATCATAAGCAGAAAAAAGTTATCGAGTTAGCGAGTTTGCGAGTTGAAAAATAAAACTAGTTAGTTTTTTTACGCAATACGCGATACTCACTACGCGATACAAATACTAAACGCTGAGGATTTTATGAAAATTGCTTATTTTGATTGCTGCTCAGGAATAAGTGGGGACATGGTTCTTGGGGCTTTTATTGATTTAGGAGTATCAGTTAAACAATTGAAAACAGAGCTGGCAAAGCTTAATATCGGCGCATTTGATTTGAAAGTAAAAAAGGTTCAACGCGGTCATATTAAAGTTACAAAACTAGATGTAGTCTTAGGAGATAAGAGAAAATTTAAAGATCTTGAGAGTATGCTAAAGCTAATTGAGAAAAGTAAGCTTGATTTAAATATTAAAATAAAAATAAAAAATATTTTAATAAAACTTGCCCAGGCTGAAGCAAAAGTACATAAACAGTCAGTGGCTAAGGTTCATTTTCATCAATTAGGACAGATTGATACAATAATCGACATAGCGGGATGTGTTTTAGCAATTCAACTTTTGGGTATTGAGAAAATATATGCAAGTCACGTAGTATTGGGAACCGGGATTATAAAATTTGCGGATAATATATTTCCTTTGCCAGCTCCGGCAGTACTTGAATTGCTTAAAAATCGAAAAATCAAGATTAATCCGGAAATAAGACATGAAACTGTTACTCCTACTGGGGCAGTTTTATTATCGTTTTTAACGGAACAGGTCTCGAATATGCCGATTATGAGTGTGCAAAAAATCGGTTATGGGGCAGGAACATATGAATCAGCGGATTTGCCGAATGCGCTTAGAATTGTTATTGGCAAAGCAGATAAAATAGCTGGCCCGGATAGTAGTATTACGGTTATTGAAACAAATATAGATGATACCCTAGGTTTAAATTTTGATTTACTATTTGAGCGGCTGTTCAAAACCGGTGCTTTGGATGTTTTTACCTGCTCAATTATGATGAAAAAGCAAAGACCAGGAATTTTACTGCAGATACAAACAGAAGAAAAGGATTTAGAGCAGATAATAAAACTGGTTTTTGAAGAAACCTCAACTATTGGAATTAGAATAAATAAGGTTGTTCGTCGGAAATTAAACAGAAAAACCTTGAATCTTCGGACTGATTATGGGATAATTGTTAGAGTAAAAATAGCATTTTCAGATGATCAGGTTTTCAATATAGCGCCTGAATATGAGGATTGCAAGGCAATTGCGATAAAGAAATCTTTACCATTTAAAATTGTTTATGAAAGGATTAAAGCTCAGGCTTTAAAAAGGTTTGGTTAAAATGGCTGCAAAGAGAAAAATTTATACTTTAGTTATCCCGCGTTTTGAGGATATATTTCATAGTTTCTTTGCGCAAGAAATAATTAAAGGCGCAACTTCCGCGGCAAGCCGAATTAATGTTGATCTTTTGATTCATATTGTCGAGAGAGGACAGAACAGTGATTTATTTTTAAGTGTTGCTTCTGCGGCTCAGATTTCAGAGGGTATAATTTTTGCCGATATTGACCAAGATAGAATTGCTTTAAAAAAGGTTATTAATTCAAATAAGCCTTGTGTGGTTTTGAATAACTCATTTCTCGAGCCGATTAATTGTATAAGTATTGATAATTATAAAGCGACAAGAAATGTTATGGATTATCTTATAAGCCTAGGGCATAAGCAAATTGCTACAATTTGCGGTGATTTGAATACAGAAGCAGGCAAGGAAAGACTCAAAGGCTATAATGATGCTTTGAATTCTAAAGGAATTTCTGTGGAGAATCAATATATTAAAAAAGGTGAGTTTATGAGAACTCCGGCAAGGCGAGCTGCTGAGCGTTTGCTGAGTTTAGAACAGCGGCCTACGGCAATTTTTGCGGCATCGGATGTAATGGCTTTAGAAGTTCTGGATGTGGCTAAAAAAAAGAATATTAGCGTACCAAAACAACTATCGGTAATTGGCTTTGATGATAATCCATTAAATAACTACAGCGCGATTGGCCTGACTACAGTTAGACAGCCGATATCAGAAATGGCTAGATTGGGACTGGAGCTGCTGGATCGGATAGTTATGAAAAAAGAAAAAACTCCAGTACAGAGTAAATTAAACGCACGATTAATTAAAAGAGATACATGTGAGAAAATCTAAAGGGAGGTAATAAAATGTTGCATACAATATTATTGGTTATTCATGTAATTGTTTCGCTTTTTTTGATATTCATTATTTTAATTCAAAGCGGAAAAGGTGAAGGGCTTTCTGATGTTTTTGGCGGCGGTTCAAGCCAGACAACTATATTTGGTACAAGAACCGGCAATTTTTTAACTAAAGCGACAACTGCTTCAGCAATTATTTTTATGGTTACTTGTTTGAGTCTTGCGTTTATGTCTAAAAGATCAGGCAATTCGGTTATTACCCAGGAACTGATTAAAAAGCAGGCAGTAGAAAAAGTTCAGGGCATAATGAATCCGGAAAAAAAATCTGCGCAAAATCAAGAAATGGCAGAGGAAAATACAGATATTGCTCAGGATAAAGTTTCTGAACAAACTGAAAATAAATAATAAGTGCAGACTATTATTGTAAATACTTTATATAAATCCCTGATAAAACCCTTTAGGGGAGGATTATTATGAAAAAAAGAATACCGCTTTGCGCGGTATTTTTTTTTCTTGTTTTGAGTTTTATTCTGAGTGCTTGTTCAAGCAAGGAAAAAAATAATTCAACTTTAAATCTAGATTTAAAGATTCCGGCCTATGGTGATATTATTGTTGAAGCAACAATTGCTGACGCGAGAACCCTAGTTCCGATACTGGCTAGTGACGGCGCATCTTCGCAGATTTGCGGGCTTATTTTTAATGGTTTGGTTAAGTATGACAAAGATTTGTTTTTAGTCGGTGATTTAGCGGAGAGCTGGGAAGTATTGGAATCCGGACTAGTAATAATATTTCATTTAAAAAAAGGAATTAAATGGCATGATGGGGTATTGTTTACGGCTGCTGATGTTGAATTTACTTACCAGTCCTTGATTGACCCCAAGATTAGAACTCCCTATAGCGGTGATTTTGAAAAAGTAAAAATCCTGGAAGTTCTTGATGATTATACAGTGAAAATTACTTACAAAGAAGCTTTTTCTCCAGGACTTTCAAGCTGGGGTATGGGAATAATGCCTAGACATATCCTGGAAAATGAAGATTTAAATGTTACTGAATTTTCACGTAAACCAGTAGGCACAGGTCCATACAAATTAACTGCATGGAAAACCCAAGAGTCAATTGTGCTTGATTCAAATAAAGAGTACTTTGAAGGCCGGCCTTATATCGATAAATGTTTTTTCAGAATCATTCCAGATGGAGTAACAATGTTTCTTGAATTACAGAACAAAGGGATTGATTATATGGGCTTATCCGCTTTGCAATATGCTCGGCAAACAGACACGGCTTTTTTTAAAAAAGAGTATAATAAATTCCGTTATCAAGGGTTTAGTTTTACATATCTGGCTTATAATCTTAAAGATCCTAAATTTTCTGATTTACGCGTAAGGCAAGCGATAAATTACGCGGTAGACAGGCAGGAGCTGATCAATGGCGTATTACTGGGCATGGGAACTGAATGCACCGGGCCTTTTGCCTATCGATCCTGGGCATACAATCGAGATGTAAAAGCCGCGGGATTTGATCCGATAAGATCATTAGAACTTCTTAAGCAAGCTGGATGGGTGTTAAATAAAGCAGGGGTATTGGAAAAGGATAATCAAATTTTTGAATTTACAATAATAACGAATCAAGGCAATGATGAACGAAAAAGAGCTGCTGAAATTATTCAGAAACGATTGAGTAAAATCGGGATGCAGGTTAAAATAAAAATAGTGGAATGGAGCGCGTTTATCAATGAGTTTGTGAACCAGCGCAAATTTGAAACATTACTTTTAGGCTGGTCTTTGTCTCTGGATCCGGATATTTATGATATTTGGCATTCAAGTAAAATAAAGCCCGGAGAGTTTAACTTCATCAGCTATAAAAACCAAGAAATTGATCAATTGCTTGAGCAAGGTAGAAGTGAATTTGATCAGGATAAACGTAAAAATATATATAATCGGATCCATCAAATTATATATAATGAACAACCTTATTTGTTTTTATATAATCCGGATACTTTACCGATAATCAACAGTCGTTTTGAAGGGATTAAAATCGCTCCAGTGGGAATAAGTTATAACTTTATTAAGTGGTATGTTCCTAAATCAAAACAACAGTATCAGCCATAAAATTTATGTATAAAGTATATTTGTTTTTAATGATAGCTCTATCTGTTTTTTCTTCTGGATGTATCCAAAGTTATTATAATGTCGCTACCCAAAAAGAAGAGACGTATTTTTACTCTGATGACAAGGAGGTAAAGATCGGCAAGTCATTATCTGTTACTGTTGAGAAGAAATTTAAACCTGATAAGGATCCTTTGGTTCAGCAGCGGGTAAATCATATCGGGCAAAAGCTGGTTGAGGTTAATGACCGTAAGGAAATTAATTATTATTTTAAAGTATTAGAATCGGAGAAAGATGAAGTTAATGCTTTTGCTTTGCCAGGAGGCTATGTTTATATTTTTCGCGCTTTATGGGATGAAATAAGCGATGATGATGCGAAGATTGCCGCGGTTTTAAGCCATGAAATAGCGCATATCGCGGCCAGACATAGTATAAAAAGAATGCAATCAGCTGTGGGCGCAAATGTTATGAGCATACTTATTCTTGGGTCTACGAAAGTGGATCAGTATTCCAAGCATAAGGCAATGGTGGGAATAAATGAATTAATTTTATCATACTCTAGACAAGATGAAATTGAAGCTGATGTTTTAGCGACAAAATATCTTAAAGGCGCTGGCTATAATATTTCAGGAGCTGCTGCTGTTTTAGATGTTTTGGAAAAAACACAAAGAGATAAGCCAATTAGACCAGCTCATGCGCGGACTCATCCCTATATTACGGAAAGAAAAAAATCAGTAAATCAGCAAATAAACAGGGGAACAATAAAATTTAATGATTATATTAATACTGTGAAAACAGAGGAATAACCAACCGAAAGGAGTTTATTGTGGACGAAGTAATCAGAAAGCCAGTCGCGCATGAAGAAGAACCTTGGCGAATATTTAGAATAATGTCCGAGTTTGTGGAAGGGTTTGAGGTGCTGTCAAAGATTGGTCCAGCGGTGTCAATATTTGGTTCTGCCAGAAGAATGACCAAGGATGAGCATCATTATAAAATCGCGCAGGAGATCGCATATAAACTAAGTAAAAAAGGGTTTGCAATCATTACTGGAGGCGGCCCGGGAATAATGGAAGCAGCAAACAAGGGCGCTAAGCAGGCAAAAGGAGTTTCAATTGGTTTAAATATTCAGATCCCCACTGAGCAGAAACCCAATCCTTTTATTAATAAACTATTACAGTTTCGTTACTTTTTTTGCCGGAAAGTCATGTTTGTGAAATATGCGCAGGCTTATGTTATTCTTCCTGGGGGGTTTGGTACGCTTGATGAGTTTTTCGAGGCAATTACCTTAATTCAAACCGGCAGAAGCGAGACCTTTCCAGTTATTCTTGTGGGGAAAAAATACTGGCAAGGACTGGTAAAGTGGTTGAATTCAACGGTTCATAAAGCCGGGAGTGTTCAGGCAAATGATTTAAAAATTTTTAAACTTGTTGATACCGCAGAAGAAGCAGTGACAATAATATCTGATTTTCATAAAACTACCCTAGGAATAAAAAATAAAAAATAAGAGAATGGCTTTTGCAGCTGTAAGATAAATGATATAAAAGGTTTAATTGCTTGCATCCCAGGTGAAAATCTGATAAAATCGGCATATAGGGGTTTTTAAAAAAGGGTTAAAACATGCCACAATACGAACTGAATTTAAGAGACTATGTGCGGATTTTTCGCCGACGTAGAGCAATGATAATTTTCACATTTATCCTTGTTTTAGCAGGTAGTATTTTCTTTTCCAAAGAACAAGCTCCTTTTTATGAAGCAGTTACAACGGTAAAACTCGAAGAGAGAAAAACTGTTGCCGGGCTTTTGACTGAATGGATAGTTTATAGCCCCGGTGATATGATGGAATCGGAAACTCAGCTTATTCGCGGCAATGAGATAATGAAAAAAACCGCGATTAAGATGGGAATGATCTCTGCTGACTCAGATGAGCAACAGATTAATCAAGCTATTGGTAAGATAGTAGGCATGGTTAAAGCTGAAAGGGAAGGCACAACAAACATTATTCGGATTATTGCCAGCGCGGATAATGCGCAGTTTGCCATTGAAACCGCGAATACTGTTGCCAGTGTTTATATTGAGGAAAACCTTCTGGGTAAAACTTTACAGGCCCGCAGTGCTCGTCAATTTATTCAAGAACAACTTGCGGCTTTGGATGAACGATTAAAAGAAAAAGAAGAAACTTTAAAAAAACTCTCTGAGGAAACAAATAATATCTCTCTGGCTGCTCCGATGCAGGAAAAATTAACGGAACTGCAATTTGAATTAAGCTCTATACTCCAAAAGTATACGGAACGTCATCCTTCGGTAATTGAACTTAGAGAAAGAATCGCTGAACTGCAAAAACAAACAAAAGGTCTATCTGGCGAAGATCTTAATTATGCTCGTCTTTTTCGAGAAGTGGAGGCTGACAAAAGGCTGTATTCTTTGCTCAAAGAAAAGCTTGAAGAAGCGCGGATTACTGAGGCGCAAAAAGTCGGGGATATCTCAGTGGTAAATCCAGCAGTAACAGCAAGCATAGTTGCTGGTCCGAATAAAACTTTTGGGATACTTGTCAGCGGGATTTTGGGAATAGTTTTAGGTTTTGCTTTTGCGCTTATTATTGAGAGTCTGGATACATCAATCGCGACAATTGAGGATGTTGAGAGTATTATGAAAGTCCCGGTTCTCGGGGTTATTCCTTCGGTAATGATGGGGGAGGAGTTAAAATCAAAAAGAAGCTTTTTAAAAAACTTTAGAAAAAGGGTACTGCATAAACAAAATACGGAATTAGAAGAGCGCTATGTGCGTTTATTGCTGCAGTATAATCCAACTTCTCCGGTAGCGGAAGCATATCGGAATGTGCATACTAATCTTAAGCTGGATCAATCAAGAAAAACCCTGCTTATCACCAGTGCTGGTCCTCGGGAAGGAAAAAGTACTTGTTTAACCAACTTGGGATTAGCTATTGCTCAAACAGGAATTAAAACATTAATAATTTCAGCGGATATCAGACGTCCGGTGATAGCTAAGGCTTTTGGAATTAAAAGAGAACCGGGATTGACCGAGGTTCTTTTGGGCATGGTTCCGTTTGATGAAGCAGTGAGAAATGTTACTGATTATATGCTGGGCAGTATGGATTTTGACCAGATTAAACAAACCCCTGGGTTGGATAATTTATGGCTTTTAACCAGCGGACAGCTGCCATTTAATCCAGCAAAAATATTGGAGTCCAAGGAATTTGAAAGGCTTAACGACGAGCTGAGAGAGAAATTTGATTTAGTAATCTATGACTCACCGCCAGTGCTGCCAGTAACTGATGCCAGCATAATGGCCTCCAAAATGGATATGGTTATCATGATCTATGAAATTGGGCGTACCAGTCGTGATGCTTTGCTCAGGGCTAAAACTCAACTGGACGCGGTTGGAGCTAAAATTTGCGGTGTGATCCTTAACCAGACTCGTAATGAAACTGATGTTGATGTACTTTATCCTTATTACTATAAGTATCGCTATTATCGGGAAGAACCGGAAAAGAAATCAGTCGCGAAAAATAAAGTTGCCGTATAACCCATAGATATAATGAATTACTTTGAATCCAACGTGTGTTTTATTAATCGATATAAAAAATGCTTGATAAAAATGGAAATATTAATTTTGGAATCATTATATTTTTATTATTTTTAGCGCTGCTAATTGTAATTTATAATATACATGCCTCGGTTTCTCTGCTGCCTTTTGTTTTTCTGTTAGTGCCAATTATTTTTGTTATTGCTTTTACTAATACAGATTTTGCTTTGTTTTTGCTGATATTTTTTATGCTGCTTTCTCCGGAATTTGCTTTGGGCGGTGTGCGGGGAAGAGAAGTTGTTTTGCGGATTGATGATGTTTTTATTTTTGTCACTTTTTTTGGCTGGCTGGCTAAGATGGCTGTTAATAAAGAGCTGGGCTTTGCCAAAAAAACTGCTTTAAATCAGCCGATTATAATTTATTGTTTTTTGTATCTGATTGGGACTCTGTACGGTATTTTGATGGGGACTACCCGCTGGCAAGCAAGTATTTTTTACTTTTTAAAATATACGGAATATTTTTTATTGTATTTTATGGTTGTTAATTGCTTAAAAGACCGCAAGCAGGTAAAGATTTTTATTTACTGCATGCTGGGTATAGCGCTTGTGACCAGTATATTTGCCTGGTTTTTACATTTTTCCGGAGCGGAGAGGGTAACTGCTCCGTTTGAAGGTAAAGCCGGAGAGCCGGCGACCCTGGGCGGATATTTATTATTAATGATGATGATTACAACCGGATTAATTCTGAATATTACTAGTTTAAAACAAAAGATTATTCTATCTGCCGGGATGTGCGCGGCTTTTCCGGCATTTTTGTTTACGCTATCGCGTACCTCATGGTTTGCTTTTCTGCCGGCGTATGCAGTACTGATGTTCTTATCCCGCAAAGGAAAACAAATGCTTCTGGTGGTTTCCCTGTTGTTTGTCTTGCTATTTTCCGTAATTTTTCCGAAGTATGTTTATGATCGGATATATTATACTTTTCAAGCGCAAGCAACGCGGGTTGTTATGGGTAAGGTAGTAAGTATTGATGAATCAAGCGCTGCGCGGGTAGATACATTTAAAGACAGTATTAAGCATTGGATGCGGTCACCGATTCTCGGCAATGGCGCGGCAAGCGCCGGAGCAACAGTGGATAATCAATATATGCGGGTTTTAATTGAAACCGGAATTTTCGGAACATTAGCATTTTTCCTGATCTTATTGTCCATATTTCGAACATCATTGAATTCCTTGAACAAGGCTGAGGATGATCATTTTGCTCATGGCCTAATCGCCGGGTTTATCGCGGGTTTTGTGGGATTGCTTTTTCATTCTTTAGGCGCGGCAACATTTATCTTGATTAGAATAATGGAGCCGTTCTGGTTTATTACAGCTATTGTCGTCTTATTACCGGAATTACCGCAAGTGATTGAAGAATAATAAATTTTTATAGATTAACAATTATTAACGATATGGATATTAATAATGATTGAAAGCAGTGATTTTAATTCTAAAAAAGAAAAAGTACCCAGTCTTGCTAGAAAAATAGTGCATGGCGGCATGTGGATTTTTCTTTGGAGAATTATTGAAAAACTAATGGGTCTTATCCGCTTAATTGTGGTGGCAAGACTGCTTAGTCCGAATGATTTTGGACTCCTGGGCGTGGCAGCGCTGGTTACGGCTATTCTAAATATTTTTCTTGAATCTGGTTTTAATCAGGCCTTGATTCACAAAAAAGAGAAAATTCAAGAATTTTTAAATACCGCCTGGACAGTGCAGGCAATCCGAGGTTTATTCATATTTACGATTATTTGGCTGATTGCTCCGTTTGCCGCGACTTTTTTTAATGAGCCAAAGTCATTAAATATTATTCGGTTTTTTGCTTTTACGCAGGTTATTGACGGATTTAGAAATATCGGACTGGTTTTTTTTCAAAAAGAAATGGAATTTAAAAAACAGTTTTTTTGCAATATTTTTCCGGAAATTATCGCTTTAATCGCGACAATCTGGGCTGCCTATATATTACGTAATGTCTGGGCCTTGGTAATCGGCGCGCTTACTTGTTCGGCTTTTATTTTTATCTTCTCCTATGCAATGCATCCTTATCGACCGAGATTGGAATTTGATTTAAGTAAATTCAAGATACTGATCAGTTTTGGAAAATGGGTAATTGGTTATGGGATATTAGGTTTTTTGATAATCCAAGGAGATGATATTCTCGTGGGAAAAGTTTTGGGAGCCGCGGCTCTAGGACTTTATCAAATGGCTTATCGAATTTCAAATTTGCCGGCAACTCAAATAACCCATGTTATTATTCAGGTTACATTTCCGGCATATGCTAAACTGCAGGATAATATTCCTCGGCTGCGTGAGGCATATTTAAGGGTATTGAGAATTGTGGCATTTGTTTCTTTTCCCTTAGCGGGATTGATATTTGTATTTTGCTCAAGTTTCACGGATTTATTCTTAGGGGAAAAATGGATGCAGATGGTTCCGGCGATGAAGGTGCTGTGTGCTTTTGGTTTGATTCGCTCTTTAACCGCTACCACTGGTCCAATTTTTGTGGGAGTGGGAAAGCCAAAGATTATGACATGGTTATCCTCAATACAGTTGATTATTATGATTATTATTATCTATCCTTTAACCAAAAAGTGGGGGATATTGGGCACAGCAATAGCTACTTTAATTCCTAATTTTATTACTCCTGTGCTGGCTAGTGTGCAGCTTATAAAAATTATTAAATGTAGTCTTAAGAATTTTTTGATTCCGATTGTTGTTCCTCTGATTGGTTCAGGTTTAATGATCTGTTTGGCAGTGTTTTTACTGCATGTCGGTGGACAGACGAATATTTGGCTGTTTGCGGCAGATCTATTATTAGTAAGCGGATGCTATTTATTAAGTATCTATTATCTTGGAAAAATATTTGATTATAATATGCAAGAACTGATTAGGCAAATCACCCAACAATTTAGGAGTAAAAATGTCGCTTGATAGCTCGAATAGTATTTGGCAGGCAAGCTGGCAGCAACAGTCAGGCGCTAAGCCGGAAGACATACTCTATACTCGGTTTACAAAAAAGGCATTTCGTAATTTTAAGCGGTTCATTGATAGAAATGATAAATTAATTCTGGAGGCAGGCTGCGGCACAGGAAGGCTTTGCTGCTTGCTGGGAGAAAGTTTTTCTAATTCAATGATTGTCGGCATAGATATCACTCAGGAATCATTGGATATAGCCAATAAGCTAAAACAATACTTAGGGGTAGATAATGTTGAGTTTAAAAAAGGGGATATATTTAAGCTGGATTATCCTGATGAATATTTTGACGTAGTATTTAATAATGGAGTAATCGAACATTTTCCTTTAGGCCAGAAGAATAATTATAATAATGCTTTAGCGGAAATGCTCAGAGTTTTAAAGCCAGGAGGAAAAATAATTATTGATGTGCCGAATTGGTATTGTTTTGCTCATACTTTTTATAAGTGGCTGTTAAAAATAACCGGCAAACAATACTCTTTTGGCTATGAAAAATCATTTAAGCGCAGTGAGCTTATTACTTTGTTCAAGGCTCGGGGCTTAGAAAAAATTCAACTCAGAGCCTATGATTTTGCCCATGGAGTCTTCCGGCTACAGGGTAATCATTTTTTAATAAGACTGCTTGCGGATATTTTATATTTAATTGAGAATCCAATATTTGAAGATCTCTTTGGATTCATGCTGTTGATAAAAGCCGAAAAACCTTTAAATAAACAATAAATAAGGATCAGATGAACATAGTTCTAATTTTTCCCAGAATAAAATATGGAGAACATTCTCCGCCTTTAGGCTTGGGATATCTGGCAGCTGTTTTAGAGGCAAAAAAACATAAAGTTACAATTATTGATCTGACATTCGAAAAAAACTTTGATTTTTTAGAACAACAATTAAAACAATTGAAGCCTCAATTAGTGGGAATAACTTGTCAGACTACATTCGCAGAAGACGCGTTTAAAGCAGCTAAAATCGTGAAGATTATACGGCCAGATGCTTTGCTTATTATCGGCGGTCCTCATCCGACAATTATGCCGGAAAAAACACTGGCTGAGTCAGGAGCGGATATTGCTGTTATTGGTGAAGGAGAGGATAGTTTGCTGGAAATTGTAGAAAAATTCGCGGATACACAGGATTTTTCTCAAGTCAAAGGGATATTTTACCGGAATAATGATCAGATTATATCAAATCCTGAGCGTACTTTTATTCAGGATCTGGATACTATTCTTTTTCCGGCAAGGCACTTGTTTGATCCCAGATACTTTGCTTATCCGGAAGTTACAATGATCAGCTCACGCGGCTGTCCCTATAACTGCTCATTTTGCCAGCCGACATTAAAGAAGCTTTTTGGCAATAAAGTCAGATTAAGGTCGCCGGAAAATGTAATTGCGGAACTTCAAATGTTAATAGGCAAATACCCAGGAAAAATAGTGCGGTTTCATGATGATACTTTTACTTGGGATAAAAAATGGGTATCTGAATTGTGTAAGCTTATAAAGGAAAATGATCTTAAATTTTTCTGGAATTGCAAGTCAAGAATCGATGTGTTAGACCGAGAGATGATTGCAATGCTCAGAGATGCCGGTTGTCAGCGGCTGGATCTGGGTGTTGAATCCGGATCATCACGCTTGCTTGACTGTATTTTAAACAAAGGAATATCAGTAGAAAAAATAAAAGAAATTTTTAATATCTGCGCAGAGGAGCAGATGCCGACATTGGCTTTTATCATGGTGGGCAGCCCGACAGAAACTCCGCGGGATATAATTGATACAATTAATTTGCTTGAGGAGATTAATTTTGATGGTTTGCATGTTTCTTTATTTACTCCTTTTCCGGGAACGGATATTTTTGATTATGCTTTAAAAAAAGATCAAATAGCCGCTAAATCATGGAGTGATTATGATTTTTACGCAAATGTTTCGATGCAAATGGAGCATTTTACTGCCGGACAGATTAAGGATATCAAACAAACTATTCAGCTGGGAGCGATTGCTAGTAATGTTTTTCGCAAGGTCAATGGCGCCTTAAATTTTATGATCAGGCATCCTCGTGCTTTTTTTAAATATTTACCTTTTTGGTTGAAATTAAAAAAGCTTAAGAAGAATTTGGCCCGCAAACAGCAGGTTTTAAATAATAAAGATAAAGAGAAAAATAATGGTAAAAGAAGAAGCAGTGTGGATTAAAAGTGTTTTAGGAAAACTGGATATAAAGAATATGGATGTGCTTGATGTGGGTTCATCGACAAAAGCATTTAGAACTAAAATTCAGCCGTATATCGATGAATATGTATTTGCTCCGCTGCGGAAGATGAATAATAAAATTTTTCATCTGGATAAAAAAAAAGATGAAGGTGTGGATTATGTTTTTGATATTAATCAGATGAACAGTGATTCAATCGCGCAAAAGTTTGATTTAGTTTTTTGCTGTAGTGTTCTTGAGCATGTTGATGATCGGAATAAAATTTGCGGTTTATTGTCTGGATTTTTAAAAGAAAGGGGATATCTTTTGGTAACTGTTCCGGAAGTTTATCGTTATCATCCTGATCCGATCGATACAATGTTTAGGCCAAGGATGAATCAATTTATTTCTTTGTTTGCTGAATTTGGTAATTTTGAGGTTATTGAAAAAAAAGTTGTGATTATTAATGACAAACAAAGATATACTAAAGCAATAAGCGAAAAATTGCGGTATAATCTGCCTTTTTTACGCTGGCGAATAAACTGTTTATTATTGAGGAAAAATAAATGAAAATAGCGGTTATTGTAACTGAATTTCCAGCGCTTTCTGAGACATTTATTCTGGAGCAGATTGTGGGTATTGTAAAAGCCGGGCATGATCTGGAAATATTTGCCACAACCGGGGCTGCTCAGAATAAACAGCATGCTGATATCGAAAAATTTAATCTTAAAAAACGCGCCTATTACTTTCCGCGAATCCCAAAAAATAAATCAATTCGGATTTGTAAGGCATTTTGCTTAGGCTTGATTAATTTTTATAAAAATCCGGCGATGATATTAAAAGCTTTTAATATTATGCGTTACAAGTCTTGTCGGCAGATTTATACAGTAATTCCTTTTTTAAATAAGGAGTTTGATATTATTCATTGTCATTTTGGACCAAATGGAATTTTGGGAACAGAGCTTAAACTGCTGGGGGTAAAAGGAAAACTATTAACCAGTTTTCATGGCTATGATGTTAATAATTATCCGATAACTTATGGTAAAGATGTGTATAGAAGGCTCTTTGCTACTGGCGATTTTTTTACTGCGAATACCCGGTTTACTTTGACTCAGGCTTTAGCGCTAGGAGTCCATGAGGAAAAAT
>Ga0180007_10000764_pt1 | contig 49654 bp, 50 predicted proteins | sample MM_PC_MetaG_FD_121122 | JGI IMG/M metagenome (GOLD analysis project Ga0180007, IMG submission 121122) | Groundwater microbial communities from the Aspo Hard Rock Laboratory (HRL) deep subsurface site, Sweden - MM_PC_MetaG | ecosystem: Environmental > Aquatic > Deep subsurface > Groundwater... | reverse complement strand
TTGCCTATACCATTCACCGGTTCAGCCATCATTTTCAAAAAAAACATGAAACCTATTTGAAAAAGTATGCCCAGCAGCTTGAAAGGGATGTGGCCGCAAGAACGGCTGAGTTAACGGAGTCGGAGCTTAAGTACAAAACCCTGGTGGAAGATATCAGCGACGGGTATCTGGTGCTGGACAAAGAAAGGATCGCCTTTGTGAACCCGGCCTTTCACAGGATGCACGGATATAAGGCAAAGGATACCCTTAAAAAATCGTTTTTGTTGTTTGTTGCCAGCGAAAGTCTTGAAAAAGTATCCCAAATCATTACCCGGGAAATCAAAAAGAAAACAGAGTCGGAATCCTTTGAGTACCTGAGATTGACCAGGGAGGGGGAAAGCCTTCCAACGGAAATTAATTTCAGGCGGTCACGATTCCAGGGCCGGACGTATAACCTGTGCATTGTCCGGGATATCACCAAGCGGGTCCAGATGGAAAAACAGAGCCGGGAAACTGAGCGGATGGCCTATATCGGAGAATTGACCACCTCCCTTTCCCATGAGATCCGAAATCCCTTGTCATCCATAAAAATGAACCTTCAGATTTTGGGTAAAAATATTATGCTCAAAGGCAATGACAGACAGCGGATTCAAATATCGGAACGGGAAATTAACCGGCTCGAAGGCATTTTAAAACAATTGCTTGATTTTGCCAAACCCATGCCCTTGAAACTTAAACGGACAAATATTAATCATATTGTCTGTTCCTGTGTTGAGCTTTTAGAAATAAAATTTTATAAAAAAACGATTGATTATAAGATCCATGTTGACAGCAGTTTAAATGAAATTTTGGCAGATAAAGGAAAAATTGAGCAGATGGTTATCAATTTGCTGTTAAACGCCCTGGATTCTGTTGATGATTTCGGGAAGATCCATATTTTAACCAAACAGAAAACCAAACAGGGGAAAACGTTTGCCGTGATCCGGGTTGAAGATGACGGCAAAGGGATTTCAAAGGAAATGCTGCCCCATATTTTTGAGCCCTTCTATACCACAAAGGCAACCGGAACAGGGCTTGGTCTTGCCAACGTAAAGCAGATTGCAACTGCCCATAAGGGTCGGGTGCAGGTAATTGATCTGAAAAATGCAGGGGCTGCCTTTGAGGTGTTTTTGCCCATGGGAGAAACCAATGGCTAAGCTTCTGGTTGTGGATGACGAATACCCCATACGCAAGTCCATCGACATGTTCCTGTCTGAAAAAGGGCATGGTGTTTACACGGCATCTACCATTAAGGACGCGGTGGCAGCATTTAAACAAGAGATACCCGAAGTGGTGATCCTGGACATCCGGCTTCCCGACGGCAGCGGCCTGGAGGCCCTGCCCCTGATGCATGCCGTCAACCCCTTTTCCAAAATTATTATGATGACGGCCTTTCAGGATATGGAAACCACCATTGAGGCCATGAAAAGAGGCGCCTACGATTATATTCATAAGCCCTTGGATGCAGATGAGCTTGAAAAAATTGTGGGGGAAGCCATTGAAAGCTTTTATGAAGACACGAAAAAAGCGGTAACGGGTGATACGATAACCCATTACAATGAAAGTGAGATTGTGGGCAAAAGCCGGGCCATGAAAGAGGTGTATAAAATGATCGGCATGCTGTGCCAGAACAGGGCGACGGCACTGATTTCCGGGGAGACGGGTACGGGCAAAGAGTTGGTTGCAAGACGGATTCACATGAGCGGCCCTTTCGGCCACAAGCCCTTTGTCACCTTTGATTGTTCCGCCATTGTGGACACCCTTCTGGAAAGTGAATTGTTCGGTCACGAGAAAGGCGCTTTCACAGGCGCCGTCAGCCTACGGCCGGGCAGCATAGAACTGGCAGGGGACGGCACGCTTTTTCTGGATGAGGTGGGGGAATTGCCTTTAAATCTCCAGGGGAAATTGTTGGGATTTCTCGAACGCAAACAATATCTGCGGGTTGGCGGGAAACAGATGCAGAGGTCCAGGTGCCGGATCATTGCCGCCACCAACAAAGACCTTGAAAAAATGGTCCGGGAGAAAACATTCCGGGGCGATCTTTATTACCGGCTCAAGGTCGTGACCATGATCCTTCCGCCGTTACGACAGCGACTGTCTGACATCAACGACCTTGTGACCCATTTTATCCGGAAAAGCGCCAAAGACCTCAAGATTAAACCCATGACCCTCCAGAAAGGCTGTCTTGAAAGACTGAAACGCCATCCCTGGACAGGAAACGTCCGAGAACTTGAAAATATTATTGTGTCTGTTTCCATACAGTCCAGGGGAAGTGTGATTTTTCTGGATGCACTGGAAGATATTTTATCCTATCATCCGGTTTCCCTGGAATCCGGCCATGGCGCCCGTTCCCTTTCACAGGTTGAAAGTCATCATGTTTACACCACCCTTGAGTCGGTGGATTGGAACAAAACAAAGGCTGCCCGAATACTTAAAATTTCCCTGCCCACTCTGCGAAAAAAAATTCAAAAATATCAATTGGCGCCCTCAAAATTGTGAAAGGACCTTTCTATCCTGTGAAAGATTCTTTCTGATAGATTCATCCCGCTAAATTGTTTCCAATAACCGGGAATCCCTATTCCATCGATATTTAAGCGCCAGAATTTACCTTGAAAAGACTGGCACAGGACTTGCTCTTATTAAGGGGCACCATTGCGCGATGGGAATTTGTCTTTTTTTATTTTTTTAACCTGAAAAGGAGAAAGAGAATGGCGTCTAATGTCAAAAAGAAGAAGAATGGGCTTTTTTTAATCGTGTTTCTGGTCCTCACGGTTTTATGCTGGTGCCCCATCGGATATGGAAGTTATGGAGAGGTCGGCCTGATTGTGGGGATGCCCTCCTGGGCATTTATCCTGCTTTTGATCGGGACGGTTCTCTTTGTTATTGAATGGGTTTATCTGTTTTGGACAGACCTGGCCCTGTATGACGAAGATCTTGAAGAGATTATGGCTGCACTCCATGCAACCATCTCCCAAGAAACCATTCAAGAGGAGAATTGATATGGTAGCGGTCACAATTATTACGGGTATTTGTCTGGTCTCGGTCTATATCAGTTATGTGGCATTTCGCAAAGGATTTACAAAAAATGCGGATGATTATTTTGTAGCCGGGTCAAGCCTGGGCTATTTTGTGCTTATTTTTTCCCTTCTGGCCTCCTTTTTGAGTGCCTTTTCCATGTTCGGCATGGCCAGTTTCGGATATCGTCTGGGATATGGGAGCCTGTATGTCCTGACAGCGAACCTGGTTCCCCTGGGGTTTTTATGGTATTTCATGCACAAGAAAACATTTCTGCTGGGCCGGGCCGGGAAATGGATGTCCATGGGCGCTCCCTTTGGTGAACGCTACGGAACGCCCATGAAAATTATCCTGGTTCTGGTGGTGCTTGCGGCATCCATCCCTTACCTGGTGGCCCAGATCCAGGGAATCGGCGTCATGCTGGAGGCAATGAGTGAGGGGCTTATCTCTTTTCGTATGGGCTTGTTTTTTGTTCCCTTTTTCATAGCCTTATACCTGATGATGGGGGGGATGAAAGGGGCTGCCTGGGTCAATGCCATCCAGGGGGTCTTTTTTTCCGTCATGGTCTTTGTTCTTTTCTTTTCTGTCATGATGAAAAACGGCGGATTTCTTCCGACCATGGACCTGGTCATGGCAAAACACCCCACCCTTTTCCAGCTTGGATGGGCAGGGGGCAAGGTCTGGAGCTATCCCATGGTTTTCGGCATGGCGTCTGCCATGTGCCTGGGGTGTGTCTGTTTCCCCCAGCCGTATATGCATGCCTATTCAAGCCGGTCCGCAAGGGGATTAAAAGCCATGTTTCTCTCCTTCGGCGGTATCTGCCTTGTGGTCATTACCCTTCCGACACTGGTCGGTATCGCAGGAAATGTCATTGTTCCGGGGCTTAAAGGGGTTGGGGCTGATAAGATTTACGGCCTGGTTGCCTCGGCCACCCTGCCGGACTGGCTGGCGGCTTTTGCCGTGGCAGGCGGATTTACAGCGGCCATGTCAACGGTGAACGGTCTTGTGTTCGGAAATGCCACCAATCTTTCAGTGGACATCGTCAAGACCCTGCGGCCGGAAACAGGATCGTCGGAACTCATTGGCCTGGCCAGGATGTTTGTGGCCATCATCATGGCACTCTGTGTGGCCATCGCCTGGAATCCCAACACGCCTGTGGCAGAGCTTTCCATCATTGCCTTCGGCACGGTGGCCGTGACCTTTTTTGCCCTTTGGGGCGCTTATTACTGGAAACGGGCAACCGCAACGGGCGCTATCTTGTCCATCCTTGTGGGCGTCTCGTTAAACGCCGGTTTCTTTTTTGCCGGCGGCAAAGCCATGGTGCTGTTTCCCCAGGCTTCCCTGTTCCAGCTGAACGGATTCTTGGCAGCGTTTATCATCTCGGGCATTGTTTTCTTTGCCGGCTCTTTGCTGACAACACCCGGCAAAACCGAGACAAAAAGCCTGAAACTCTTTTTTCACCCAATTTTGACCCAATAATATACCAGGAGAATATACAAGATGAGCCTTGACGTTCTTGAATCCGAGCTCTTTAATGCAGCGGATTATTTTGTGGACAGACATATCCGGGAAGGCAGAAAAGACAAAATCGCCATTCTGTGTGAAGACCGACACATGACCTACGGCACCCTGGCCAAAGCGGTCAACCGGTTCGGCAATGCCCTGTTGTCGTCCGGGGTCAGAATGGAGGACCGGGTGGCCCTGCTCATGCAGGATACCCAATTTTATCCTGTGGTGTTTTTCGGGTCCATCAAAGTGGGGGCGGTTCCCATCTGCCTGAATACCCTGATGCGGCCAAAGGATTACCTCTATTTTTTAAACGACAGCCGGGCAAGGGTCCTGGTGATGGATGCAGCCCTTTCCGCCAATATTGAAGAGATCAAATCCCAATTGAAATTTTTAGAGCAGATCGTTATTGTCAACGGGGAGGCTCCCATGAAAGATGTCCTGGCCTATGACGCCTTTGTCGCAGACCAGTCCGAGGTTCTTGAGCCGGCGCCAACCTGTCCGGACGATGCCTGTTTCTGGCTGTACAGCTCCGGGTCCACGGGAAAGCCCAAGGGCACGGTTCACCTGCAGCATGACATGCTGTTCAGCCTTGAGACATACGGAAAGCAGGTGTTACAGGTGAAGGAAACGGATGTCTGTTTTTCGGCAGCCAAATTATTTTTTGCCTATGGGCTGGGCAATGGACTCTATTTCCCCTTTGGTGTCGGCGCCACCACCGTATTAATGCCCGAGCGCCCTACACCGGACGCCGTCTTTAATACCATTGCCCGGCATAAGCCCAGCCTTTTTTTCGGGGTGCCCACCCTTTACGGTGCCATGCTGGCCCAGGAAGGAGAGGTGAAGGGGGTCAGGCTCTGTGTCTCTGCCGGCGAAGCCCTGCCGGCAGATATCTTTCGCCGGTGGAAAAACAGGTTTCATGTGGATATCCTTGACGGCATCGGTTCCACGGAAGTGGTGCATATCTATATTTCCAACCGGGTGGAGGAGATCCGGCCGGGAAGCACCGGGAAGATTGTGCCCGGCTATGAGGCAAAGATTGTGGACGATGCCTTCAATGAAGTGCCCAAAGGGGAGATCGGAACCGTTCTGGTCAAAGGCGACAGCACCGCCCCCTATTATTGGAACAAGCATGAAAAGACCAAGGCCGCCATGATGGGGGAATGGTTTAATACCGATGACAAATTTTTTGTGGATGAGCAGGGGTTTTTCTATTATGTGGGACGGTCCAACGACATGTTAAAGGTTGGCGGCATCTGGGTGTCTCCCGTTGAGGTGGAGGCCTGCCTGATTGGTCATCCTGGTGTGCTGGAGTCCGCGGTTGTGCCGGGAAGGGATGAACAAAATCTGGTAAAGCCCAGTGCCTATATTGTCCTGAACAAGGGGTTTTCTCCCTCCATTGCCCTTGAAAAAGAGATCAAGGACTATGTGAAAAAAGAACTGGCCCATTATAAATTCCCCCGGTGGATTTATTTTGTGGAAGACCTTCCCAAAACAGCCACGGGCAAAGTCAAACGGTTTGAATTAAAACAGCAGGAAGAGCTGCGGAGCTTGTCTGTGTAACGCCGGCGCCCGGCCCTTCATGGGCCGGGCTAGATATCCTTTCTTTTATAATCCGGAGTGTTCAAAAAAACAGCTGCTTTCAGAAGACGGCCTGTTTAAAAACAGGGATGGACATTGAAAAATATCTCAGGTAATAGTGTTCCAGGAACCTGGGAAAAATTTTTAAGGGCCCCATCATGAGCATACGAACCGCATCACCGGCAGAAGCCCCCAGACTGGCAAAGATCATCCGTATTGCCAATCAGGCAATCGCCCGAAAATTGGGTCTGAATCAGGAGAATGCGCCCAAGCACCCCTCTTTTTGCACACAAGACTGGATTGCCGCTGATTTTGATAGGGGGGAACGCTATTTTGTGTGTGAAACAGCCGGAGAGCTGGTGGGGTGTGTGGCCTATGGGAGCCCTGAAACGGGGCTTGCCTTTCTTAACCGCCTGGCCGTATTGCCCGATTTCCAGGGCCGGGGTATCGGGGAAAGACTGGTTTCCCATCTCATCACATACGCCAGGGCTGAAAAAAAACAGCGGATCAGCATTGGTATCATTGCTGCAAACCATACCTTGCGAAACTGGTATGAAACTCTGGGGTTTGTACCCCTTGAAACAAAAACCTTCGGACACCTGCCCTTTGATGTGCTGTTCATGCAGTATTCTCTGGTTGATTTTAAAGAGCAAAACCCTTTGTTCAAAAAAAAGATAGTTCCGTGAAATTATTTTGCATTCCATGGCTTTTTGATGTCGCCTGATACCCGTATGGACTGCCCATCCGGAAAATCTCCGCCTTAAAGTGGGAATTTACAACAATCCCCCCCTTGGTTTTTTGGATGAAAAAGGCAAGCCCTTGCTGCCATGGAAGAAACCGAATTGCAAACCCTTCGCCAGAAATGGAACTCGGACGAGATCCTTATTTCAGGGTTACAGACAGACATTCTGTCTGCCGTGGAGAAAAAATGGCTCATCTCTCTGGCAGGATTGTTGGGGATGTCTCTGCTGGCTTTCGCCATTGTCCTCTTCTGGAACCGGACCCTCAGGTGGAAGGCAAAAACCAAGACCCTGACATTGGAAAACGGATTCTGCGCAGCAACGGGGCCGGTAAACATCTTCTGGGGATTTCAATAAACGAGCTGGCCGGACAAAACTGCTGTGATATTCTCCACGGTATAGACCGGTCGAATGGAAATTGTCCGGTGGACAGAATGTATGAATCATCCCAGCGCGAGGTCTGTGATTATTGTGATGCCGATTTAAAAAAGTGGCTAACCATAACGGCAGAACCTGTTTTTGATGACAGGGAAAAGATCAGCCGTTCGGAATTGGCTGTTACAGAGATTCCGGACGCCAGTCCGGCCAGGGAGAATCTGGAAGAGATTCTAACCGCTTCCTTGAGGGCACGGGAAGTGGTGCAGCAGATACTGAGGTTTTCCCGTAAGGCTGTCACCAGCCGCCAGCAGCCTAGGATAATCCCTCTCCTTAAAGAGACGATCAAGGTGCTGGGCTCATCCTACCGTCGGATATCGAAATCAAACACACGATTTCATGTGAACATGAGACCATAATGGCCAATCCGGCCCGGAGAAGGGAGCGTTTTTGAAGTGCTGCTGCCGGCATACCAAGGCGAACTGGAAGCTGAAATAAAGGAATCGGCACCCTTCCCTTCAGGCCATGAACGAAGCCGTTTCATTGACGACGAAGCAGCCATATTGAAATTGGTCAAAAATCGGACCCAGAAAGGCATCTTCCCCGAAACGAAAGGATGAACGCACAAGGCAATTGCTGCCGGGCAAGAAAAATCAGATGATGTCACCGGTTGGGGGGGCTCTACCCCACAACACCGCTTGCAAGGCATGGCTGGGCCATGGCCTCTTGCAGTTCATGGCCGGAGGCATTTGCCCCGCTCATCTGGATGACAACTTTTTTGCCATGCAAACGGTCTGAAATTTTCAGTGCGGCCCGCAAACAGGCCCCACCCGCCCCTTCGGTAAGATTTCGGGTATGATGTGCGCTAAGCGCTATCCCCTGGTATAGTTCTTCTTCGGTAAGCAGTATAAAATCGGCAAGCCCATTTTTATACAAGGAGAAGGGCACCTCATAGGCGGTTCCGGTTGCCACCCCGCCGGCAAAACTTGTATTTGACGCAGAAACTATTTTTTTTTGGGTCCAGGAAAGGTAGGCGGCGCTGGAGGCTTCGGCCTGTACGCCAATGATGTCAATTTCAGGGCGGATCTGCTTGAGCACGGTTATGGCAGCCGCGGCTTCGCTGCCGGCACCAATGGGAATGACCATGGTGTCCATATCCGGCACCATTTCAAGAATTTCAAAAAATTCTGTGGCAACACCGTTTATAAGGTGGGCTTCGTTTGCAGGGTGAACAAAATAAAGACCGCGCTCATCTTCAAGCTGTGCAACTTTTCTGCCGGCTGCTTCAAAATCCTTTCCATATTCAATCAGCTCGGCACCGGCATCTTTTATGCTCTGCATCTTAAGGGGGTTTGATTTTTCCGGGACCACCACAACGGCTGTCAGCCCGAACATTTTGGCACTGGTCGCAACAGAGGTCCCATGATTGCCCGTTGAATAGGTAACGACCCCTTTGATGCCCTTTTTTCTGAGATGGTGCATGAGAGTGATGCCGCCCCGTATTTTAAAGGTGCCGGTGGGGTTGTGGTTTTCATGTTTAACAAAAATCTGGGCACCCGTAAGGCGGTCCAGACTCGGGTAGTGACGCAGGGGTGTGGGTGCAAGAAAGTTTTTTAATATTTCTCTGGCACCAAGGGCATTTGATAGGGATATCTGCCCATGGGCTTTGTCCATTTTTTTCTCCTTTTTGTCGGTTGCGTGAAGATCGTGTTTCCCGCCACAACATAATGCAGTTCAATTTGAGATAACAGGAACACTTATTAAAAAAAATAAGGATAACAGATATGCAATTCCAGGGGCATGGGACACAATTTCTTTTGTCTTTTTTCGACAGACAGGAGAACGGGTATTTGAAACAGGGGGCTCTGGGGATATTGAAACTAGAAGTGGCGTTCAGGGCGGTTCAACACAAGGGGAAAACTCCGGTTTCCCCTTGTGTTAAAGATGAGGGCTCGGGTCCGGGGGATAATGGCAATACCCGAAAAGGACTTAAGCTGTTTTGATCTCTATCTGTCTGGGTTTGGCGGCTTCAGATTTTGGCAGGCAAAGCTTCAGAACGCCATCCATAAGTTCTGCCTCAACCCGTTCAATATCAATGGTCTGGGGTACGGAAAAGCTTCTGATAAATTCAACATTGCCAAATTCTTCCCACTTCGGGTCTCCCTTTTTTTCAAGGGTTCTTACTCCCGATAACGACAGGGTGCCGTTATCAATGTTCACTGAAACGGCCTCTTTTACAACGCCCGGCATATCTGCATGGAGAATGATCTCATTCTCATTTTCGTATATGTCAACGGCGGGAATGGCTGTTTTTAAATTGCTTGCCCTTTTAATGCCGCTCTCTTTGGTTTTGGCAATCTCATTTCTTTGGTTCATGGCATTCCTCCTGATAGTGGTTTTTAAAAATTAACTCAACCAATGGCGATCTGTTTGGGTCTGGCCACTTCTGATTTGGGCAGTTTCAGATACAGAATACCATCTCTCAAGGCCGCCTCTACTTTTTCAGCATCAATGCCATCGGGAAGGGTAAAATTTCTTGAAAAAGAACGTGTGCCCCGTTCAGACCGGTGAACCTTATATCCTTCAGGCGCATCAATTGTTCGGGATCCAGTGATTTCAAGGTAATTGCCCTGAAGGGTTATATTCAGATCTTCTTTTGCAATTCCAGGAACTTCAACTCTGATTTCAAATGCATCTTTTTCTTCATAAAGAGCGGTTCTGGGGCCGCTGGATATGAAACTTAATCCAGACCCGTAGTCATAGGATTTGTCAAAATCATCAAGAAATTGATCCATTTTGTTTCGGAGCAGATCCATGGCGCCGAACACGTTGTCCATATCACCTATTCTGATAAACATAGTTCCATCTCCTTTCTGTTCTGGTTTTTAATTCGGGCCGGTTCCCGGCCTATGGAGCTGGCTAGGTAAAGCAATCCCAGCAAGGCTTCAGGTACCGTCCTTCACTCTTGAAATGGAAAATAAACACAAATAAATCCATGTCAATATAATTTTCATTACTTAAAAAGTTTTTATTCATTTGATAATGAAATAGGATGGAGTGTTCCTTAAAAAAATATATGGAAAACCAAACAATCGTCGACCTTTTCCACAAATACTGATATGGACAAGAGCATTCTTATAACCCTAAAAGGAAAGGCCCTGTGCAGACATCAAAAATAATTCATACGGTCAGTTGCCATGCAGAAGGGGAAGTCGGAGACGTCATTGTGGGCGGGGTGGCACCACCGCCGGGCAAGACCCTGTGGGAACAGTCCCGGTGGATTGCAAAGGATAAAGCCCTCAGAAATTTTATGCTCAATGAACCCCGGGGCGGTGTTTTTCGCCATGTGAACCTTCTGGTGCCGGCCAAAAATCCCGCGGCCCAGATGGGGTGGATCATCATGGAACCCGAAGACACACCGCCCATGTCCGGCTCCAATAGTATCTGCGTGGCCACGGTGCTCCTTGAAACCGGTATCCTTCCCATGGAAGAACCGGAAACCCGGTTGACCCTTGAGGCACCGGGCGGTCTGATCCGGGCTGTTGCCCATTGCAAAAACGGGCATGTGGCGCAGATGACCATCCACAATGTGCCTTCCTTTGCCCATCGGCTCTCGGCTCCACTGGAGGTGGCAGGGTTCGGCAGCCTTATGGTGGATACCGCCTATGGGGGCGATTCATTTGTGATTGCAGATGCCCGGGCCCTGGGGTTTGAGGTGAGGCCGGATGAAGCCCGGGACCTGGTGGAAACCGGTATCAAAATCACCAATGCCGCCAACGAGCAGCTGGGGTTTGGCCATCCGGAAAATCCGGACTGGAACCATATCTCTTTTTGCCAGATAGCGGCCCCCTTGATCGAAGAAAACAAGGTTCTGGTCGGGAGAAACACCGTGGCCATTCAGCCGGGCAAGCTGGACCGGTCTCCCACGGGTACCGGGTGTTCTGCCCGGATGGCTGTCCTGGAGCGACGGGGAATACTCAAACCCGGGGACCGGTATATCGGCGAATCTGTCATTGGCTCACGGTTTCACTGCAAAATTGAGAAAAGAACCCGGGCGGGAAATCTGCCGGCCATCCTTCCGTCAATAACCGGACGGGCCTGGATCACCGGGACCCACCAGCACATGCTGGACCCGACAGATCCCTGGCCCCAGGGCTACAGGGTGGCAGACACCTGGCCGAAAACAGCGTAATTTTTTTTGGGGCTTAAAAAAAGGGGATTTCATCCCTAGTTGAGATCTTCATTCTCTTTTTTGATAAAGGGGATTTTAACAACGGGAACGCCTTCCTTGGTGAGCACTTTTTCCTCTTCTTTGGTGGTGGTGCCCCGGATATTCCGGTGTTCCGTGGCGCCATAATGCATTCTTAAGGCCTCTTTTGTAAAAGAAGCCCCCACATCCTCATAGTTTTTTTCCACATATTGGGTTATTTTTTCCGTAAATTCGGCCAGCACTTCCTGGTTTGCCCGCAAAGATTGCTGGGCCTGGTTGGATGGGGCCGAGGAGGTCCTGATACAGATCCGGGAGAGTTTTTGTTCGATTGAAGAGGTTTCACAGACCGGACATTGCAAAAGGCCCAGGGCCTGCTGGTTCTCAAGATCTTTTTTATCATCGAACCATCCTTCAAAGGTGTGTCCGTTCAGACACTCAAGATCAAATACGATCATATTAAATAATCCTGCTTACCCCTGTTGCGATATTATAGCAGTAATCTCCCATTTTTTCATAGTTGGATACCATGGTGATAAACAAAACCCCGGCATCCACCGAGCATTCATTGGCCCGCAATCGTTCAATGTGCTTATATCTCATATTCTCCCGCATCTGGTCAATTAAATCTTCATGGGCCAGGGCCTTTTGATAAAACCCTTCTGATTTTTCACTCATTTCCTTGATCACCAGCTCAAAGAACAGATCCACCTGGTGGGAGATATCGATGAGGTCTTTTTTGGCCTCTGGGCTGAATTCAATTTTATTGTCATAGATCCGTTCGAGCATTTTGGAAATATTTTCCATGGAATCGCCCAAGCGTTCAATATTGTTGACGATTCGCATCATTTCGGAGATTTCCGTTGCTTCCGGGGCATTGATCTCCCCCTGGGAGATGGTGGTCAGATATTTGATGATGACCTTTTGGGAAGAATCCAGATGTTCTTCTATAGCCTCTCTTTCCCCGAGAATGTCGTCGTCCCGCTGGTTGAGGCAGGTGGAGGTTTTTTTCAGGTTCATATGGGCAAATTTGGACATTCGGATGATCTCCCCCTTGACCTTGGCAAGGGCGCCGATGGGAGAATCAATAAAGGATTCATCAAATTGGGGCATCCGGTATCGCTCGGTTGATTCCTTTGTCTTTGGGGAGATGAGAAGGGTTAACTGGATGAGCTTGGGCAGAAAAATCAGAAAAACAACAGCATTGATGACATTGAACAGGGTATGTCCGTTGGCAATATACCGGGCTGAATTGACAAACTCGCCGTTCACCACCTCATCCACGGGGCCTGCACCCATTTTCAGGGTGATGGTCTGGACAATGGTCACAAAAAAAGGAAAAATGGCCAGGATGATGCCCACCCCGGCAACATTAAAGACCGTATGGGCATTGGCGGTTTTGTGGGCATCGGCATTGTTGGACCCAAGGGTGGCCAGCTGGGCCGTAATGGTAGTGCCGATGTTTTCACCCAGCACCAGGGCCAGGGCTGTCGGGAACGTTAAGAGTCCGGAAGTCGCCAGCGTCATTGTCAGGCCGACTGTGGCAGAGGAAGATTGAACCGCAACGGTCAAAACAGCACCCATGATGACACACAGCAAAATTCCCCCCATGGTGTCGGTGCTGAAACGTGTAAAAAAAGAAATAAACTGGGGGTCGGAATTTATGGGGGCAAGCCCGTGTTTCATAACGTCCATCCCGTAGAAAAGCAACCCAAAACCCAGGATGATATCACCGATATGTCTGTAATTGCGTTTTTTGGAAAAAAATTTAAAGCATACCCCCAGGGCAATGGCCGGCAACGCCACCTTTGTCAGTTTAAAGGCAATCAGCTGGCCTGTGATGGTGGTGCCCACATTGGCACCGATAACCACGCCTACAGCCTGTTCGATACCCATGATCCCGGCACTTACAAATCCGATGAGCATTACGGTTGTGGCAGAGGAACTCTGAATGATTGCGGTAACACCGGCGCCGGTGAGGGCTCCCAGTATTCTGTTTGAGGAGATTGCTTCAAGAATATTTCTTATCTTCTGACCGGCGGTTGCCTGGAGTCCTTCGGTCATCAATTTCATGCCAAGGATAAACAGCCCCAGCCCGCCCAGTGTCTGGATAATGATATTAAATAAATCCACCTGACCCCTCTTTATGTTTGCCTGTTAATAGTTTTAGAATAGAACCTTCATCAAATCCTAACAAAGCTGAGAGGGGTATATCCTAATTTTTTGTTTTTTTCAATTGTGAAATGCGATTGCGATCTGCGTCGGATTTTATACAGGGAAACAGGGTATTATTTGTAAAAACAGGGTGTTTGCTGATGTCAAACCGGGCATGGTTAACGGCATCCTTCCACATGGGCGTATGGGGGATGGGGGTGTAATAGGCAAGTACGGGCAGGATCTGTGTTTTTTTGACAAGGTCCATGGAGGCTGCCACCTGTTCAAGATCCTGGCCGGGCAGGCCGCAGAGAAGATAGGCACCTAGCTGTCCGGATTTGAAACCGGCAGACTTCAGGTTTTCCACTGCCGTAAAAAATTCATCTTCTCTGACCTTGAGATCATGGTGCCTGTCCGGTGAAAAATCTGTGGTCTCCAGCCCCAGGCGAATGGTGGCAAAACCGGCCCGGAACATCAGGTCGGCGGCTTTGGGTGTGATTTCCCTTATGTGGATGGCATTGGGGGTATGGAAATTCACCTTTATGTTTGAATCAATGAGGTGCTCCAACAATGGAAAGGCATGGGATTTGGCGTTCACCAGAAGGGCATCATCATAAAACGCAAAATTTTTAACCTTGTACTCCCTGTGCCAGTGCCAGATCTCCTCGAACACATGGTCCGGCGACCGCCGGCGATGGAAGGGTTCTAAAAATGAAGCGGCACAATACTCGCAGGAAAAGGGGCACCCCCGTGAGGTGAGGATGGGGGCATAGGCCAGGTGGCGGCAAAGGTCCAGGGCCGGATAGGGATAGGTATCCAGGTCGCCGGGGTCGGGGACAACCCCAAGATCAAATCCGGTGAATTCTTTGACCAGGGCGCAAAGGCTTTCTTCACCCGGTCCAGTGACCACCCGGTCTGCCAGGGAATGGGTGCTTGCATGGTCCTGGCACAGCCCTGCATAAATGCCGCCCAGGAGAACAGGCACATCTGGAAAGACGCTCTTTATGGTTTCTATGGTTTCCCTGACGCCGGTGGCCCAATAGGTCATCAGGGAGGTCACAAAGATGAGATCGGGTTTGGGCAACTTTAAAAGGTCCTGGTAAAACCAATCCGGTTCAATTCCGTACCGGGAAAACGGCTGGACCATATCCGGCAGCAGATGCTTGAGATCTTTGGGAAAGGGAATGGTTTTTTTTTGAAAAGGACCCCTGCCGTCCCACAGCGTTTTTATTGGCCTGAACGCCTTGGGGTGAAACCGATCCATGCAGTCCAGGTAGCTTATCCGTATGCTGTTTTCCCGCAGGATGGCGGCAATGGACAAAAGCCCCAGGGGTTTCGCCCAGAAGTCAAAGGCCGCAAAATCATGGATCCAGGGGTTTACACAGAGGATATGGGGCGGATCAGTCTTCAAAATATTTCATGGAGGTCTTTTTCAATTCCTGGCGGGAGAAGAGCAGGGTGTAGTTTGTTTCTCCCACGGCGTTGGATATTTGTTTAACAATGGCATAACAGGCCTCTTCGTCGGAGGCATGGACCATGGTGTATAGATTGTATTCCCATCCCGGAGCCGGATCCCTTCTGTAGCAATGGGTGATTTCATCAAAGGTGGACATGATGTTCCCGGTTTTTTCCACCTTATCTTCATCCACGCGCCAGGCAACCATGGCATTGGCGTTAAACCCTGATTTCTGGTGTTTGATGGTGGCACCGAACCTGCGGATGATTCCCTGGTCATTGAGATCACCCAGTACTTTTAAAAACAGCTCTTCGGAAATTCCGATTTGTTCGGCCATTTCCAGAAAAGGCCGTTTGACTACCGGAATATCGGTTTGAAGCAGGGCAATTATCTTTTTTTCCAGATCTGTCAGCATAGGCATATGTTTAAATTTTTTTTTATCTATTCTTTTTGGTTTTTATCATTTTATATTTTCATTTTATATTTTCATTTCTATCAATTTGACCTATTTTTTGACATCTTGTCAACAGCTTGTTTTAATGGGTCTTGGGCCAGGGGCAAAAATTTTTTGTTTTCCAGCGGTCATGGACCCAGAAATACTGGTCCGGATGCCGACGCACCATGGATTCAATGACAGCGGTAAACTTTTGGGTATTGTTTTCAATATCCTTTATCCGGTCCCCGGTATCCTCAAGGGGGATTTCCGGTAAAAATTCAATCCGATACTTTCGTTTGTGGCGAATGGTATAAAGGGCGATCACCGGGGCTTTGGTCCGCATGGCAAGAACCGCCAGGCCTTTATTGGTACAGGCCGGCCGGCCGAAAAAGTCCACGAAGACCCCCTTGTACCAGTCCACATTCTGATCCAGCAAGGTGCCCATGACAGCACCGTTTCGTAACAAGGCATCTATTTTTTTTGAGGCCCCCCGCAGGGGAACCATGGTCACCCCAAACCGCTGGCGGGCCTCTCGCATCAACCGTTCTAAAGGCTGGAAATCCAGTTTCCGGTAGATGGCATATCCCTTGTAGCCGGTCTCGTCAATGGCCGGAATCAGCATTTCAAAATTGCCCATGTGGCAGGTGACCACAATGACGCCCCTTCCCTTGTCATGGGCTTTTTTAACATGTTCCAGGCCGTTGACGGTAAAATGGGCGAGAAAGCCTTCTTTATCAAATTTTTGGGACCAGGCCACCTCAAAAAGGATGCTGGCAATATTTTTAAAAATCTGCTTGCCCATCAGCTCGATCCGGGCAGGGGTCATCTCCCGGCCAAAGGCATGGGTCAGGTTGCTCAGGGTGACGATCCTGCGGCGTCTGTCCATCCGAAACCACAGCAGACCCAGCAAATCGGCCAGAAAATCAGCCGCTGGCACGGGCAAACGGCCTACAATCCTTATCAGAAGCTTTAATAGGGTATATAGTGTCCTGTCATTCATTCTTTCAACGGCTTGCAACACCTTTGTCCGGGAACAGGGCCATGATATCTGCTTGTGTTGCCTTGCAAATGCCGCGTTCCGTGATGAATCCGGTCACCAGGCGGGCCGGGGTCACGTCAAAGGCCGGGTTGGCGGCAGGGCTGTTCTCCGGCGGCACCAGCACCGACACTGTTTTTCCATTTAAAAGCCCCTGAACATGCCGGATTTCATCGGGGTTCCGCTCTTCAATGGGAATGTCTTTTATTCCGTCCGTGATCTCCCAGTCAAAGGTGGAGGAGGGCAGGGCCACATAAAAAGGAATCCCGTTGTCCCTGGCGGCCAGCGCCTTTAAATAGGTTCCGATTTTGTTGGCCACATCCCCGGCCCGTGTGGTCCTGTCGGTTCCCACAATGACCAGGTCCACCAGACCGTGCTGCATGAGGTGGCCCCCGGCATTGTCCGTGATCACGGTGTGGCGGATCCCGTGCTTGCCCAGTTCCCAGGCCGTGAGGCGGGCCCCCTGGTTCAGGGGCCGGGTTTCATCCACCCAGACATGGACATCTATATTTTTGTCAAAGGCGGTATAGATGGGGGCTGTTGCCGTGCCATATTCCACGCAGGCAAGCCATCCGGCATTACAATGGGTGAGGATATTGACGGTGCCGCCCTTTTTTTGCCGGCTGATCTCCTGAATGATGGAAAGGCCGTGTTCGCCAATTTTTTGACAATTCACAGCTTCTTCTTCCACCACCGCCAGGGCTGCGGCCAAAGCGGCTCTTACCCTTGCCCCATGGGAGGTCTCGTTCAGGACTGCGTCCCGGACCCGGTCCACTCCCCAGAACAGGTTCATGGCCGTGGGTCTGGCATCCTTTATCCGGGCACATTCGGCCTCAAAATAGGCAGTGTCTGAATCCTTATGGTTGGCCTGGACCAGGCTGACATAGACCCCCAGGGCGCCGGTGGCGCCGATGAGGGGGGCGCCCCTGACGTACATCTCCTTGATGGCACGGATAACATCATCCACTGTGTTTAGGTCTTCGATGACCAGTTCATGGGGAAGAAGCCGCTGGTCAATGATCTGAACGGTTTTTGTTTCCATGTCAAACCAGATGGGCCTCATCTGTTTTCCATCCACTTGCATATTCAATTCTCCAATAGGGGTATTAAAAGGGGCATTAATACACCGGGGGTAAGTTAAAAAGTTTTTATAAAATGGTCTGCTTCCCGGATGGAAAGGGTCATATTCTCAATCAGGGCTGCCACCTCTTGTTCAATGGAGACCACCTCATTTCCCATGGCCCCCACAGCCTTTGCATTGAGGTTGTGCTTCAGGTAGAGGGTATGGTCATTGAGTTTTGCCAGCACCGGATACATGCCCTGGGTTGCCTTGTTCATGGCAATTTCCAGTTGCTTGAATCTTTTTTTGGCATCTGCCAGGGTTTGCAGGCTTGATGCTTTAAGTCCGGCATCATTGATCTGTTTGACCTCGCCTTCCCATTCGGTAAACAGATCCAATGCCACCTGTTTTACGATGTTGACCCGTTTTTCAACCTGGATCGCCCGGGCATCGCAGTCTTCATAGCTGGCCTTGAGTCTTTTATAATAGATTTCCAGATCCTTGCCGTTAAAGGCATAGAGTTCCCTGATCCGGGAGAGGGCGTCCTTGAATTCTTCCTGGGCTTTTGTCTGACTCTCTTTAACCCCTTGCACATCGTCCACAAGGATATGCCGCTTTTCCTTGCCTATTTTTTCCATGGCAGAATAATAGGCCTTATTGCACCCGGATAAAAACAGCACTCCCCAGACCGCAAATATCACAATGGGAATGAATCTAAAACAGGTTGGTTTCATTCAATTGGACTCCCTCTTTCTTTTATTGGTTTTTTCCGCTTTTAAGTTTCCTCTATTCTTATACCAGATTTTGGGGTGTTAATTTTCAAAATGGCATTCGACACAGGCAACGGGTCCGTATTCCGGCAGGATAGTGTCGTCAAGAACCCCTGATTTTTCAAGGCGGTCTCTTTGTTTGAGAAGGCTGCGGTGGCATTGAATACAGGCCTTATGATAGGCTGCCAAAAAGTATCTGCTGTTTTTGGGATCATTGATGTCTCTGGTTTTTTCAGCAGATTCCAATTGATCATGACAGCCGGATACCGTACAGTTTTGAACAGGGCTTTTGCCGTCCCATTCATGGTGACAGGTTTGACAGGTATAGTCAAAATGGCCGGAGTGGGGAAAGGTAACCGAAGGCCTTTTGGGCTCGACGCCTTCGGGCGCTGTGAGGGTCAATGCCCCAAGGGGTATGGGAAGCGTGTCAGGGGAATTTACGATTTCTGCATGGGGTTCAGGGTGGCACGCTTCACAGGTTACGGGGGCTGATCCCTGGGACACCATCGCCGCTCCGGCAGTTTTCTGTTTGTTATTGGCCTTTTGTTCTTTGAGTTGACTTCGGTGACATTCCAGGCAGGCTTTATGATAGGCGCCGGTAAGTGATTTGATTTTTCTTTCCCCCGAGGGTTTGTCTTGGGGAGGAGAGGCCCATAATTTTTCATGGCAGCCAGAGGAAGCGCACCCTTTCACCGGGCTCTCGAGATCCCATTCGTGATGACAGCTTTTGCAGGAGAACTTAAGATGCAGTGAATGTGGAAAAACAACCGGCGACATTTTTGTTTGGGAATGTTCGGGTGCGGTGAGGGTCATTGTTCCGGTCGGCAAAGAGAGGTCATCCTGCTTCTCAAGGGCAGAAACAAGGACGCTGCCTGTCGTCAAGATGATTGCAAACGAACATACAAAAATGAAGAGTTGCTTCATGGTCTTTCTCCTCTGTAATGGATTGAGCTTCAATTTTAATCCCACTCCTTAGGTCATAATTATTTTCACATCCTGGATACCAAAAATAATGGCAGGAAAATCATATGTAGGAAATTAAAATAAAACAAGGAAAAATGTGTGTTTGTATCGTTTTTTAATCTATTCAAAAAAAAGGAGGAAAAAGACCCGGGACACAGGGATGGGGTCCTGTTTTTTTTACACGCGCCCCGCCTGACCGGATGCTATTGATGAGATCTTTCTTTTGGGATATACTCTAGATTGAAAGTGATTTTTTAAAAAAAAGGAGAAAGACCATGACCATTACGCATCTGCTGGAAGGAAAGGGGAAATTTGAGATCCAGGCCTATGCAAGACCCAAAAATATGGACAGGGATACCCATATCCCTTTTTCAGGCGCTCCCAGAAAACACCCCCTTGAAAAGAACAAGATCATTTTAATTGTAGATCCGTTTACAACCAATACCTTTTACTATGAATTCAACATCGAGGATATTGGATTTGCAGAAGAGTTGGCCAACCTGACCAATATAGACGGGGATGCCATTCCCATGGCCCGGATCTGGGTAAAAAAACAGTCGGTGGGTGTCCGGTGTACCCCCTTTATTGTGGATACCATAGTCCCCCGGAGAAACTGATTTTTTTTAAAACCGCTAGATCCGGATTTTTTCTTTTCCGTCGGTTTGGAGGGGGGAACAGATCTTGATCAGGCCTGGCATGACGGTGTTCCGGCCATTGAGCTTTGCCTTATACAGCATGGTATCTGCATCCTGTATGATCTTGTTCATATCGCAATTGGGGGTGAGTTCAGATACGCCGAAACTTGCGGTGACCCGGATGCAGGTCCCGTTGTGAAGAATCCTGAGGGCGGCTATTTTGGACCTGAGACGGTCGGCAAGTTCCATTGCCTTGGCCTTGTCCGTTTCCGGAAGGATGGCGACAAACTCTTCCCCGCCGTAACGGGCCAGGATATCTCCTTGCCGCATATTGTCTTTGACCAGAAGGGAGATTTCCTTGAGCACGCGGTCTCCGCCAAGGTGTCCATGGGTGTCGTTTATCCGTTTAAAATAATCCAGGTCAAACATGAAAAGGGATAAGGGGTTTTTATGGCGGGCGGCTGTGGCAATATGCCGGTTGATCTGGGTTTCAAATTCCCTGCGGTTGTAGCATCCTGTCAAGGGATCGACAACGGCCGCATCCGTGAGGTTTTCCATTTTTATCTGTTTTGAAAGGGCTGTGGCGCATCCCTGGAGAATCAGGCCGACCACTTCATCGTGAAAGGGTGTGACCTGTTTCTGGGGCAGCATATACAGACGGGAAGAGCAGTTCTCTTCGTTCAGTTCGTAATACACCAGATGTTTCATGGAAAATTCTTCCTCAAGCTCACCTTTCTCAAAGGTCTGGTTCAGGTAATTGAGGTCTTCCGGCCGGATATTGAAATCTTTTGAAATAATATCTTCAAGGGATTTTTTATACATTCTCGGATCCAGCCAGACATCCACCCCGGAATTTTTTTTGACAACAAAGGCAAAGAGCCGATACCCCAGAATATCCTTGAGACAGACAGCGACCTCGTTAATGATTTCCCGGGAGGAGCTCTTTTTATTAAGGGCGACAATATGGTGGGTCAGTTTGTGCTGTGCAGCAGCCTGGTTTGCTGCAAAACTGAAAACCACGGAAAAAAAACCAGAAAGGGTACGGGTTATTTTTTGTAAAGCCTGTTTCATTCGTTTTCCTTAAATTGAAGTCCGTATTGCACTGATGGAGAATAAAGCAATAGGTGTGCCAAAATATGGAATTAGATTGTATCGGCTTATATTTCAGGTTGTTGCGTTTTTTTGCCATGGCAGATCTCCGGGCTGACCCGGAAAAAACTGCAGGGGATTTGGCGGACGGGTCGTCAAAGCCTTGACAGGCATCGGCAATATCTGCTCTTCTTGGCGTTCGCTAGAGGGTGCCTTTTAACCCGATCTCTTCTGCAACCGGCTGCATGCCCAGAATCGTTTGGGTGATCAGTTCACCAAGCTCCATGTCCAGAAACAAAGCGCCTTTTTGAATTACCTGCCTGTCCACACCCGCGGCAAAACTTTTGTCTTTAAATTTCTTTTTAACGGATTTGGCTGTGATGTCCAGGATGCTTTTAGAAGGCCTTACCAGGGCTGCGCTGGCAATAAGCCCCGTGAGCTCGTCAATGGCATACAATGTTTTTTCTAGAAATGTTTCCGGTTTCACATCGGTACAGATCCCCCATCCGTGGCTGATCACCGCCCGAATATATTCCTGGGGCCAGTTGTGGGCCTCAAACAATTCAATGCATTTGATACAGTGCTGGTCCGGGTACATTTCATAATCCAGATCATGGACCAGGCCGATAACCTTCCATTTTTGCGCATCTTCTCCAAACCGTGCGCTGAAATGTCCCATTACGGATTCAACGGCCAGGGCATGCCGGATCAAGGCGTCTTTTTGATTGTATTTTTTTAGCAATGCCAGGGCATCTTCACGACTGGGAATATAAGGGGTCATGGTAATTCCTTTAAATTTATTGCATTATCAGCTGAGTATTGTACACTCTTCACTTATCTTTTAATAAATGGGAAGTCAACGGATATGAAAGCCAATCATGTGACCATTGGATACGATCATGCCGGCAATCACACCCTTCTCCGTTACTGGCAGAAGAAGATTTTTCACTGGTTTTTCTCCCTGTTGCTGGCAGTCTGGTTTCTGCCTTTTTTGTTGGGGTGTCGGTCTGCCCTGCACACGGGCCAGTGGAAACAGATTTTCTTTTATTCAGGTATGTATCTCTGGGCCCTTGGGGTCGTTTTTCTTAGAAAATATTCTTTTGCCAAAAGGGGGTGGGCAGGCCTTTTCTGGTTTTATGTCCTGGGCCTGCTGGCCCTTGGCACGGAAGGATTTCCGGGCAGCTGGCCCATTTATTTTTTTTGCTTTTCAGTATCGGGGGCTGTATTTTTTGGGGTGAAAGGCGGAACGATCACGTTTTTGATAGCCATGACGACCCTGGGCCTGGCCGGCTGGCTGAATTTCCAATGGATGCCCTTACCCGGCTTTATCCCGGAAATCGTCTCTCCAATGGCCTTTTATGTTGTGCTGGGGTCTTTTTTCTTTTTAAGTTTTGCCCTTACCTTTTCCGTGGCTGTCCTGATCAACGGCCTTGAGGTTTCCGGAAGGAAATTTTTACTCCTGGCAAACCAAACCCCCGATGTCTTATGGATACTGGACAGGCAATTGAATATCACCTATATAACGGACGCCGTGTTTTTGGTTTTGGGGGTTTTGCCCCGGGAAGTGATTGGCAACCCCTTTATAAGGGTTTTACCCCAGGGGAAGCGTCAGGAGCTTGAACGTCTGATCAAGGCAGGCACGCCTTTTTCACTGGAAACAGAGTATCACCATGCAAAAGGAATGGTGCTGACCATAGAGATCAGCGGTAAAAAGATCCAAGGAACCCTGGACCGCAAAAATACTTACCAGGGAAGTATCCGGGATATCACCCGGCAGCGGTGCCAGGAAAAAGAGCAGGAACGCCTTGAACAAAAACTGGTTCAGTCGGAGAAGCTCAAGAGCCTGGGGGTCCTGGCCGGCTGTGTGGCCCATGATCTGAACAATATTTTGTCCGGGATTGCCACCTATCCGGAGGTTTTGTTGATGGATGAGACCCTTAACCCCCAGATTCGCCAGGGGTTGACCATGATCAAGGATTCCGGCCGGAAGGCCTCGGACGTGGTCAGTGATCTTCTGACCATTTCCAGGGGAACCGCTGCGGAAATGGAGGTTCTCAATATCAATACCATTGTGGAACGCTACTTGAGAGCAGCCGATTTCCACAAGATAAAATCTATCTATCGGCAGGTACAGATAGAGGTCGTCATGGAGCCGGAGCTGCTCAATATAAAAGGATCTTATATTCATATTGAAAAGGCCATCATGAATCTGGTGCTCAACGGGGTTGAAGAGACCGCCTCAAAACAGGACGGCTGTGTGACCATTTTAACGGCCAATCGGTATATTGATTCCCTACCGGAAGGGAAAACAGGTCTTCCTCCCGGGGAATATGTGATGCTGAGTGTTTCAGATAACGGATCCGGAATACCAGAGGAATATCGCCAGAAAATATTTGATCCTTTTTTTACCGCAAAGGAACTGGGAAGAAGTGGAACCGGCCTGGGACTTACCGTTGTATGGAATACGGTGCGGGACCATCAGGGGGATGTCCATGTTTTTTCCAATGAAAAGGGCACCCGGTTTGAACTTCTTTTTCCGGCCATCCGCCAGGAACTTCCCCAAAAGGAAAAAATCAATTCCCTGGAAGAAATCAGGGGGCAGGGTCAACGGGTTCTGATTGTGGACGATCTGCCTGACCAGCGGAAAATTGCCGGAACCATTCTGAAAAATTTGGGATACCAGGTCTTTACTGCGGCTGACGGTGTTGATGCGGTGGCATTTGTCACTCAAAACCCAGTGGATCTTGTGATTCTGGACATGATCATGGAACCTTCCATCAGCGGGCTTGAGACCTATCGACGGATCAAAAAAATTTATCCCAACCAGAAAGCCATTATTGCCAGTGGACATTCAGCGTCAGAAGAGGTATTAATGGCCCAGGATCTGGGGGCGGGGAATTTTGTAAAAAAACCCTACACCATAATGGACATGGGGATTGCCGTGAAAGAGGAACTTGAAAAAGAGTGGAAATTCTAAAGACAAAAAATCGGATGCAGCAATGGTCCAAGGCCAGGAAAAAAAAAGATAAAACCATTTGTTTTGTTCCCACCATGGGCTACCTTCACCAGGGTCATATTTCCCTTCTGGAAAAGGGAAAATCCTTGTGCGATGAACTGGTCTTGAGTATTTTTATAAATCCCACTCAGTTCGGCCCCAATGAGGATCTGGCCGCCTATCCCGTTGACATTGAAAACGACCTTCGCCTGGCCAAGGCCGCCGGGGTGACCGCAGTCTTTCTTCCCCAAAAAGAAGAGATCTACCCCAATAATTTTCAGACAAAAATCTTTCTTGAGCACTTGCCCCGCCATCTGTGCGGCCAGTCCAGGCCCGTCCATTTCGGGGGGGTGGCAACCGTGGTTACCAAGTTGTTTCACATCATCATGCCCGATGTGGCGATTTTTGGGAAAAAAGATTATCAGCAGCTCCAGATTATCCGCCAGATGGTCTGCGACCTGGATTTTGATGTAAAAATCCTGGGCGGAGAGATTGTCCGGGAATCTGACGGTCTTGCCATGAGTTCCAGAAACGCTTACCTGGCAGCCGACCAGCGGGAATCGGCCTTAAGCCTTTCCCGAGCTATCCATCTGGCTGCAGCAGCCATTGCCCAGGGGGAAAAAAAAGCCAGCATCATTCAAAATCAAATGGAATCCTTTATTAAAGGATATCCCCACACCCGGATCGATTATATCTCTTTTTGCGATCCCCACACCCTGGAATCCGTTGATATCATCAACAGGCAAACGCTTCTGGCCCTGGCGGTCCATGTGGGGGGAACCCGGCTGATTGACAATTGTCTTATGGACCCTTCACAATAATCACCCGGCATTCTTTTAAAAAAAGGTGCCGCTCGGTGGCTTTTTCAATCAGCTTTGTATCTGCCAGGCTGATGACAATGGATGCGTTTTCATTCCCGGATTTCCGAAGGCCCTTGAAGACCAGGGGGTGGCTGCCGATCCGTTCCCCCCGCAGGGCCGCATCCATGCTGCATACATAGGTGCAGACCCCGTATTGTACTGCAAATTCCCGGCTGATGAAAAGGGACGAGTAAATATCATTGCCCTGCTCGCTGACAATGGTGGGGTAAAGGATGGGCTCAAGTTCAAGTCCGCGGGCATCAATTATCAGGCCGGTGTATGGAATTTCACCCATCTGTTTTTTTTGTTCCTGGGCGGTGGCGGCGGTAATTTCCGTGTTTATTCTGGATATCTGCCGGATATCATCGGGCAGGACCAATTGAAGAAATCCTCCATAGATGCTGGTTTTTATGCGAATTTCCACATCCAGGGCAGAAGAATAATATTGTTCGGTGATGACCGCATCCCTGGCGGTTTTTTCAATGCCTGCCAGAATGATATCGTTTTGGGCGGCATATTGGTCCACGGTCACAGTGTTTTTAATTTTTATCTGCCTTAGGATATCAATGATATTCCGGCTGGCATCCGCCCGGGCAGAGCCTGGAACCGATTCATTGGCGCCTTCCCTGTTCCCCCTTGGACTTGCCTTGCCAACGGCGCTTACCTGGCCTGTGCTCCAGTTGAGTTTCCCATTCTCAAAAACAGTGATGCAGTCATTGTTGTTGGAAGCTTCCTGGGCAGTGGCGCCCCCATTGGGACTCCATAAGAGGAAGCCAATGAAGAGTATCCCCCAAAGCCGATGCCGGGTTTTGGCTGTCATGGGATTGGAATAAATAGCCACCTGCCTTTTCTAGGGGGTTAAATAGTTTTTTTCAATAAAAGAGGCGATCTCTTGTACATCATTCAAACCGAATACAGGCACCTGGGGCCGGAACGCTGAATCAGTTACAAAGGCGATCAAGTCGGGGTCTTCCAGGCACATGGGTTCTTTGTGGTCGCTGTCAATCCTGAAGATTTCAATTTTTTTCAAGGGCTGTTTTTTAAAGCCTTCGGCCAGAATCAGGTCCGTATCCCCCAGAAAGGTCTCCATTTTTTCCAGATGGGATCGGGTATCTTCCTTAACCAGGGCGATTTTTGTATCTGTTATGACAAGACTTGCCGCAGCCCCTGCCTTTTTATGGCGCCAGCTGTCCTTTCCTTTTTTATCAAAATCAAATCCGTCATGGGTGTGTTTGACAGATCCAATTTTATACCCCCGGTTTTTTAATTCAGAAATCAGTTTTTCCAGAAGAGTGGTCTTGCCGGAATTTGACTTTCCGGCTATGGAGATAATTTGTGTTCTCATGGTCTTTTGTTTGCCGCTCTTTTCATCAATTTCAAATCAGGTTTATATTAACATCAATTCTGGTTACTAAAATAGTGTCCCGGGAGAATAAAGTCAAGCCGGGGAAGGGCCGGGGGGAGGCCCAAACCTTTAAAGTTAAATATTCATATAATACGGCAATAATTCGTATAAACGCCTAAAAACTATTAAAATTCAGTATTTTATAACATAAAAAGGTATTGACAACGGGTTAATAACCATATTATGGAATTAGAAACTGCGATGGATAAAATAGGGGAGAGGCGATGGATGCCGTGGACAAAAAAATTATAGCCATTCTGCAAGCCAGGGCGAGGATAAAAAAAAGTGAAATGGCCAGGGAATTGAAAATTCCTGCCACCACCCTTCAGGAACGGATCCGCCGGCTGGAGGAGACGGGTGTTATCAAGGGGTATCAGGCCGTGATCGATCCAGAAAAAATAGGCTTGATGGTCCAGGCCTTTGTCGCCGTTACCCTGGATTGCCATGAACCTACTGAAATCAGGCGTTTTGAAAAAAGCATTAAAACCATACACAACATCAAGGCCTGCTATCACCTGAGTGGGCGGTTCGATTACCTGCTCCACGTGGTGGCCATGGATCTTAAGGAACTCGGTGATCTGGTCAAGGTCGGTATCTCATCCCTTCCGGATTTCGGCCGTTGCGAAACACACCTGCTTTTTTCAAAGATTGAGTCGTCACAGGTATGGCCCTTGCCCGAATGAAGGGGCTATCTGAATCTGGCACAGATAAACCAGAAGGTTTGGCGTTTAAATCTGCCCAGATCAAAGGGCTGTCTGGGCCAACAACAAAAAAAAGAGGAGGTATTAAATGCAATCCTACAACCCGGAACAAGCGCTATTGAAAGCCAGAAGAGAATTTGGCGAACACGGCGGCGTCGTGCCCTCCATTGAACGGTCGTCCACCTTTACGGTAATGCACCCGGACACCATGCCGGAAATTTTTACGGGCATTAAAGGCCCGGAACAGGGAGGGTGTTTCCTTTACAGCCGGCATTTCAATCCCACGGTTGATGTATTGTCCCGCTATCTTGCGGCCATGGAGGGGACCCAGGCGGCCGTCTGCACAGCCAGCGGTATGTCTGCTATTTCCTGTGCCGTTTTGCAGATCTGCGGCAGCGGTGATCATATTGTGGCCAGTAAAACCATCTACGGCGGAACCCATGCGCTGTTTGAATTCCTCCTGCCCCAAATGAAAATCAATACCACCTTTGTGAACATCGCAGACATGGATGCTGTCAAGGCCGCCCTTACCCCGGAGACACGGGTCATATTTACAGAGACCATGGGCAACCCCACGCTGAATATTGCCGATCTCCCGGCGCTTTCCGCCATCGCCCGCAGCAGAGACATCAAGCTTGTGGTGGACAATACGTTTTCCCCGATGATTTTTACCCCCCATTCACTGGGAGCGGACGTTGTGGTATATTCATTAACCAAGTATATCAACGGCGCCAGTGATCTGGTTGCCGGCGCCATTTGCGGGGACAAACAATTTGTTTCTGAGTTGATGGGCCTGAATACAGGCCGGGTGATGCTGCTGGGACCCACCATGGATCCCCGGGTCGCCTTTGATATTATCCAGCGCCTGCCCCATCTGGGGATCCGGATGCGGGAGCACAGCCGAAGGGGGCTTGCAATCTCCGGCATGCTGAAGGACATGGGGATTTGTGTCAGTTATCCCGGGCTTTTGGATCATCCCCAGCACGCTTTGGCTGCACAAATGTGCAACCAAGGGTTCGGGTTTGGCGGTATCCTGGCCATGGACTGCGGTGACCGAAACACGGCGGAAAAGATGATGGACGTTTTGCAGAATGAAGAAAAATTTGGTCTGATTGCGGTCTCTTTGGGGTATTTTGATACCTTGATTTCCTGTTCCGGGTCTTCCACCTCCTCTGAAATCACTGCTGAAGATCAGCAGGAAATGGGTCTTTCACCCGGCCTGCTTCGGATTGCCCTGGGGTATACCGGCAGTCTTGATGTCCGCATGGGCCAGATCAAAAGAGCCGTTGAAAAGGTATTGGGGAAGGGCCTAACCCCGCCAAAGGCGTAGCACACGCGGAAAAGAAAAACCGCATGACAGCGGTCACAGGCTTCTTGTAAAGGGACTTATCCTGATATCAGGCGGCAAGGCTTGTCCTTAGAACGGAAAAGGCAATTGCCCACATGACCATTCCCACCAGGGTGTCCAGAATCCGCCAGGAGCGTTTTTTCCTGAAAAGGGGCGCCAGAAGCCTGCTGCCCAGGCTTAAAGTGAAGAACCAGATAAAGGATGCCGTGGCAGCTCCGGCGCCAAAAACCAAATGGCCGGGAGCCTGGAACTGGCCGGCAATACTGCCCAGGAGCAATATGGTGTCAATGTAGACATGGGGATTGAGAAGGGTTACCGCCAGGGTTGTGAGAACGGTTGCCTTAATCGAGGTCTCTGTCTTCTGGTCTCCCTCCAGGTAGGCTCCTCTGATTGCAGACCGGAAAGCGCTCATGCCGTAGCAGAACAAAAAGGCTGCCCCGCCCATGCCGGCCACCTGGGACAGCGGCTTGCTTTCGGCAATGAAGGTGCCGACGCCGGCAACGCCGATGGCCACCAGAACGGCGTCACACACGGCACAGATCAGGGGAACAAGGATATAATGGTTTTTTTTGACCCCCTGGCTTAACACAAATGCATTCTGTGCACCAATGGCGATGATCAATCCGGCGCCGGTTCCCATGCCTGTTAAAAATGTCAGCAGCATTCCCTATCCTTTGGTTCGGGTTTTTTATTGTTTTAACCGGCACCAGGATACCCAAAGGATTTAAACAAGTAAAATTAATAGATTTTATTGAATAGTAATAATACTAATTTAGACGCCTTTGTTTTTAATTACCGGATAGGCATAAAATTTTGTATCCACGGACATGAGGGGAAATTGTCGCGGAAGTGTCTTTTTTTCTATGGGGAGAAAGCCTTTTTTTTCATAAAATCTGTGGGCGGCCAGAAACTTGTCCGTGGTGCCAAGAAAGATTTTTGATATGCCTTTTGTCCCGGCCCAGTCAAGGGCGACCTGCCACAATGCGCTGGCAGTCCCAAAGCGCTTTCCCCTGAAGTCCGGATGGACAAACATTTTTCGCAATGCCGCCTGGCAATTGCCAATATCCTTCAGGCTGATTGTGCCAACAACTTTACCGGCACTGACGGCCATCCAGAAATTACCGGTTCCCTGCTGGTAAAAGCCCGGGATGTCCCCAAGGTCGGGCTGGTCTTTTGCTGTGATGGGGATGTTGAATTCCTTTTGCTGGATAAAAAGAATCAGGTTTGTTACCCGGTCCTGGTAGGAAGGGGCAAAGACCAGAATTTCCAGGTTGTTTTTAGGATCTGTTTTCTGATCTGGTGTCAGTTTCTGCATCCGGTTGTTGATTCCATTTTGTCATACCGCCTTGCCAAGTGTTCAAATTGCGCTTGCCTGGGTGTGTCCATCTGAAGAAGCACCGTACCTCTTTTGTGGGCGGTATCTAATTGGCCTCCTAATAATATGGCATCAAATCAGTTGTCAAGAATTAATTGTGTCCGTCGGATATCTGCTTGACGGCAAGGGGGAACTAGTTTATTCTCCGACTTTAGTTCACTGGGGGTGCTTTTACCGGCTGAGAGAAGTGTTGAACTTCAACCCTTAGAACCTGATACGGTTAGTACCGGCGTAGGGAAAGTGCTTCAGCTTGAAAGTCTTTATCCGTTTGATTCTTTTCCCCGGTCGATACCTTTTTTTCCCGTTCAGGACAAAACCAATTGTGTTTTTTTTTGGGAGGTGCCATGCGCATAAACCTTAACGGAAGCCCTGTGGAGACAACCAGCCGTTCCTTGTCGGATCTTGTGGCAGAACAGGGCGTAAATTTTTCGTCCCTGATTGTTGAATACAATTATGAGGTCGTAAAACAGGCCTCCTGGAACGATATTCATATCAAAGACAACGACACCATAGAGCTGTTAAATTTTGTGGGAGGAGGATGAAGATGGCAGAAGATGTATTGATCCTTGGCAATAAACGTTTTTCAAGCCGGCTGTTTACGGGTACGGGGAAATTTGCATCCAAAACCCTGATTGCACCCATGCTGGCTGCCAGCGGATCCCAGATGATCACCGTGGCCCTCAGGCGGGTGGATCCCACGGCTGACCAGGGAAATATCCTGGCCCACATTCCGGAGACCGTTACCCTGCTACCCAATACCTCGGGAGCCAGAACTGCCGACGAGGCGGTGAGGATCGCCAGAATCGCAAGGGCGGCAGGATGCGGTGACTTTATCAAGATCGAAGTGATCACGGACATGCAATACCTGATGCCGGACAACCATGAGACCCTCAGGGCGACTCGGATTCTGGCCAAAGAAGGATTTGTGGTGCTTCCCTATGTGATGCCCGACATTACCATAACCCAGCAATTATACGATGCGGGTGCCGGGGCTGTAATGCCCCTGGGGTCTCCCATCGGGTCCAATCGGGGCCTTGAGATGCGGGCCATGATACAACGGATTATCGAGGTCAGCAAGCTGCCCGTGGTGGTGGATGCGGGCATCGGAAGACCCTCCCAGGCAGCCGATGCCATGGAAATGGGGGCGGATGCCGTTCTGGTCAATACGGCCATTGCCACCAGCGAAGATCCCTGCCTTGCGGGCAAAGCCTTTTCCCTGGCCGTGATAGCCGGTCGCATGGCGTTTCTGGCAACCCTTGCCGGGACGAGAAAAGGGGCTGCGGCCTCCTCTCCTTTAACCGGCTTTTTAAGGGAGTAGCCATGCCGTTTACAGACCTGGTAAAAGAATTTGAAACAATTGATTTTAAAGACGATCTGGAGGCTGTCCGGCCTGGGGCTGTCCAAAAGACCCTGGACCGGGTGGACGCCCGGACCCCCTTGGACCGACAGGATTTGCTGACGCTTTTGTCGCCGGCGGCAAAAAATTTTATGGAAGTCATGGCCCAGAAAGCCCAGCAGATCACCCGCCAGTATTTTGGACGGACCATCGGACTTTATGCCCCCCTGTATATTTCTGATTTTTGTTCCAACCACTGCACCTACTGCGGGTTCAATACCAGCACGGGCTTTAAGCGGACCCAGTTGTCCCTGGAAGAAATAGAAAGGGAAGCGGCTGCCATCTTTGCCATGGGGATTCGCCATCTCCTGGTCCTTACCGGGGAGGCACCGGACAAAACGCCTCTGTCCTATCTGACGGCGGCCGTGAAAATTCTGAAAAAATATTTTCCCTCCATTGGCCTGGAAATGTTTCCCATGGATGAGGATGCCTATGGGGCCCTGACAGCTGCCGGTGCGGATAGTTTAACGGTTTACCAGGAAGTCTATGACCGAAAGATCTATGAAGAGGTCCACCCAAGGGGGAGAAAGGCGGATTATGAGTATCGGCTTTTAACCCCGGAACGGGGTGCCAGGGCCGGGTTTCGGGCAGTGAATATCGGCACCCTCTTCGGCCTGGGAGACCCCATGGGCGAAGCCTTTATGGCCGGGGTCCACGCCAAATACCTGGAGCAGACTTTTCCCCATGTGGAGGTCTCCTTGTCCCTGCCCCGGATGACAAAGGCTGCAGGCGGGATTGGGCCGAAAAATTTGTTGTCGGACAAGGGATTCGTCCAGTGCATGCTGGCCTGGCGCCTGTTTATGCCCCGGCTTGGCATTACGATTTCCACACGCGAGTCCGGCCCTTTCCGGGACCGGCTGGTCCATCTGGGGGCCACCCGCTTTTCGGCCGGGTCCAGAACCGACGTGGGCGGGTATGTTGTGCACACCCAGGACACCACGGTCCAGTTTGAAGTAACCGATACCCGCAGTGTGGCAGAGGTGACCCGGATGATCCGGGAGAGCGGGTACCAGCCGGTATTTAAAGACTGGGAGATGTTCTAGGATGAAAGTGGGCATAGCCGGCATCGGCGGCATCGGGTCCAATGTGGCCCGTCACCTGGCCCAGGCAAAACTTCCCTTTCTCAGGATCGTGGATTTTGACCGGGTGGAGATCTCCAATCTGAACCGCCAGTTTTATTTTCTTGACCAGGCGGGACGCCTTAAAACCCATTGCCTGAAACAAAATCTATTGAATATTTTTCCAACCATGGACATAGAGGCCGTCGTATGCCGCATGGGGCCTGGAGATGCTTCCCGGTTGTTTGCGGACTGCCATATTGTTGTGGAAGGGTTTGACGATGCAACATCCAAAAAAATGCTCATTGAAGAGATGGCAGGCTCGGGCAAGCAGGTGGTTTGCGCCTCGGGCATTGCCGGAGAAAATATGGCCGTGGGGGTTAAAAAATTTGGCAATTCTAAGATAGTGGGGGATTTTGTTTCAGACATGGGGGATCTGGACCTGTATGCACCCAAAATCGCCCTGGTGGCTGCCCTGATGGCCGATATCATATTGAAACAGGTGAAGGAGTCAGAAAATGGATAATCAAAGACAAGGGGTTCAAGAAAAGGCCAGCCCTATTTTCCCCCAGGGTGTTTACGGGATTCTGGGAGAAAAATTTTCACTGGGCCGCTCCAATGTAGAAACCGCACACCTCATGGTGGAGGGGGGAATCGATATCCTTCAATACCGGGAAAAATCCGATCAGAAGAGCCGGAAGATAATGCTGGAAGAATGCCGGCAGATCCGAAAAATTACCGCAGATGCGGGGGTTCCCTTTATTGTGAATGATTTTCTGGATATTGCCCTGGCCGTGGGGGCCGACGGCATTCACCAGGGCCAGGATGACCTGCCGGTTCCTGTGGTGAAAGAGCTGGCCGGTGGCATGCTGGTGGGATGTTCCACCCACACGCCGGACCAGGCCCGGCAGGCCATCGCAGACGGGGCCGATTATATCGGGGTGGGACCCATTTTTGCCACCCGGACCAAGGCGGATGTCTGTGATGCCGTCGGGTTTGACTATCTTGAATATGTTGTGAAAAACCATGCCATCCCCTTTGTGGCCATCGGCGGGATCAAGCGCCACAACCTCCGGGAGGTGGTATCAAGGGGTGCCAGAACAATCTGTCTTGTGACCGAAATCATAGGGGCCCAGGATATTAAACAAAGAATCGACGAGATCAAAGCGCTTTTAGGAGAAACACATGCATAACCCATATACAACACAGATGGATGCTGCCGGAAAGGGCATTTTTACCCCCCAGATGGAGCAGGTGCTTGAGAATGAATCCATTTCGAGACAAGCACTTTTGGAAGGGGTCGCCAGTGGCCGTATTGCCATTCCGGCCAATAAAAATCATCTGGGTCTCAGGGCCGCAGGGGTGGGCCAGGGCCTTAAAACCAAGATCAATGTGAATCTGGGGGTGTCAAAGGATGTCTGTTCCTTTGACAGCGAAATGGGCAAGGCCATGCTGGCACTGGAATACAAGGCAGATGCCATTATGGATCTGAGTGTGTCCGGGGATACCCAGGGGTTTCGAAAGCGTCTGGTCAGGGAAGTGCCGGTGATGATCGGCAGCGTGCCCATCTATGATACCTTGACACGCACGGGAAAACCCACGGAAGAGATCACCCTTGACGATTGGTTTGAGACCGTTGAAATCCATGGGGAAAACGGGATTGATTTTGTCACCATCCATGCCGGCCTGACCCGAAAATGCATGGAGAGTATCCGGACCAACCCCAGGCTTTGCGGCATTGTCAGCCGGGGCGGTGCCATCTTGTTTGAGTGGATGGAAAAAACCGGGAATGAAAATCCCTTTTATGCGCATTTTGACCGGCTCCTTGACATCTGCCAGCGCTATGATGTGTGTATCAGCCTTGGGGACGGCCTGCGCCCGGGTGCCATCATGGATTCCACCGATGCTCCCCAGATCCAGGAGCTGATCACCCTGGGCGAGCTGACAAAGCGCGCCTGGGCAAAGAAAGTCCAGGTGATGATCGAAGGGCCGGGGCATGTCCCCCTCCACGAGGTGGAGATGAACATGAAACTCCAAAAAAAGCTGTGCCACAACGCACCCTTTTATGTGCTGGGCCCTTTGGTTACGGACATTGCACCGGGATACGACCATATCACTTCTGCCATTGGCGGGGCCCTGGCCGCCATGCACGGGGCGGATTTCCTCTGTTATGTCACCCCGGCCGAGCATTTGCGGTTGCCCAGCATAGACGATGTCAAGGAAGGGATCATTGCCTCAAAGATTGCGGCCCATGCCGGGGACCTTGCCAAGGGCATAGAAGGGGCTGCCCAACTGGATCTTAAAATGAGCCGGGCCAGGGTGGCCCTGGACTGGGAAGGCCAGTTTGCAGCGGCCATCGATCCGGTTAAGGCCCGTGCCTACCGGGAATCCTCCCAGCCCTCTGAAAAAGGGGTCTGCACCATGTGCGGTGATTTCTGTGCCATGAAACGGGTGAAAGACCTGTTGTAAACCGTGTCGGTCGGGGAAGGGACCGTGACGGTCTATTCCCCGGCTGTTCCCTTGCCTGCTGCCAGATCAATCACAAGATCATTGTCCCGGGGCGCTAGGTCGGTCCACCAGCCGTCGATCAAGTCTTCCTGTATCCAGGCTACGAACCTGAGCCAGTACCCGAACCCGGTGGTGTCAATGGCGGTCTCCGGTTTTGTCTCATCCCCTTTAAGATGGGCATAATAGGCAGAGGCCACCTGGGAATTGATAAGGGCCTGCTGTTCCTTTGAAACCTTGTATTTGCCAAGGGCGGTGTTGGCCAGTTTTTTGGTTCCTTCAAAGACATAGCTGGCGGCATAACCGGCAAACCCCTCCCCAAGGGAGGGAAGGGCGGTGATAAACCGGCTGGAAATGACGGCCCTGGTGTTGCCGTCGGTATTTTTGACAAGCACCACCTCCCTGTAGGGACAGGGGGCCGTGACCAGGGAGCCGGTTTCAATGTCAAAGATGTCCCCCTCCTCTGTCTTTTTCAATGTCACATCCTGGGCATGGAAATGGCCGGTAAAGACAAGCTTCACCTTGTATTTTGCAAACAGGGATGCGATTTTTTCACGGTCTGCCACCAGATAGTCTCCATAAAATTTTCCATTGGCAGGATAGTGCTCCATGATGCCGTGGTGCAAGAGAACAATAACAGCCTTGTTTTCTTTTTGGGCGGCAATGAGCTGGGTTTGGATCCATGCCAGGGTCTGGTCTGAAAAAGCACCGCCGATAATGGGATGGTGGTCGGGCCGGTTTTCTTTGTACCGGTTGGAATCAAGGGCTAAAAGCCGCAGCCCTTTTACGGGTTCTGCCACATAACTCAAGGAATCGGGGTCCCGGGCAATGGCGGCACCGTACCCCAGCTCCTGGTAGATCTGTTCAAAGTCTGACGGGCCGATGCTGGGCACAGGTTCGGTGATGTCGCCTGCAAACCGGACGCTATCGGGGTTGCGGATATCATGGTTGCCCGGCACCACAAAAACCTGTTTGCCCGATTTTTTCAGGGCCTTAAGGTGGCGGGCCACGCCCTGGTGGCAGATTTTTTCCCCATCCTTGGTCAGATCACCGGCCACAAGAACAAATTCAGCCGGATCCAGTGCAATTTTTTTTATGGCCGTGCCGATGATCTCATCGCTTAGGACCAGCAGTTTGCGGTCCTTGTCCAGATATTTCTGGAAGGCCTTACCATCGGTCCCCAGGTCGGTGTCATAGAAATGGAGATCTGAAATTACAATGAACCGGGTGTCAGGATAGACCGGGCCGGCCGTTGCCGCTGCCCGGGGGGCAACGGGTTTGCTGGTGCTGCATGCCATCAGAACCGTGCAAATGAGCAAGAGCCATGTCCATGGGATTTGTTGTTTCATCTGATGCCTCCATAGGAAGTTGGCAGTATAACCGATAAACCCAGATTTAAGATTCATTCATACGGAATAACGGCTGCCAGATCAACAGCAGGTTTTTATTTTTTGTGTAATGACGATTTCCCTGCCAGGAAATGGCGCCCGGCAGGGAAGGGATGGTTATCCCGCCTCGTAGGTGCAGGAGGTAAAATCGATTTCTTCCCCGCATTTGCTGCAGTGGTGTTTTTTTTCAAACTCATCGGAGAAAATTTCCTTTGGGGTATCACATTTGGGGCAGTTGCAGGTAAAGGACTTCAGGTTTTTAAAACTTTCAAAACCCGGGCAATGTTTGGGTGTACTCATGGGTATCTCCTTATGCTTGTCGGTTGATATGCATGAACATAAGACCTCAATGGCCGATTATAGCGATTGTGTGCCTGACGGCACAGGGGAAAATCAGTGAAGTTTCCCCATATCCATGTCTACCAAATCCGGGGGGATTGTCAATACCCGGTTTTTTTATGTGCAGACCACAGGCGCCATCAGGGGCACAAAGACAATGGATTCCCCCGAATGTTACCCCATGTCCACCAGGGTTCTCCCCCGCAGCTGTCCCTTGAGAATTTTTTCGATGCTGGGGCTTAAATCCTCCGGCCCAATCCGGGAGCACAGGGTTTCCAGCTGTTCGGGTTTCCAGGCGGATGAAAGATTTTTCCAGAGGGTCTGCCGCAACGGCATGGGGCAGTGCTGGGAGTCGATACCCATCAAGGAGACCCCCCTTAAAATAAAGGGAAACACATTGATGGGCAGGTCTGGGGAGGCCACATTGCCGCAGCAGGTAACAATTCCCCAGGAGCTGGTGGATTTAATGGCCGTGGACAGGATATCGCCGCCTACCGTATCAATGACCCCTGCCCACCTGGGTTTCAGAACAGGGGGAGCGGTTTTTTCAAGAAAAATTTTTCGGGAAATGATTTCTTTTACCCCCAGGCTTTTCAGGAATCCGTCATCGGGTTTGCCGGATACCCCAGCAACTCCATATCCCAGCTTGACCAGAATGGCGCAGGCAAGGGAGCCCACCCCCCCGGTGGCGCCGGTGACGAGAATCGGGCCCTGGTCCGGTGCAACGCCTGAAATCAACCGTTCAATGGACATGGCGGCCGTAAATCCGGCCGTGCCCAGAATCATGCTCTGCTCCAGGCTGAGATTTTGGGGCAGGGGCACCACCCAGTCGCCGGGGACGCGGATATACTGGCCGAAACCGCCCGGGGTATTCATGCCCAGGTCATAGGAGGTCACAATAACAGGATCTCCATTCTTAAATTCTTTTACCCGGCTGTGTTCCACAATGCCGGCGGCATCAATGCCAGGCGTGTGGGGATATTGCCGTGTAACCCCCCGATTGCCCGAGGCAGACAAGGCATCCTTGTAGTTCAGGGAAGAATAGTGCACCCGGACAAGGACATCTCCCTGGGGCAGATCGCCGGTAAAGGCTTCCCCCACGCTATGGGCAAAGGTTTTTTCAGGGGTTTCTTCTACAATAAAGGCCTTGTATCTAAGGTTTTCCATGGGATCCTCCAGAAAAAACGTAAAATATGATACCCATCCATAGTATGGGAGGCAGGAGAAGTCAATACGGACAAACTAAAGGAGGGAACATCACAGGTATGTTGGGTCCCGGGTAAATCCCTTCTTTTAAAACCCTGAATTATCTGTTACAGAAGATACACTTTGAGAAAAATCAAATAAAAGACCCTGGCATGGAAGCTTTCCAAAAAAAAATGTCCCTGCGCCCTATTGAGAAACAGATCCTGGACCATCCCTGGGCCGTAAATGCGTTTCTCTACGCCCTTGTCCCCACTTGTTCCGGCTTTAATATCTATTGTTTGTTCACGGGGCGTTATTTTGCCAGTGCCAATTTGACAGTGCAGCTGTTGTGTTTTCTTGTGCTGCTTATCAGCATTCGAAATGCCTTGCCGGATCTGGTCAAAATTCGCATATTCCGGTCCGTCATCCGTTGTCAGTTCATCATTCTCGCCCTTTATCTGATATATGGGATAGGTGTTTTACACCAGCTGGATATTTCTCCCTGGTCCTTCTTGTTCATTTTTCTTCTTTTTGCCTGGATGCCCAACCGGGAAGGCAGATGGATTGCACTTGCATTTGTCCTGGTGTTGTGCCTGTTGCTCTGGCAGGACAAAGCCTTCCTTTCCGAGCATTCCGATTATCTTATCCGGTTTTTTTCCTCTTTGACCTTGTTTTCTTTTTTATCCTTTTTTGCGGTGATAATTCGGAAAGAGTATCTGAAAAATCTGTTCGAGACCCGGGCGGATTTAGAGAGATCCGAAGGGGAATACAGGCGCTTAAGCCAGCGTCTCCAGACAGAAATAGCCCACCGGGACCGGATTGAAAAAAAACTTCACCATGCCATTAAAATGGAGACAGTGGGCAGAGTGGCTGCGGGGGTTGCCCATGACCTGAACAATATTCTGTCCGGGATTGTGACCTATCCGGATCTGATCCTTCTGGATATGGAGAAAGACGATCCCCTGAGGGGTCCCCTTGAGACGATGAGGGAATCGGGCATCAAAGCCGCAGCCATTGTGGATGATCTGCTGACCCTCTCCCGGAGGGGGGTGCCGGTTTCCAGGACCATGGATCTCCGGCAGATAACACACGCATATCTTCACAGTCCCGAGTACGGTCAACTTACGGCCAACCATGGCCAGGTAACCACAACCGCCCGGTATGATACCGCATCGCTGATCATCAAGGGGTCTCCGGTCCATTTGTCCAAAACCCTCATGAATCTTGTTTCCAATGCAGCAGAGGCCATGCCCGGAGGCGGTCAGATCCTCATACAGGTTCAGGCCCAAACCCTTGATCGGCCGGAGCCCCTTCAAATACCCATCCAGGGGATTTCCCAGATACCCAAAGGCCGGTATGTGGTTCTTTCGGTGAAAGATAACGGGATCGGTATTGCCGCCCGGGAGATTGAATCTATTTTTGAACCGTTTTATACAAAAAAGGTAATGGGCAGGAGCGGAACCGGCCTTGGTATGGCCGTGGTGCTGGGAACGGTAAACGACCACAACGGCTTTATCCGGGTGGACTCTGTTGTTGAAAAGGGAACCCTTATTCGGATTTATTTTCCGGCAAGTTCCGAACCCCTTGCCGAAGAAGGATCGGAAAAGAATTTAAGACAGTTCACGGGTGGCCATGGAAAAATACTGGTCATTGATGATGTGCAAGACCAGCTTAGGATCGCAGAAAAATTACTGACCCGCCTGGGGTACCGGGTCTGGTGCTGTGCCAGCGGAGAAGAAGGACTTGCCCTTCTTAAGACCCAGGCCATGGACCTTATTGTCTGTGATATTATTATGGCACCGGGCATGGACGGGATTGAGACCTGTGAACAGATCCTTAAATTGTATCCGAATCAGAAAATACTTTTTGTCACCGGGTTTTCCGATCCAGGCCCATTGGCAAGGGCGGAAAAACTTGGAAAGGTTCCTTGTTTGTTTAAACCCTATACCCTTGAGGCATTGGCCAGCCGGGTTTTAGACCGGTTGAAAGACGATGGCCCGGCAACTTAATCGTTATTTTCGAGTCCTTTTAGTGTCTGATGGGGTTCTGGGAGACTTGGCCATGGGCAGAGTCCCGGATTGGAGATCAAAGCCGGATGATGGAAGGCCTCCCATGGCAATGTTCCAGAAACCTGATCAGGTCCCGGGGGGAAATGGTCGTGGTGGCTGTATTGACCAGGGGGTGAAAATTAAGCAGCCTGTTTTCCATCATCTCTTCATCCAGGATGACTTCAACACGATGCTCCTTTATGTTTACGGCAGCAAAGGGGGTGACAGCGCCCGGAATAACTCCCAAAGACGCCATAAGCAGGTCGGCTTTTCCGAATGAAGGGCTTTGGGCGCCTATTTTTTTGGCCAGCTCTTTTATCTTTATGGACTTTTCCGCCAAGGTGACCACTAGAAACAATTGTTTTTTTTTGTCTTTCAAAAACAGATTTTTACTATGAACACCTTCAATGCCGCCATGGTGGAGGGCTGCCTCTTCAACCGTAAATACGGGCGGGTGTTCATGGTTGGTATATTCTATGCCCATGTCCGACAGTATTTTGAGCAGTTCTTCCTGGGTCTGTAACATGATCGCCTCTTTTGTAGAATGATGGCAATTTATTAAACATAATTGACATACATCAGCCTGACAATGGTTAAAAAGACCATGGTGAGAAAAACAGGGCGGATAAAGGATGCCCCCTTTTTTATGGCCAGACCCGAGCCGGCCCTGGCGCCGATGACCTGGCCTGCCGCCATGCAGAGTCCTGCCGAATACAGCACATTCCCCCCAATAATAAACACAGACAGAGCCACCGCATTGGAAGTGAAATTCATGATCCGGGTGGTGCCGGCCGCCCTTGTCATATCCATTCCCATGAAAATGAGCAGACTCCCGGTCCAGAAAGAACCGGTGCCCGGCCCGAAAAATCCGTCATAAAATCCCAGCCCCAGGCCGAAGAGGGTAAAAAAAAGGGTTTTATCCATTTTGGCACGGCCGGAACCGGCTCCCAGGTCCTTTGAAAACAAGGTATAAAAAAAGACAAACAAGAGCATCACCGGTATGATGTGCCGGATAAATCCTGCGTCTATCTGCTGGATGGTCCAGGCCCCCAGAACGGCTCCCATAAAGGTAAAGACAATGCCATGGCGGCATTGGTTTAAATCGACCGTGCCCTTGCGGATAAAGGTTGCGGCTGCGGCCAGGGTGCCGCAACTGCTCTGGAGTTTGTTGGTGCCAAGGGCTATCTGGGGGGGGATTCCCAGGGACAAAAGAACGGGCAGGGAAATCAGCCCGCCGCCGCCGGCAATGGAATCCACAAATCCGGCAACAAGGCCGGTCAGGAAAAGAAGCAGAAAACTGAACACGGAAAAATTAAAATCCATTGAGAAGTTCCGGAGGCAGTTTGCAAACGGGAATGGGTTCCATTTTATGTCTGTTGGCCCGGTTGAATTTTTTGTAAATGGACAGGACCTCTTTCTGCCGGCTATCAAGGCCAGGGTCTTGGGTTTGGCCTTGATTTTTCTGGGAGTCCAGGTAGACCATGGCCCATTCCAGTTCCCCATAGGTGGCGCCGATCTGGCTTTCATCGGTACGGTCGTCCTCCCATAGGCCGTCTGTTGGCGGGGCTGTTAAAATGGTTTGACTGATGTTCAGGCATTGGCCCAGGGCATAGACCTGGGATTTCATCAGGCCGGCAATGGGGGAAATATCCACGCCGCCGTCTCCGTATTTGGTATAAAACCCAACCCCGAAGTCTTCCACCCTGTTGCCGGTGCCGACCACCAGCATCCTGTGGTGGGAGGCAAAGGCGTACAGGGTCATCATCCGGAGTCGGGAGCGGGTATTGGCCATGGTCAGATTGTCCTGGATATCCCTGGGAAAATGGCTCTGGATTTGTTCGAATACCGGTGTGAGTTCCATATCAATCCCCGTGACATTGCCATGGGATTTGGCGAGCCAGGCGATATGCTCCGAAGCTCTGGATACCTGGTCGTTTGCCTGGAAAATAGGCATGTTTACGGCCAGGACCCTTTTTCCGGTTCTGGCGCACAAGGTTGAGGTCACGGCAGAATCTATTCCGCCGGACACCCCGATGGTAAATCCGTTTAAACCCGATTTTTCCACATAGGTTTTCAGCCAGCTGACGATATAGTCTACCACATCGGGTGTTTGCATGGGGATGTCCTTAAGCTTTGGTTAAGATGCCGTTATCGACAGGTCAGTTCCCTGGGGTACTTATAATGAAACACGGCATTTGTTGTCAATGGTTTCCAATTGGGAGCAAATAAATAAAATTGTATTGGACAAAAATCACCGGACCCATATAAGGTATGGCCCAGATTTATTTCAGGGGGGAGCAGTTGTATGAACAAGGTTTTTGTGGTCATTGTTTTTTTTGCATTTATCTTTGCCGGATTTCAGCAGATTTCCAAGGAGTTTTCCCCGCCGTCTCCCATGGAATTGCTGTCCTCGGCCATGGTGGATTCGGCCGCCAGTGCCGTGGAGCTTGCCATCGGTCTTGTGGGGGTGATGACACTATTTCTGGGGCTGATGAAGGTGGTGGAAGAGGGGGGAATGCTTTCGATCCTGGCAAAACTGATCCGTCCCCTCATGGTCCGGCTCTTTCCCGATGTCCCGCCGGACCACCCGGCCATGGGGGCCATGATTCTTAACCTGTCGGCCAATGCACTGGGTCTTGGCAATGCCGCAACCCCCTTTGGCATCAAAGCCATGCAGGCCCTGGATACCTTAAATCCCAACAAAGGAACCGCCACCAATGCCATGGCCCTGTTCTTGGCCATTAATACTTCCAGTGTCACCCTCCTGCCCACAGGCGTGATCGCCCTCAGGGCTGCGGCCGGCTCTGCGGATCCTGCCGCCATCCTTCCTACCACCCTGTTTGCCACCATTGGGTCCACCCTTGTGGCCATTATGGCAGCCCGGCTTTTCCAGGGATTTTCTCCGGGCGGAAGCCGTGTGACAGCGGAGATTCAAACAGCCTCATTGCCCCTGGCGGGCTCTGATTTGCCCCGGGTCAAAGACCAGGGGTATCCTTTCTGGGTGTCGGGCTTGGCCCTGGTGGGACTTATATCCGTTATTCCCGTTTCCATTCTGTTCGGCGCTTCCTTTTCCCCCTGGATACTTCCCTCTCTCATGGTGGGGTTCCTCTTGTTCGGCCTGGTCCGGAAGGTCAAGGTGTATGAGGTTTTTGTGGAAGGGGCCAAGGACGGGTTTCAGGTTGCCCTGCGGATTATTCCCTATATGGTGGCCATTCTGGTCGCCGTGGGCATGCTGAGGGCTTCGGGCGGCCTTGGCATGCTGGTGGAACTTTTGGGCCGGGTGACCGTTCATTTTGGACTGCCCCCAGAGGCTTTGCCCATGGCCCTGATGCGGCCCCTTTCAGGATCCGGCGCCTACGGGATTATGGCCTCCATCATCAATGACCCGGCCATTGGCCCGGATTCTTACACCGGCCTTCTGGTCTCCACCCTGCAGGGCTCTACGGAAACCAGCTTTTATGTGATGGCGGTTTATTGCGGGGCGGCTGGGATCCGCAGAATCCGGCATTCCCTGGTCGCTGCCCTGACAGCCGATCTTGCCGGTGTGATTTTTGCCGTTATGGCCTGTTCCCTGTTTCTGGTCTGATTCAGGCCGGGCTGCGGCCATGCTGTTTTACATATTCGTATAGAATAATGGAGGCAGCCACGCTGACATTCAGGCTCTGGGATTTGCCGTACTGGGGGATGGTCAAGCGGCGTATTTCGGGAAACAGATCCGGATCAAAACGGATGCCGAATTCTTCATGGCCAAGGATAAAGGCGCTTTTTTCGGGGAGGACCGATGCTGTCACAGAAGTTCCCTGTCCGGGTTCAAGGATATAGGGGACATATCCCTTGCCCACAATGTCCGTATAGCAGGTGAAAAATTGGTCGTGAAAGATTGCAGGAACCCATTTAAAGGCTCCCATACCGGGCGCCGGGTCAAAAAAATCAATGCCCACCAGATGAATTTCCCGGCACCCGAAGGCCTCGGCACTCCTGAATATTTTCCCGATATTGTAGGAAGGTTTGAGGTGGTCCAGCACAAGGATGCAGTCATGGATCCCGGGGAGGGCCAAATAATTTTTATTCCGCTGTCGCCGGAAACGTCTCTGGGCCATTTCCCGCTCGGCTTTCATCATTTGTCTTATTTTATGGGGTCCCATGGGAGTCCTTTGGGTAAAGTTTTTACAGATCCCAGCCTTTGGAGACCATTAGGCCGGGAAGCATTTAAGTCATAGGGCTCTGATATACAGGATCGGCGGGAAAATTGCAAAAAATATGAACCCGGTTCATACAGAAGCGTTCTCGTTATGGAAGGCAGCCCCTTGCCCCGAAACAGAGAAATCGGTATAGTGGCCAAAATAAAAAAAAGGGGTTAGCCCCAAGAAAAGGAGTCAAGAATGAAGGTCATCATTGATTTGTGCGTGGTCCCCCTGGGTGTTGGGGTCTCTGTTTCCAGGTATGTGGCCGTCTGCCAGAAAATTATTCAGAAAGCCGGTCTCACATCCGAACTCCATGCCTACGGTACCAACATTGAGGGGGAATGGGACGCCGTGTTTGATGTGGTAAAACAATGCCACGAACAACTCCATGGCATGGGTGCGCCAAGGATCACCACCACCATCAAGGCCGGCACCCGTATTGATCGGGACCAGACCATGGCCGACAAGGTTAAAAGTGTTAAGGAAAAAGGATAGACGGGCCCGGCTTCCGGTCATCGGGAGGCAATGGCGCTAATGCTTGCCTGTCTTTAACTGCCCGGGTCGGGGGAAATCTGTAACACCGCCATGGTCAGACGGGAAACGCAGATCAGTTCTTTTTTTTCGTTTTCAACACAAATGTCCCAAACCTGGGTTGTTCTTCCCAGGTGGACCGGCCTGGCTGTGCCTGTTACCGATCCGCTTGATATGGATTTCAGGTGATTGGCCTTGACCTCCAGGCCCACACTATAACGGGATTCGTCCAGGGTCATATGGGAGGCGGCACTGCCAAGGGTTTCGGCCAGAACCACCGATGCGCCGCCGTGGAGGATTCCCATGGGCTGCACGGTTTTTTTGTCAACCGGCATGGTTGCGCTCAGGAAATCCTCTCCTTTTTCCAGAAATTTTATGTCCAGATGTCCCACAATGGACGCTTCCCTGAAGCGGTTCATATCCTCTATTTTAAACTCTTTTTTCCAGATAGATGTCATTTTTCTTCCCGGTTGGCTTTCATGATATTCAGTATTTGATCTATTTTTTCCTGGGCAATTGCCGTTTCAAGGGTACAGCCGCCGGCACCGGCATGGCCGCCTCCGCCGAATCGGGCCAGCAGATTGCCGATGTTTACCTTGCATGTTTGATGAAAAATACTGCGGCCGATACTGAGCAGCACCTTGGACTTATCGGGTCCCAGGTAACGTATTTTAACACTGGCAATGGTATCCGGAAACAGGGAATAGGTCAGGAACCGGTTGCCCGAAGGGACATTGTCAAGGGATCGAAAATCGGTGACGGAAATGTTATCCATAAGCGTGGTGTGGGAATGTAAAAACCGGCTGAATTCGGTATTTTCCCGGATCACGCCATTGCAGCGGTCCTGCACTTGGGGATCCTCAAGAATGGTCTCAATGGTCTGTTTTCCCAGCATGGAGACCAGCTTGTTCCAATAGGCATGGTCACTTTCCCCCCGGTTTTGGATGGTCATGGACAGAAGAAGGTGGGGATCTTTTTCCGGAAACTGCACCTGATCTTTTGTCAGATCTGCTGAATCAATCATGTCCGTATGGGCAATCAACTCATCAAACCGGCCGGCAAATTTTCCCTGCTGCCGATAGTGGTGAAAAATAACACCGGCAGCAGACGGGGCAATGCCGAAGGCGCCTTTGACCTCTTTGTCGGGCCGGTTGGAGACATGGTGGTCAAACCAGAGGGAACACCTGGGGTCATAGGGAAGATTGGCAATGATATCCCCTGTTCTGATGATGGCTGTTTTGTTCTGGATGTCACCGGGTTCAACCCAGTAGATATCGGAATCAATGGTTTCAGCCTCATGGAGAAGAACGGCACAGACAATGCCGTCAAAATCCGGTCTTGTTACTATTCTCATGTATTGCCCTTAAATATGGTGGGTTGATGGAAACCTGCTGAAAAATAGTATTCATTTTGGTCTTCTGGATACGCTCTATTGATAAAACATAAGCGCAAATTTTTCAAGATTGTTTTTATAGAAGGCGTGGGAAGGGTGTCGGGCACCAAGTCACTGAAGTGGTCTCTTTAGCGGTTTCCCCTTGACCCTCCCGGGGTTTTTGTGGTCTATATGGATGTAATGTTCTGTCGGTCTCTTTCTTTTCATGGGGTTTTTAGGAAATAGGGGCAATGAAAAAACTGAATCTTCATACCATCGAAAATGAATTTTTCAACGGGGGAAACCCCTGGAAAAAACTGCTGGCCACCTCCCTTGATCTGCTTGGGGCCAAACAGAGCGGGATTTTATACGGTACCAATGGGACCAAGATCAAATTTTTACCCACCAATATGTGGGACCGCGGGATACTCAACAAATTGAACGGAAAAGGCGTGAGCGGCTTTTTTCTTAGACTTTTCGGCACTTACATCGTGGCGGCAAGAAAACTGAGCCCTGTCCTTTTTTATAAGACGGCACCGGGTGGGGAACGCCAGGAGAATGACGGCATTATCGCCTATGTTTTGAGAAATTGCGCAGATTATTACAAAAAAGGGATCAGTGTTATTATCTGCCCGGATACGGCACGGTTTGTCCGTGAAACAACAGACATCAACGGCTACCATTATATCCCCTTTTTTATTTACGACGGTATCCGGATGAATCGGCCGGAAAACGGAATAAAGGTGGATACCCGGATTGTAAAACATTTCAAGTCGAGCAATTCCATTTATATCATCCTGCCGGATTACGGTATCCTTGTCCTCAATACGGCGGATATCACCCTGCTTGAGACCCGGGACAATCGGTTCGCCAGGGAAAAAGAACTCAGGGAACGCCTTGACCTGCTGATCAAACTGGTTGAAACCTCTTCCCTTAAGTATCTTGGACAATTAAAGGGCAAAAAGGGGGCTGAACTCCTTTGGCGGAAGGAGGCCCATCTGCGCAAGGCCTATTTTGATCTGGCGGAAAATGAAAGAAAGTTCAGGGATCTCTATGAACATGCCCCCATTGCCTATTTTTCCCTGGACCCTGGCGCAAATATTATCCAATGCAACCTGGAGTCCTGTCTGCTGCTGGGATACGATAAGCCTGAATTAATCGGGAAAAACGGTCAACACCTGTTTGGCAGTCAGGAAGATGACGATCACAATTTCCATTCAATTCTGCAGGCACTTGAACAAGGGGGCAATGTCAAAGACATGGAACTTGACATGGTCCGAAAAAACAAAGAGAAGGTCTGGGTAAGCCTTTCCATTGATGCCATCCGGGATAAAACAGATAAGATTGTGGAGATTCGGGTCATGGCAATGGATATTTCCCGGAGAAAGACCTTGGAAAAGCAATTGTTCCATGCCCAGAAAATGGAAGCAATCGGGACCCTTGCCCGGGGCATTGCCCATGATTTTAACAATGTGCTGTCCCCCATATCCGGTTATGCCCAGATGTTGCTCATGGATACCGAGAATAGGGGGACGGAAAAAGAACACATCCGCATTATTCTCGAATGTGCCCGGCATGCCAAGGATCTGGTCAACCAGATCCTTACCTTCAGCCGTCAGAAGGAACATCGGCGGGTTCTTGTAAAGGCCCATGACATGGTGGAGGAGGCCATGGGACTTGCCGGGGCTTTTCTGCCATCCTCCATACGGGTCAATATCAAAGCGGACAAAGATTGCGGGTATATCATGGCAGACCCCATCCAGATGAACCAATTGATTATGAATCTTGTGACAAATGCCTTTCATGCCATGGAAGAAAAGGGCGGGGTCCTGGACGTCTCCCTGGTAAGGGTCCAGATTCGCCCGACGGCCCAGGGGAAAGAGGGCATAAAACCCGGTCCCTATGTTTGCCTGACCGTGGAAGACAACGGCTGCGGTATTGACAAGGATATCCTCCCCCATATATTTGAACCCTATTTTTCCACCAAGGAAGAGGGAAAGGGATCCGGCATAGGACTCTCGGTTGTCCATGGTATTGTTGAAAGCCATGGGGGCTATATCCGGGTTGACAGCTGCAAGGGCAAGGGGACCAAGTTTGCCGTCTATTTCCCGGTCTGCCGGCATCGGGGGGATGCCTGGGAAGAGATCCGCTCAAACCTGAGTGTGGAACCGGGAACGGAGCAGGTTTTGCTTGTGGATGATGATGAAAAGGTTGCCATCATGCACACCCACATGCTTGAAAGGCTGGGGTATGGCGTCACCTGCTTTACCGACAGCCTGAAGGCCCTGTCCGCCTATTCCCAAACTCCCAAAGGCTTTGATGTGGTCATTACCGATTTGACCATGCCGGATTTAAGCGGATTTGACCTGGCAAAAAAAATCTGTGAAATCAATCCCGATCTGCCGGTTATCCTGTGTACCGGTCTGGGAGACGCTATCGACAAACACCAGGAGGATGCCTCCCGGATCAAGGGGTTTTTAAGCAAACCAGTTGAAATAAAGGCATTGTCAGCCACCCTCAGACGTATTCTGGATACCCATTCTGTCTGATCGGATTTTGGGGTTAAGGGCTATTGTTTTTTATGCCATTCGGGCGATGATCTCCCCCAGAAGACAATTGATTTTGGGCGATGCCTTTTTGGCTGTATCCACCACCGCTTCCAGAGTGGTGGGCTCCGGGGCATCGGGATCATTGATATTGGTAATCAGGGAAAGTCCCAGTATTTTCATGCCTGCATGGACCCCGGCAATGGCTTCCATGATGGTGGAAAAACCGACGGCATCAGCGCCGATGGCCTTTAAAAACCGTGTTTCCCCAGGGGTTTCCAGGCTGGGTCCCAGCAGTCCCGTGTAGATCCCTTCCCTGAGGGCGATCCCGCTGGCAGCGGCTGCCTGCCGGGCAAGCGCCATGAGATGCGGATCATAGACCCGGGTCATGTCCGGGAACCGGATCCCCCATCCAGGTTCTTCCGGGCCTGCCAGGGGATTTTTCCCGGTCAGGTTGATGTGGTCCCGGATGAGCATGATATCTCCGGCAGAATAGTTTAGGTTAATTCCGCCGGCAGCATTGCTTAAGATAAGGGTCCGGATATTGAGTTCCTGCATCACCCTGACAGGAAAACTGACCTGGCGCGGGGTGTAGCCTTCATAGAGGTGAAACCGTCCCTGCATGACCAGCAGGGATTTGCCGGCAAGGGTGCCGTATACAAGGCAGCCCCTGTGGCTTTCAACCGTGGTCCGGGGAAAATGGGGAAGGTCGCTGTAGTCCATTTTCCAAATGACATCCAGGGAGGTCAGGGTCTCCGACAGGCCGGTGCCGGTTAAAAAACCGATATCCACTGATGTTTTCAGGTGGGGTTTTATAAAGGCACTGGTCTCCATTACCTGTTGCCGGGTTGTGTCCATTTTTTTTCCTTAATTACCCAACTTTTGGGCGTTGGCTTTGCAGGAGCGGGCCGGGCTTTTTTATTATGCCTTTGATCAATATCCCATTATCAGACTGAACAAAATGCAATAAAGAAAGCCTGGCCCCACATAAAATCAATAATAGGTAAACCTGATAGGATGGCATTTATCAGGTTTTTTGTATAAAAGAAATGAAAAATCAGCGTTTTTTTGCGGCGAATTCGGCAATCTCCGATATTGCCTGGATGGCATGGGCTACATGTGCCGGGGTGTTAAAGGGGCCAACCCCCATTCGCACAGTGCCGTGAAGCTTGTCGGTTCCGATTTGTTCATGGACCAGGGGAGCGCATTGCAGGCCGGCTCTACAGGCAATGTTGTAATCCCCGTCCAGGAGGGTGGCGGTGTCGACGGCTTGGAATCCCTGGATATTAAAACTCAAGACGCCGATGTGGTCGGTCAGGTCATCGGCACAATAGGTGACCACATTCTTGATTTTTTCCAGGCCGTTTCTGAGTTGCT
>Ga0180007_10000763_pt1 | contig 49661 bp, 46 predicted proteins | sample MM_PC_MetaG_FD_121122 | JGI IMG/M metagenome (GOLD analysis project Ga0180007, IMG submission 121122) | Groundwater microbial communities from the Aspo Hard Rock Laboratory (HRL) deep subsurface site, Sweden - MM_PC_MetaG | ecosystem: Environmental > Aquatic > Deep subsurface > Groundwater... | reverse complement strand
GGTTTACGAAGTTACTCGTAAACCCTTGATCTTTCTGGTGGAGCTGGAGGGAATTGAACCCACGGCCTCTTGAATGCCATTCAAGCGCTCTCCCAACTGAGCTACAGCCCCACGGCGTTGGGAAGGCCTGTCTAGCGAACAGGGGGCTTGTCTGTCAATATAAAAACTGCGTGGCCCCAAAAAATGGGCAAGCTTGGCCCGCCGTTGCGTCTGCTTGCGCTTTCACGTAAACATCGGCCAGAACGGGCCAAGCCCCGAACACCTGCAACACCGGATGTTCAATGTCCCGCACGCTCCTGCGCATCGCAACCAAGCTCGCCTGGGTGGCCGTGGTCTTCTTCGGCATCACGGTCATCAGCTTCTGGGTCATCCACCTGGCCCCGGGCAAGCCCACGGACATGCAGACAACGCTGAATCCCGGCGCCTCCGCCGTGGCCCGCGAGAGGCTGGAGAAGCTCTACGGCCTGGACCAGCCCATCTACGTGCAGTACGGGCAGTGGGTGGGCCGCATGGCAAGGCTCGACTTCGGCCGCTCCATGTCCGGCGATGGACGCCCTGTCTGGGACAAGATCGAGGAGCGCCTGCCCTTGACCTTCGGCATGAACATCGTCTCGCTCATCCTGACTCTCGCCATCGCCATCCCCATCGGGGTGCGCGCGGCCTGGCGGCAGGGCGCGGTCTTCGACCGTGTTTCAACGGTCATTGTATTTGCGGGGTTCGCCATGCCCAGCTTCTGGCTGGCGCTTCTGCTCATGCTGCTTTTGGGCATCATCTGGCCTGTGCTGCCCATCTCCGGGCTCACCAGCCTGGGGTATGAGAAGCTCTCAACCGGGGGCAAGATCTGGGACGTCTGCAGGCACCTGGCCCTGCCGGTGTTTCTATACACCTTCGGCTCGCTGGCCGGCATGTCGCGCTTCATGCGTACGAGCATGCTGGAGGTGCTGCGCCAGGATTACATCCTCACCGCGCGCGCCAAGGGCCTGCCCGCCCGGACCGTCATCTTCCGCCACGCGCTGAGAAACGCACTCATGCCCGTCATCACCATCCTCGGCCTGTCCGTGCCCGGCCTCATCGGCGGCAGCGTCATCATTGAGTCCATCTTCGCCCTGCCGGGCCTGGGCCAGCTCTTCTACCAGGCGGTGATGAGCCGCGACTACCCGCTGATCATGGGCTCGCTTGTGCTCGGCGCGGTGCTCACCCTGGCCGGGAACCTGCTGGCCGACGTGGGCTACGGCCTGGCCGATCCGCGCATCCGCAATTCGGGTCGCGACGGAGGCGAGTCATGAGCGGACCCAAGGCTGGAAAGAAGAAGCCCCTGCGCCCGCCCACCTGGCTGGCGCGCTACGGCATGCTCTCCGCCGGGCTGATCCTTGTGGGCGGCATGAGCCTGGCCGCCATCCTGGCCCCGCTGCTTGCGCCCTACAATCCCAACGCCATCAACGTGGACGCCATGCTGCTCACGCCCTCTGCCGCGCATCTGCTCGGCACCGACGCGCTGGGCCGGGACGTGTTCTCGCGCATTCTCTTTGGCGCGCGGGTGTCGCTCTGGGTGGGGTTTGTGGCCGTGGGCATCTCCTCGGCCATCGGGCTGGTGCTGGGGCTGGTGGCGGGCTATTTCGGGCGGCTCACGGACGAGATCATCATGCGCGGGGTGGACGTGATGCTCTGCTTCCCGTCGTTCTTTTTGATCCTGGCGGTCATCGCCTTTCTGGAGCCGAGCCTGGTCACCATCATGGCCGTCATCGGGCTGACCTCGTGGATGGGCGTGGCGCGGCTGGTGCGCGCCGAGACGCTGAGCTTGCGCGGGCGCGACTTTGTTCTGGCGGCCAAGGTGGCCGGGGCCGGGCCGGTGCGCATCATCTTCCGGCACATCCTGCCCAATGCGCTGGCCCCGGTGCTGGTCTCGGCCACGCTGGGCATCGCCGGGGCCATTCTCGTGGAGTCGTCGCTGTCCTTTTTGGGCCTGGGCGTGCAGCCGCCGGATGCCTCCTGGGGCAACATGCTGCTGGACGGCAAGGAGGTGCTGGAGATCGCGCCCTGGCTCTCCGTGTTCCCGGGCCTGGCGATCCTGTTCACCGTGCTCGGTTACAACCTGCTGGGCGAGAGCCTGCGCGACCTGCTGGACCCGCGCTTGCGGAGGTGAGGATGGCCGAGTGTATCGCCGAGCCAATCGCAGACCGTTTCCGCTACCCTGAATTTGAGGCCAGGCACCCCTGGCTTGTGCGCCTCCTCGACGCCTACCATATCTCGGACACGGCCACGCGCGCGGACCTGGAGCGCGAGACGGCCAAGCGGGGCGTTGCCGTGGCCTGCGGGCCGGGTTGCCGCAACTGCTGCATCGACCAGTGCATCCCGGTGACCGAGTTCGAGGTGCTGGGCATCTGGTGGTACGCTTCCGAGATCCTGGAAGGCGAGGTCAGGGCCGGGCTCATGCAGCGCCTGCTGGGCTTTGGCGCGGTGGGCGAATGCGCCTTCCTGGTGGACGGTCGCTGCTCGGTCTATCCGCTCCGGCCCTTTGTCTGCCGCCAGTACCATGTGTTCAGCCAGCCCTGCGCGCCCGGGGAGAACGTCTCCGAGACCCGCAACCGCGACGTGTTCCGGGGCGCGCAGGACAGCGGCCGCGAGCTGGCCTGGCAGATCATCCCGCTGTACGGGGTGGCCGAGGAAAACGTTGATTGGCTCTTCGAGAGCGGCTATGTGTCCCGCAAGGGAAAACATCTGCACACCTTGCCCCTGGACAACATAGTCATGCACATGAAGACAACCGACCACCGCAAAAAGGCCCGCAATGCTTGAGCTGCTGCGCATCCGCGACCTTGCGCTCATCGAGGACGCCGAGCTTGAGTTCGCGCCGGGCATGAACGCGCTCACCGGCGAGACCGGCGCGGGCAAGAGCTTCATCGTGCGCGCCATCGACTTTCTCACCGGCGAGCCCATGAGCGCCGACCTGGTGCGCCCCGGCAAGGACAAGGCCGTGGTCGAGGCCGTGTTCGTGGTTCAGGAGGACGGCGGCCCGCCCGAGGATATGATCATCCGCCGCGAGCTCTCCGCCGACACGGGCCGCAGCCGCGTCTTCGTCAACGACCGCCTGGGTTCGCTGGACACCCTGCGCGACCTGCGCGCCGGGCTCGTTTTGCACACCAGCCAGCACGGCCAGCAGAAGTTGCTGCAGCCCGCCCACCAGGCCCGCATCCTCGACGCCTTTCTGGCCGACCCCGGCGTAATTCCCGCGCGTGATGCTGCCCTGGCCGCCGTGCGCGCCGTGCAGACCGCCCGGGCCGAGCTGGAGGCCAAGGTGGCCGACCTTTCGCGCCAGCGGGAATTTCTGGAGTTTCAGCGCACCGAGATCGCCAAGGTGGCCCCGCACCCCGGCGAGGAGGACGAGCTCTTGGTGCGCAAGGCGGGCCTGAAGGACCACGAGCGCCAGGAAGAGTCCCGCTCGCGCGCGCTGGAGGCGCTGCTGGGCGAGGTCCCGCTGGCCGCCCAGGTGGGCGAGCTGGCGCGCGCCTTGAGCCAACTGGCCGCCTTTGACCCGGCCTTTGGCCAGGACAAGGACGTGGCCGAGGACTTCCGGCACCAGCTGGCCAGCCTGGAGACGCGCATCCGCCGTCTGGACGCCAGGGGCGAGGGCGACGACATCGAGGCCATCGAGGCCCGGCTGTTCGAACTGGCCAAGCTCAAGCGCAAGCTGGGCAAGGGTTTGGACGAGATCGTGGACCTGGGCCGCCAGGCGGAGGAGAACCTGTCCTTTCTGGACTCCTGCGCGCTGGACGCCCGCCGCCTGGAGCGCGAGGAGGCCGAGGCTGCAGCCAGCCTGGGCCAGGCGCTGGACGCGCTCAACGCCGCCCGCGCCGCCGCCGCCGAGGACCTGAGCGCCCGGCTGGGCCGCGAGCTGGCCGGCCTGGGCTTCTCGGAGCACGCGCGGGTGGAGTTCGCCTTTGAGCCTGTGGAGATTTACGCCGGGCCTGACGGGGCCTTATGCGAGCAGCGCGCCCGCCTGTTCTGGGTGCCCAACCCCGGCCAGCCCCCGCGCCCGCTGGACAAGATCGCCTCGGGCGGCGAGCTTTCGCGCTTTCTGCTGGCCCTGGCCAGTCTGCGGGCCGAGTCCGCGCAGCCCACGCTGATCTTCGACGAGGTCGACGCGGGCATCGGCGGGCACACGCTGATCCGCGTGGGCGAGCGGCTGGTGGACCTGGCAGGCAAGCAGCAGATGATCCTCATCACCCACTGGCCGCAATTGGCCAAGCTGGCCAAACGGCACTTCCTGGTGCGCAAGGACGTCATCGACGGCCTGACCTTTACCGGGTGCGTGCGCCTGGGGCAGAGCGAGATCGAGGCCGAGCTGGTGCGCATGTCCGGCGGCGGGAGCGACTGACCACACCTTCCCGCCCGGAATCCCTCGTCTGAAATTCGTCGGCCCCTGGCCGTGCCCTGCCGGAAATCCCCGCCCCTTGCTGCCACGCCTGCGCGTGGTTATACTCCTCCCATGCGCTGGGCCGCGTTTTGCATTGGAATGCCCAGCCAAGGAGTCTTGCCATGAACCTTCGCCTGAAACGACATCTGAAACGGGCCGCCCTGTTGTGCCTGGTTCTCGCTGTCGCCGCCTGCGCCAAGGCCGCCTACACCAACCGTAGCCAGTTGTTGCTCATCAGCGAGGGGCAGGAGACGCAGCTCGGGCTGCAGGCCGCCCAGGACGTGGTGAAGAAAGAGAAGATGAGCACCGACCGGATCCAGACCGAGCGCGTGAAGCGCATCGGGAGGCGCATCGCCATTGCCGCCAACAAGCCGGACTACAAGTGGGAGTTCTTCCTCATCGACAAGGACACGGTGAACGCCTTCTGCCTGCCGGGCGGCAAGGTCTTCGTGTATACGGGCATTCTGGAGCTGGCCACCACCAACGACGAGCTGGCCGCCATCATGGGGCACGAGATCGCCCACGCCTTGGAGCGCCACGGCGGCGAGCGCATGAGCACCGCGCTGATGCTCCAGATGGGCGGGCAGGCGGCGAGCATGGCCATCGGCGCGGGCAGCAGCCCGGCCATGGGCCAGGTGTTCTCCCAGGCGTATGGCATCGGCTCCCAGGTGGGGGTGCTGCTGCCGCACAGCCGCACCCAGGAGTCCGAGGCCGACGAGGTGGGCATGATCCTGGCGGCCATGGCCGGGTATGAGCCCGCGGGCGCGCTGACCCTGTGGCAGAAGATGGACGCCTACAGCGCCAAGAAGGGCCAGAACCCGCCCGCGTTTCTGTCCACCCACCCGGCCACCAAGCAGCGCATCGCGGACATCCGCGCCAAGATGGGCGCAATCCGCGCCAAGTACTACCGCCAGCAGCTCTTGAACTAGGCTCTGGCCAAGGACTCCTGATGATCCTCTGCACCAGCTGCGGCACCAAGAACGCGGACGACGCGCACACCTGCGAGAAATGCGGGCGCAAGCTGCAGTCGCGCTGGTCGCGGCCGGGCGGGCTGGACGCGCAGAACGGCAACGGCGCCAATGGCGCCAGCGGCGATTCGGGCGGCTCCATCTTGCCGGAAGAGGTCTGGGAGTTCGTGGAGCCCGTGGTGCTGAGCGTGGAGGAGGGCGCGGACACGCTGGTCAAGGCCTGCGCGGAGACCTGGGCGTATGCGCTGATACTGATCGTCGGGGCCGGGGTGTACATCGGCAGCGAGGACTGGCGCTACCTTGCCGGGAGCGTCGCTCTGGCGGCGGTGCTGGCCTGGGCCCGGGGGATTTGAGGCGTTGACTTCTATAGACCAAGGTACCACCTTTTGGTATGGTGAGGTTGGAAGTCAGTCATGCCATGAAATCAAAAGGCGGCTCTATGCGTACATGTGACCCCAGCCAATGCCCAATATGCAAAGGCACAGCCAAGCGTTTTAGAAAAGGCAACTTCGACGCCTATGTTGTCATTTGCGATAGGTGTGGTGATTTTGGGATTACTGATACGGCACTTGTTAACATTAGAGGGGAATATTTTAGCGAAAGGGAAATCGCGAATGCTTCTGGCTGGCTCCGCGAGAACCAGGGCTATGAGATTACGTCATATAATGCTGATGGACTAAAGAATATAAATCCAATTTCATATTCTGAACGTGCAGACCGCCTACTTCGTAAGATAGGAAAGGTAACGTCATTTGCTGGTGAAGAGGTCAAGATAGATAGCTCTTGGATTAGTTCTGCTTGGTGTGCACACGAAAAGGAAATGAGATCTTTGCTAAATTTCTTGAGTGAGTCAGATTTGGTTGTAGTTAATGGCCCTTTGCCAGAATATCAAACTGTTGTTGTTAGGCCAAATGGTTGGATGCGAATCGATGACTTGTCTAAAGTGGGCTCCGCTGGTGATCAAGGATTTGTGGCAATGTGGTTTGATCAGAGCATGTCAGAGGCATATGCTGTAGCAATATCGAAAGCCATTGCAGACGCTGGGTACAGGCCACACCGCGTAGATAATAGAGAGCATAATGGCAAGATTGACGATGAGATAGTTTCAGAAATTAGGAAGAGCAGATTCGTAGTTGCTGATTTCTCCGGTCACCGAGGCGGTGTATATTATGAGGCTGGATTTGCAAAATGTCTTGGAATTGAGGTATTTTGGACGTGCAGGGAGGATTATTTCAAAGAGCTTCATTTTGATATCAGACAATACAATTGCATTGAGTGGAAGATGAACGAACTCGATGAATTCAGGCAACGTTTGCGTTTCAGGATAGAGAGCGTTTTGGGACAGGGGCCAGTTAAGAAATAGCCCACTACAATGCCACAGCTTTCCATTCCCACCCTCCACTTCCGCGTCACCGGCCTGGTCCAGCACGTCTGGTTCCGGGGCTGGACCATTGAGACAGCCCGCGCGCTTGGCCTAAACGGCTGGGTGCGCAACATGCCCGACGGCTCTGTTGCCGGGCAGGCCCAGGCGCGCGAGGAGAGCGAAGCGGGCAGGGCGGCGCTGGAGCGCTTCCGCCAGGCCTTGACGGTGGGCCCGCCCTCCGCGCGCGTTGACCTTGTCGACGCGGGCTACATCGACCTCCCCGAGCGCTTCGACGGCTTCAGCGTGCGCTACTGAGCATTGCCGGGAAATCCGCCCCGCCAGGGATCTCTGGCCTCAATACATGTGCATGCGCCGGATGAGCCAGGGCCGCGAGGGCGCGCAGGCCACCAGCGCAGCGCCGAAGCAGGCGAACCCGAGCAGCCCGAACTGCCATTGCGGGTCCGGGTACACGTAGAGCACCACGCGCAGGCCGCTGCCCCACAGGAACAGCGCAAAGGCCGTCAGCAGCAGGATGAGCCACTGCGCCGGGCGGTTGCCATGGGCGAACTGCATGCAGAGGTTGGGCATGGCCCGGCCGAACAGCACTGCCAGCGCGTAGGCCAGCGCCGCCGAGCCTCCCACGAAGATGAACCAGGGGTTGAGCCCCAGGCCCCGGTTGAAGAGGCCCACGTCGCCGTGCTGGGCAAAGGCGCGCATGAGGATGTAGGCGATGAGCTCCATCAGGTTGGCCACCACGAACCAGTAGAGGAAGTGGAACGACCAGCGCCCGCGCGGCCTGCCCCGGCGCAGCAGCGCCAGCCCGAACACGACGATGGTCCAGTGCATGACCAGCGGGCACACGCCGATGATGGCCGCGTCCACCAACTGGCCCGTGGCGAACATATCTCTGTATCCCACGCCCTCGTCCCAGCCGGTCATCGTCAGCGGGTTGCCCCAGATGATGTCGAGCGGGCTGTCCATGTGTCCGAGCAGCCAGGCCATGGTGCTGTGGGTGAACTCGTGGGAGAGCACGACCACGGTTTGCAGCGCCGCGAAGCTCACTACGACGATGAGCGCGTAGGTGGTGGCGTCGCGAAAGCGGACGGAGGTCGGCATGCGGCGTGCTCCAACTGGCCGCGGGCTGCTGCCTGCGGGTAGGGCGGACGACTTCGCGCCGGGACCGGGCACGGGGCGCCTGATCCTGATCTATACGCCAGTATATTTGGAAATCAGCGCGCAAGTCAACGAAAGAGGGCCAGACCTGGGCAGGCCGGGGCAAAAGGTCTTGGAATGGGCAGTTTTGGCCAGGAATTCCCCGTTTTTCCGTACTTCGCCCTTGCCAGGGCCGAATTATGAATTACACTAGTACGGTTCGGCCCATCGGGACAGCCCGTGTCCTGGCCGGGCCAACACCATCGTTCAGGAGCCAGTCATTTTGAAACGCAAGAAAAGTCCGACCAAACCGGCCCGTCTCCGCCGCCGCGCAGGTGCGCTCACAGCCGCCAAGCGCTTGGCCCAGGCGGCCCAGGAAAGGTATATGCACGACAAACACGACCCCCACGCAAGCTTCATGGCGGGTGATTTGAGCGAGGGCGGCATCCCCCTGGTGGGCGGCCCCAGCGACGACAAGACCCCGCGCCCGGACATCCCGGCCATCATGCCGGTGCTGCCCGTGCGCGACATCGTGGTCTTCAACTACATGATTCTGCCGCTCTTCGTGGGCCGCGAGAAATCCGTCAAGGCCGTGGATGCGGCCCTGTCCGGCGACCGCTACATCCTCATCCTCTCGCAGAAAGACGAGACCGTGGACGACCCCAAGGCCGAGGACATGTACCAGGTGGGCACCGTGGGCATGATCATGCGCATGCTGAAGATGCCCGATGGTCGCCTCAAGGTGCTGGTGCAGGGGCTTTCCCGCGCCCGGGTGAAGCGCTTCGTCACCGACGACCCCTTCCACCTGGCCGAGGTCGAGGCCCTGCCCGAGATCGAGGGCAAGGACCTGACCAGCGAGCAGGAAGCGCTCATCCGCTCCTCGCGCGAGCTCTCGGAGAAGATCCTGAGCCTGCGCGGCATCTCGCCCGCGGACATCATGGGCGTGCTCAACTCCGTGGCCGAGCCCGGCCGCCTGGCCGACCTCATCGCCAGCAACCTGCGCATGAAGGTGGCCGATGCACAGGCCATCCTGGAGTGCGAGGAGCCGGTGGAACGCCTGCGCATGGTCAACGACCAGCTGGTGAAGGAGGCCGAGGTGGCCTCCATGCAGAACAAGATCCAGTCCATGGCGCGCGAAGGCATGGACAAGGCCCAGCGCGACTTCTTCCTGCGCGAGCAGATGAAGGCCATCAAGCGCGAGCTGGGCGACGAGGGCGGCGAGGACGAGGAGATCGAGGGCCTGAAGAAGGCCATCGAGAAAGCCGGCATGCCCAAGGACGTCAAGAAGGAGGCCCTGAAGCAGTTGGGCCGCCTGGAGTCCATGCACCCGGATTCCTCCGAGGCCACGGTGATCCGCACCTACCTCGACTGGATGACCGAGCTGCCCTGGAAGAAGCAGTCCAAGGACCGCCTGGACATCAAGGCCGCCAAGGTCATCCTGGACGACGACCACTTTGACCTGGAGAAGGTCAAGGAGCGTATCCTGGAGTACCTGGCCGTGCGCCAGCTGAACCCCAAGATGAAGGGCCCGATCCTGTGCTTCGTGGGGCCTCCGGGCGTGGGCAAGACCAGCCTGGGCCGTTCCATTGCGCGGAGCCTGGGGCGCAAGTTCCATCGCCTGAGCCTTGGCGGCATGCGCGACGAGGCCGAGATTCGCGGCCACAGGCGCACGTACATCGGGGCCATGCCCGGCCGCATCATCCAGGGCATCAAGGGCTGCGCCACGCGCAATCCCGTGATCATGCTGGACGAGGTGGACAAGCTCGGCAACGACTTCCGGGGCGATCCGTCCTCGGCGCTGCTGGAGGTGCTGGACCCGGAGCAGAACTTCAGCTTCACCGACCACTACCTGAACGTGCCCTTTGACCTGTCGGCGGTGATGTTCATCTGCACGGCCAACAGCCTGGACACCATCCCCGGCCCGCTGCTGGACCGCATGGAGGTCATCCGCATCACCGGCTACACCGAGCAGGAGAAGGTCAAGATCGCCCGGCGCTTCGTCATGCCGCGCCAGGCCAAGGACAACGGCCTGAAGGAGTCCGAGGTCAAGCTCACCGACGAGGTGCTGGCCCAGATCGTGCGCGAGTACACCCGCGAGGCGGGCCTGCGCAACCTGGAGCGCGAGATCGGGAGCATTTGCCGCAAGCTGGCGCGCAAGAAGGCCGAGGGCGAGAAGGGCCCGTTCGCCGTCAACGAGAAGAACCTGCACAAGTACCTGGGCACGCCGCACTTCCTTGAAGACGAGAAGGAGCTGGTGCTGCCCCCCGGCGTTGTCACCGGGCTGGCCTGGACCCCGTACGGTGGCGAGATGCTGCACGTGGAGGTCTCGACCGTGCCCGGCACGGGCAAGCTTCTGCTCACCGGCAAGCTGGGCGATGTCATGAAGGAATCGGCCCAGGCGGCGGTTTCGCTGTGCCGGGCCAAGGCCGAGCAGTACGGCATCCCCACGGACTTCCACGAGAAGCGCGACATCCATATCCACGTGCCTGCGGGCGCCACGCCCAAGGACGGCCCCTCGGCGGGCGTGACCCTGGTCACGGCGCTCATCTCCTCGCTCTCGGGCATCCCGGTGAGCGCGGAGACCTGCATGACCGGGGAGATCTCGCTGCGCGGCCGTGTGCTGCCCGTGGGCGGCATCAAGGAGAAGATCCTGGCGGCCGTGGGCCAGGGCATGAAGCGCGTGCTCATCCCGGCCCAGAACAAGAAGGACCTGCAGGACATCCCCGAGGACCTGCGCGCCCGCATCAGCATCAAGTTCGTGGAGCGCGTGGACGAGGTCTGGCCCCTGGTGCGCATGAGCGCCAAGGCTGTGGCCGAGGCCAATGCCGAGGCCAAGGCCAAGCCTGTCGCCAAGCCTGCGGCCAAGGCCCCGGCCAAGGCCCCGGCCAAGGCTCCGGCCAAGGCTCAGGCCAAGGCCAAGCCTGTCGCTAAGCCTGTGACCAAGGCCCCGGCCAAAGCCCCGGCCAAGGCCCCGGCGAAGCCCAAGCCCAAGGCCAAGCCCAAGGCCAAGCCGAAGAAGGGCTAGCCTCACCCCCGACCCCCGCAAGATACGGGGCGGCCAGGAGCAGCACTCCGGGCCGCCCCGTTTGTTTTGCCTGGCCAGCAGGCAGCCTGCCGGACCAGCGGTTGACTGTCGCGGCAGCGGTATTACCCTGGGTCTCTGCGTTGCCAGCAGGGCGGAATTGCGCTATGTCCAGGCGGCCCTGAAGGCGCGCCATGGCGCTCGCCCCGCGGGCCATCAACACAAAAGGAACCAGCCATGCCCATATTCGAATATGTCTGCAAACGGTGCAAGAACCAGTTCGAGGAAATTGTCTTCGGCCAGGAAGAGACGGCGGCGTGCCCCTCCTGCGGGTCCACCAAGACGGAGAAGCTCATGAGCTGCTGCCGCGCCAAGACCGGCGGGGCCAAAGGCGCGGGCGGAGGCGACGACGCCCCGGCGGCCACCGCGTCCGCACCCTCGTCCCGTGGCGGCTGCGCAGGCTGCTCCGGCGGCTCCTGCTCCACCTGCGGCTAGGTCGGCGGTCCATCTGATGAAACACGTCACCATCGCCACGCGCGGCAGCATGCTGGCCCTCTGGCAGGCCGAGCACATTTCGTCGCTTCTGCGCGCCCAGTACCCCGGCCTCGAAGTTGAGCTGCTGAAGATCAAGACCACCGGCGACAAGATCCTGGACGTGCCCCTGGCCAAGGTCGGCGGCAAGGGCCTGTTCGTGAAGGAGATCGAGGAGGCGCTGCTGGACGGCCGCGCGGACCTCGCCGTGCACAGCATGAAGGACGTGCCCACCGAGCTGCCGCCCGAGCTCATCGTGGGGGTCAATCCCGTGCGCGAGGCCCCCACGGACTCACTGTTGTCCGTGCAGTACGACGGCCTGGACGCCCTGCCCAAGGGCGCCAAAGTCGGCACCAGCAGCCTGCGCCGCCAGGCCCAGCTTTTGACCCTGCGGCCCGATCTGGTCATCGAGTCCTTGCGCGGCAACCTGGACACCCGCGTGCGCAAACTCCTTGAGGGCCAGTTCGACGCCATCGTGGTGGCCACTGCGGGCCTGAACCGTTTGAATCTTTCCGCGCCCAAGCACGAGATCCTCGGCCCGCCGCGCTTCCTGCCAGCCGTGGCCCAGGGGGCGCTGGGCATCGAATACCGCCGGGATCGCCCGGAGATGGCCGAGCTTCTGGCCTTCCTGAACCACCCGGAAACTGCGGCCCAGGTGGCTGCCGAGCGCGCCTTCCTGACCGGCCTGGACGGCGGCTGCCAGGTGCCCATCGCGGCCTGGAGCCAGCTTGCGGGCGATCAGCTGAGCCTCACTGGCTTCGTGGCCGGGGTCAATGGCGAGACCCCCATCCGGCTCTCGGCCAGCGGCACGGCGGACAAGGCCTGGGACCTGGGCGCGAAGCTGGCGGACCAGGTGCTGGCCGCCGGCGGCAAGGCCATCCTGGACGAGGTCTACGCCAGGAGCTAGTCATTATGCAGGAGTTGGCATGGGCGCAGTTCCCGATCCGCATGTCCTGAAGGACTTCCGGCGCATTCCCGGCGTGGGCAAGGCCATCGCCGTGGACCTCTGGGACCTGGGTTTGCGCAGCGTTGACGCGTTGCGCGGGCGCGACCCGGAAACGCTCTACGCCGACATGGAAGTGCTGGCCGGGCGGCACGTGGACCGTTGCATGCTCTATGTCCTGCGTTGCGCCGTATACTTCGCCGAGACCGCCGAGCCGGACCCCGAACGCCTGAAGTGGTGGAACTGGAAGGACTGATCGCCACTGATTGATTCCGCAAGACGCCGAAAGGGCTGGCCTGGGAACTCCCTGGGCCAGCCCTTTCGGTTGTGTGAGCCGGGCGCCTTTACACGGGCACGGGTTTTGGCTGCGCGCCGTGGTGGAGCACCTGGGGGAAGCACACGAGGATGCCGCCCATGATCAGGCCACCGATGACGGTCTTCACCAGGCCGTCGGTCATTCGCGTGGCCCTGTCGCCAAGGTCCTTCCACATTGCGCTCCCTCCCCCTCGCCAGCCCGCCGCAGGCGCGGGCTGGAAAGCCGATTGAGATCGATGCGGGCGGGGCCTGCGCCGCTGGAAGCGTCTGTCGACGCCCGCCTTAGCTCTTCTGATTCACCATGCCGTCCATGATGTCGCGCAGTTGTGAGGCCAGGGCCTTGAGCTCCTCCACCTTGCGGGCGGCCTCGTCCATGCCGACAGATGTGCGTTGGGCGATGTCGCTGATGGATGCCACGGACATGTTGATCTCGGCGCTGGTGGCGGACTGCTCCTCCACTGCCGCAGCGATGCTGCGGACCTGGTCCGTGGTGCGGTTGGACATGACCACGATTTCCTGCAGGGCCTCGCCGGAGGTGCTGGCCAGCGTGGCGGTCTGCTCGATGGTGTGGACGGTGCCGTCCACGTGCTCAACGTTGGTGCGCGTGCCGCGCTGGATGTTGGAGATGGCGTCGCCCACTTCCTTGGTGGCGGTCATGGTCTTTTCGGCCAGCTTGCGCACTTCGTCGGCGACAACAGCGAAGCCTCGTCCTGCGTCGCCTGCGCGCGCCGCTTCAATGGCGGCGTTGAGCGCGAGCAGGTTGGTCTGGTCGGCGATGTCGCTGATGACGTTCATGATCTGGCCGATGGCCTCGGCCTGCTTGCCCAGCCCTGCCATTTCGCTCTTGAGCTCCACAGCCTGGCTTTGCACCTGCTTCACGGACTCCATGACCTGCCGCACCACGCCCTCGCCGCTCTGGGCCTTCTGGGCCGCATTGTCCGCGCCATTGGCCGCGCCGGAGGCGCTTTCGGCGGCTGAGTGGATGGCGTCGCTCATCTCGCTCATGGCGGTGGAGGTGTGGACAACCCGCTCAAGCTGTTGGGCCGCGCCGTCTTCCACCTCGCCGATGAGCGATTCCAGGGCGGCGGAGCACTGGGTCAGGGTGCGCACCACGTCTTCAGCGCTTTGCGCGGCTTCGGTGACGGCCTTGTTCTGGGCCAGGATGCGCGCCTCTTGCCCGCGAAGTTCGGTCAGGTCCGTGTACAGGCACAGCGCGCCCATGAGCGCGCCGGTGATGTTGTTGTAGAGCGGCGAGGCCACGATGTTGATCTGGCGCTTGCCGCCCTTGCGGCCGGTAAGCTCCACCTCGCGGGAGATGGTGCGCTTCTCCGCCATGGCCGTGCTGAGCACGGTCTGGCGCGAGGCGTCGCCGTAGAAGAAGAGGGCCACGTTCTGGCCATAATGGTCTTCGGGCTTGCCTTCCTGTTCGAGAATATCAACGAGAGCCTGGTTGGTCTGGATCAGCGTACTTGCCTCATCCACCACGACGTAGGGCGACATGATGCCGTTGAGCACCCCCTGAGTGTACCCCAGCGAGGTTTGGACCTTCTCGGCCATGGCGCACAGGGCCTCGCCGACCTCACGGAATTCGCCCTGGAAATTGCCCTCCAGGCACTGGTTGAAGTTGCCTTCGGCCTGGCTGCGGGCAAAGCTGCGGATGTTCGTCAACGACCCCAGGATCATGCGCCAGGCCAAGACGAGCAGGACCACGACCAGGGCGAGAATGGCGCCCACCGTGCCCAGAGTGACCCACAAGGCCTTGGCCTCGCGGGCGGTGTAAGCTTCGTAGGCGGTCTTGGACTTGGTGGCCTGCTCATCCATGAGCTTCTGGACCACGGCCTTGACCTCGCGCCACTTCTTGGTCTCCTTGTCGTTCAAAACGTCCGCCGCAGCCTGGATCTTGGCGTCCAGGGCCAGGGTCATGACCTCGCTCTTCAGGGCGTGGTCCGCGTCCCACAGCGGGCCGAGGGCGCGCAGCTGCTCCTGCGCCGGTCCCTTGGCCAGGGCGGTGGCCTCTTGCAGGGCCTTGCGGAACTTGGCGTCAGCGGCGTCATAGTTGGCCTTGGCTTTCTTGTCGGCGGGGTTGAGCAGCACGTTGCGCGTGGCCTGGCCGGTCTGCAGGCCCTGGGCGTACATCTCCTGGAGGTGCCCCAGCAGGGCTTCATCCACGTGGATGATCTCCTCGAAGGTGCGCGCGGTGCGCTGGGCGGACAGCGTGAAGAGCAAAAGGGTAACTGCGAACCCGGCAAGGGTGACGGCGGCAAGCAGGGCGAGCAAAGCTTTAATGCTCAAGCGTTTCAAGGAAACCTCCAGGGGGTATGTGTCGATCCCTTCGTCCTGTGGGACGGCGTACGTTTACGCTACGGGTTACTACCCTAACGCTGTACATGTAACATATGTGTTTGTCAAAGATATGCGAAAAGGTGTGGATACTATTTGTCCGGTCACTAGAATACAACAGCCTCGAACCAGAAGATTTCCGTCTCCGGCTCGCGCCAGGCGTTTGCGGGCAGTCCGGCCTTGCGGCAGGTCTGGGCCAGGAACTGTTCGCGGTCCCAGCCCCATTCCACCGGAACCTGGGGCAGCAGCAGGCCCTGGTTGCCGCCCCGGCGCATGATCAGCCCGTGCCGGCCGATCTTCACCCGTTGCGGGTCCGGGCAGGGCTCAAGCGGCCCCATGATGGAAATTTCGAGTTCCAGGCCGTCCATCTCAGCCACGGTCAGCGGGTTGAAGCGCGGGTCCTGGAAGGCCGCCGCCAGGGCCATGTTCCAGACGGTCTGGTAGAGCGGTCCGCGGCCCACGAGGTTGCCTATGCAGCCGCGCAGGTTCCCGCCGCGCTTCAGCGTCACAAAGGCCCCCAGCTCGCTTTTCAGCAGTTCGGTCGCTGGCTCCGGCGGCGTCGCCGGTCCACGGCCCGTGAGCTGGCTGGCGATGGCCAGGCGTACAAGATCCTTCAGGTAGCTTTGTTCTTCGGCCGAGAGGCTCAGGTGGAAGGAGTCCATGGAAACCTCCGGGTGGCGTCAGGCGTCTTTGGGCAGGAAGTCTTGCTCCAGGCCGGGGCTGGCCAGGTAGGGCAGGGCGTTTTGGCCGCAGGTGGCTGGCTGCGCTCCCTGCACATGCACGTGGCGGTCCCGGACGGACAAGCGCCCCTGGGCCAGCCAGGACACGGCCTGGGGGTAGATGCAGTGCTCCAGCTTGAGGATGCGCGCGGCCAGGCCCTCGTGGTCGTCGCCCGGCAGGGCGGGCACGGCGGCCTGAATGATCACCGGGCCGTGGTCCATGATCTCGTCCACGAAGTGCACGCTGCATCCGGCCAGACGCACGCCGTAGTCGCACGCGTCTGCGGCGCCGTGGGTGCCGGGAAAGCTGGGCAATAGCGCGGGGTGGATGTTCACAACGGCTTGGGGAAAGGCGCGCAGGAATTCCGGGGTCAGCATGCGCATGAACCCGGCCAGCAGCACCGCGCCCGTGCCAGAGCTGATGCCGTGGTCGTTTATGACGCGCACCATCTCGGCGTCGAAGCCCTGGCGCGAGGAGAAATCCGTGTGCGGACGGCTCCAGGTGGACACGCTCCGGTTGCGGGCGCGCACCAGGCCATAGGCGTCGGGCTTGTTGGACAGGACAACGCGGACCTCGGCATCGATGACGCCCGCTTCGATCTTGTCCAGGATGGACTGTAGGTTGGAACCGCCGCCGGAGACGAGTACGGCCAGGGGAAAGGGCATGGGCACTCCATGTTTTGGCTTGGCCGCGCCGGATCAGGCAGGTGCGGCACTCAGGGCTCTCTAGCCTCTTTCGTGGCGGAAGGGAACCGCCGAAAACCAGGCGCTGCTTGCGCTTGTCAACCGCGCTGCGAGTGCTTATATTCACAGTGCATGCGGTGAGGTATTTTGCCTTAACCGCCAACATAGCAGAGGGAATTAATGTCGATAGCGACCGTTACCCGCCGTCTGAGCGGGCTGTGTCTTGTTTTGTTCGCTGCACTCGTCCTTTTCGCACCCGGCCAGGCTCAGGCCGCCCCCCTGCCCCAGCCCGTGGAGCAGAGCCTGGGCGCGCTTCTTGACTTAAGCCTGAAACGCAACGCTGAAGTCAACCAGGAGAGCTTTCAGGGAGTGCTTGATTTTGTGTCCCAGGCCAAGGGCGACGCCCGCGACCTGATCCCCGCGCGCCGTTTCGACGCCAACGGGACCGTGCTGCGCGTGACCATGAAGACCTCGCTCTCCCGGCTCATGCGCTACTGCTACAACCCGGCCATCCCGAACTACCTGATCTTCCCCAGCGTTCTGCGCCTGGGCGGCTGGCACAAGGGCAGCGACATCCTGGACAAGGACACCAAGCCCTGGCTGCACCTGGCCAAGCTGGACAAGCCCGTGGCCCTGTGGGGCTCGGAATACGAGGTCAACGCCCCGGATTCCTTCGGCGGCGGCTACTACCGCTATGACCTGAACCGGCTGATCATCCTGACCAAGGTCAACGGCAAGAACGTGCTCATCTCGGTCAGCAAGCAGAAGGACAAGTCCAGCGTGGGCAAGAAGGCCGTCATCCTCGACGACGGCGACTGGAGCTACTTCTACTCCGGCATCAACGGCCTGAACAAGGGCCTCATCGGCTGGGCCGACACCTACATGTACGACTCCGCCTCGGTGCAGGTGTTCATCGAGGACTCCCCCAACCAGACCACCTTCATGCTCTTCAAGTGGCTGCGCGCTGGCTGGGCCGGAATGAACATGGTCCAGAAGGACCACATCAACGAGGGCTCCACCCGCTACGCCAAGGCCTTCAAGAAGATCGTGGAATCCGACCGCCTGCCCGACCCCGATGAGCTGGCCCTGCGCGTGCGCGAGCTGTCGACCATGAGCGACGCCGACCTGGAGCACAAGATCGCGGCATACTCCGTGGCCATCGAGAACATCGCCAAGAAGTCCCCGTCCATGGACAAGAGCGAATTCCAGAAGGTGGTGGAGGGCGGCAAGTACGGGCGCATCATGAACCGCGAGGAGCGCCTGAGCGCCATCCTGGTGGAGTACCTGAAGAGCCGTCTGGGCAAGACCCCGCTGGTGGATTTCACCGGCATGCCCACCCTGCGCCACAAGGCCGGATAGTCCCGGCCACCAGAGAGGAGCCTGCCATGCTGCTGCCGGAATCCGACGCCAAGTTCAAGTATTGCCCGCTGCTCAAAACGCGCGACGACAAGATGAAGTTCTGCCTGGGCTCCATGTGCATGCTCTGGAGGCACGCCGAGGCCGACAAGACCGGCGTGGACGACCTGGGCTTCTGCGGCGCGGCCGGGCCCGTGGCCATGCTCGCCGCGCTCTCCGGCGGCGACGAGACCGCGCCCAAGCCGTCCCTGTTCGGCGAGGACGACTAGCCCGGATGCGCGGCCCAGCCTCGGCCAAGCCCCAGCCACCGGCGCCCCTGGCCGGGTGCGCGCGCCTGCTCGCACACTGCCCGGACCGCTCGGGCATCGTGGCCGCCGTGAGCGGCTTTCTGCACCAGCGCGGCGTGAACATCATCCACTCCGACCAGCACTCCACCGACCCCGAGGGCGGACGCTTCTTCATGCGCCAGGAGTTCTACCTGCCCGGCCTGGAAGGCAGCATCGAGGAACTCGCGCGCGATTTCGGCCGCGAAGTGGCCGACCGCTACCAGATGAACTGGAGCGTGGTGCTCGCCGGGCGCAAGAAGCGCGTGGCCGTGCTCGTGTCCAGGCTGGACCACGCCCTCATGGACCTCCTGTGGCGCGTGGGCCGCGGCGAACTGCACGCCGAGGTGCCCATCGTCATCAGCAACCACCCGGACCTCAGGCCCGCCGTGGAGGCCTTCGGCGTGCGCTTCGAGCATGTGCACGTGCCCGAAGTGCACGACGCCCCGCGCGGCCGCGGCCTCACCGTGCCTGAAGAAAAAATGCTGGCGCTGCTGGAGGCCCCGGAAGACCTGCCCGGCTGCCCCGTGGACCTGGTGGTGCTGGCGCGTTACATGCGCATCCTCTCGCCCGCCTTCGTCAAACGCTTCCCCCAGCGCATCATCAACATCCACCATTCCTTCCTGCCCGCCTTCGAGGGCGCGGACCCGTACCGCCGTGCCGTGGAACGCGGGGTCAAGCTCATCGGTGCCACCGCCCACTATGTCACCGGAAAACTCGACAAGGGCCCCATCATCGAGCAGGACGTCATCCGCGTTTCGCACCGGCACCGCCTGGACGAGCTGAAGATCCTGGGCCGCGACATCGAACGCCAGGTGCTCTCCCGCGCCGTGCGCTGGCACCTGGAAGACCGCGTGCTCGTCGACGGCAACAAGACCATCGTGTTCGCCTAGACAAGAGCCTCCGGCGGCCGTGGGCCTGAGGCCCCCGGACCCCCCCATACGGGCTGGCCGGGGCGGCTGGGGCAGAGGTGTCGGCTTGGCTGGCCTTGGCAATGCGTGCGGAGTTTCGAGGGGGGACCCTCGAAACTCCGCACGCGGTTGGCCCTTTTTAAGAGGCTTGGTGAAGAGGCCAGGAGCAAGACGCTCTCCCGTGGCTCCCCAAAGAAAGCCGGAAGGGCTGTTCAGGTTCCTCCTGAAACAGCCCTTCCGGCGCAATGAGGGGGTCTGGGGGACTTCAAGTCCCCCAGCCGCCGGAGGCTATTCCGCCGACTGCGCAGCGCCGGGCGGCACGGGCGCGGCGTTTTGCTGCTGGAGCACGCCGTACTTTGAGAGCAGTTCGGTGAGTTTGGCCTTGACGTTTTGTGTGGTGCGGGCCACCTGTGCCAGGTCGATGACCACCAGGAAGTCGTGGCGCAGCGGGGCCTTGTCCCACAGGATGCGGATGGCGGCGGCCAGGGGCTCCTCCAGTTGCAGCACCTGCATCAGCGCGGCCAGTTGCTGCGTGTTCTTGGTCTTGAACAGCAGCATGTCCGGGCGTGTGGGGTCCTGGGTCCAGATCTGGCTTTTGCGGATGCGCGAGAGCTTGAGGCTGGCCAGGGCGTCCACGGCGGGCACGAGGCTTCTGCGGGCGCTCACGCTGCGCACGCTGACCTTGGCCCCCTCGTCGCGCGCCCTGTCGCGCAGGAGTCCCACGAAGGCACTCTCCATCAGGTAGAACAGCACGCGCTCCAGGGATTCGATGGACAGGCCCTGGGACAGGGAGCGCACGGCCTCCAGCTCGTCGGAGCGCAGGGTGCCCAGCGCGGTGAGGAAATGCTCGCGCGCCTGGCTCAGGACAAGCATGGCGCCAAGGGCCAGGGCCACGGCCTGCTCCATGATGAAGGGCAGGGGGTGCTTTTCCTGGGGGGGCTGGCCGCTGGCCCGGGCCTGCATGGCGCGGTAGAGGCTTTGGGCCACGGGGTCCATGCAGACGATGTAGGCGGCGCTCTCCAGGTGTTCCAGGAGCAGGTCGCCGGGCAGGAAGGACAGGCCCTTGAGCAGGCAGGACTGGACGATCTTGCGTATGGCCTGGGACTCGGCGTCCTCGGCGCTGGCGCTTTCAAAGGCCGTCTGCACGCGGGTTTTGGGGATCTCGCCCGGTGTGTCGTGCAGGGTGGCCAGCACGTCGTCGAACAGAAAGCGGATGATGACCTGCTGGCCTTCCTTGGTGAGCTGAAACTTGCTTGCGCTGGTGAGCTGGTCGTAGCCTTCGGCGATGTGCTGGGCGATGAAGCGCTCCACGAATTCACGCCAGAAGCTTTGGTCCATCTGGCGGGTCTTGATGAGATCGGCGAACTGCGAAAGCCCGGGCGCGCCGAAGTGGCGCATGATGAGCTCCTCGTAGTTGTCCGTGGTCAGCCCCATGGCAAAGACCATGCCCTGCACGCTCTTGACCAGCAGGGACTCGGTGTTGCGCAGCAGGGCGGTGGATTGGGCCAGGGCGGCCTCGTCACCGGCGGCCTGTTCCTTGTCCACGCGGTTTAAAAGCAGGGGGAAATTGCTGGCCAGCTTGCGCAAAAAGGCATCGGCAGGGTGGTCGGTGCGGCGGCAGAGGGTGTTGATGATGCTCTGCTGCTGGGTTTCCAGCATGGGATATTCGCTGATGCCCCCGCTGTTGATCTCGATGAACGCCAGCAGAAGCTCGCGCTCCAGCACCTCGCGCACGGTGCTTCTTTCCTTGAGCGGGCGCAGGGCGGCAAAGTAGGCCTCAAGGCGCGCGGGCCATTGCGGTCTGGTTCCGGCGCCTGGGAGCGCTTGTTCGTCCTGATCTGCAGGCTGTTGTACCAAAGTCCCTTCCTGGCCGAGGGTGTGCGCACCCATTTCTGACCTGAGTCAGCATTCCTTCGGCCTCTTTGTGTAAAAAATCAAGGGGGCAGGCGCATATTCCATTGGATGGGACGAGGTTTCCCGTCCTCCACGGCGAGATTTGCTGTCCGGTTGGCCCAAGCGGAGGTCTCCCGGCCCGCTGTCTGAGCGGCCAAAGCCAGTGTCCAAGCGGCCTTCAGGGCGGGCGTCGCGCCTGTGCCGCCTTGCTTTCACCCGGCCTTATGGCGCAAGGGCAAGCCATCGGCCAGGGCAGCGCGGACGTTGCAATTTCTGGCGGACAGGCTACAAATCGGAACAGGTGCTGCGGAGGAGATATTCGCGCGCCAGGCAGGGGGCCAAAGCATGCGCTTTCTCGATTTTGTCCGGCAGCAGGGCTACAGCCCGTATCATGGCACTGTGTCTGCCGCAGTGTATGCCTATTTCCGTTGCGACCATCCGGCCAGGGCCCGCTGGTTCCACCGGCCCGGCAGCTATCAGTGTGCTGGCTGCGCCCAACAATGTGAGACCGACAGCCCCGACGGTTTCCAAATCTTCCTTCTGACGGACCACCGCGATGCCTGATACCTCACGCTCTCTCACCCGTCTGCTGCTTTCGGCCCTGGTTCTTGTCCTGTGTCTGCTGGCCGCCGCGCCAAAGGCCCAGGCCGCCGGGGACGAAGCCAATCTTTCCCTGTGCAAGCAGGTGCTGTCGCGCATGCTTTGCAAGAACTTGAGCGAGTTCGGCTACGTGGGGAAGGCCGGGGACGGGGTGTATATCATCTCCGTCTTCTACGCCTCCAAGAACTCGGAATACCTCTGCGCAGCCATGCCCGACGGGCAGTTGATCCTGCAGGACCGCACCTGGCACCCCACGCGCCGGGTCATCTCCTACACGCCGGATTCCGACGGCAAGTGCCTCAACGCCACCTTCTCCTCCCCGGAATGCCCTAACCGGAAGCCCATCAAGGCCTGCCCGCCCAAGACCGCCAAGGACGAAAAGGAGCAGGTCAGGGAGACCTTCTGGGTCCGGCCCATTCCCCAGATTCTGGAGGAGGAGTACAAGGCCATGAACGCGCAACCCCAGCAGAACGCCACCGCGCCTGCGACGCCTTAAGCCCCGGGGAAGTCGCAGGGCAGAATGCATTTGGCCTTGCCTGGGCCTTTGAAAAGATGGATACTGCCAGCATGACCATCCCCGCGCAGGAACCAGAGGTCCAGAAGGACCACAAGGCCATTTTTGTGGCGCGCCAGCCCATCTTCGACGCACACGAGAAGGTCTGGGCCTATGAGCTGCTCTTTCGGAGCAGCGCCCTGGCCAAGACCGCCGACGTCACCGAGGATGACCTGGCCACGGCCTCGGTCATCGCCGACGGCTTCTCCCTGGCCTTCTCCGGGATGGACAAGTCCCGAAAAGCCTTCATCAATTTTCCCCAGCGCCTGCTCTTGGACAACTCGGTCTACGCCCTGCCGAAGGAGATCTGCGTGGTCGAGGTGCTGGAGACCATCACCCCCACGCCTGAGATGATCGTGGCCCTCCGGCGCCTCAAGGAGCAGGGCTACGTCATCGCCCTGGACGACTACGTGGGCCAGCCCGGCTTTGAGGAGGTCATCGCCCTGGCGGACATCGTCAAGGTGGAGGTGCTGGGCATGACGCCGGAGCGCATGAAGTCCATCGGCGAGGATTTGCGCAAGCACGGCTGCCGCCTGCTGGCCGAGAAGGTGGAGGACCGGGCCACCTACGATTTGGCCAAGAGCCTCGGGTTTTCGTTGTTTCAGGGATATTACTTCAGCCGTCCGGAGACCATGACCGGGAGCAAGGTGCCCACCCCAGTGCTGGCCAAGATGCGCCTTTTGCGCGCCCTGGCCGGCGAGGACTTCGACGTGCGCGAGCTCTCCCAGATCATCTCCTCGGACCCCAGCGTAAGCTACCGCCTGCTCAACTTCATCAACTCCGCTGCCTTCTCGCTGCGCTCCAAGATCCAGTCCATCCAGCAGGCCCTGATGCTGCTGGGCAAGCAGCAGATCAAGCAGTGGTTCCTGGCGGTGATCATCTCCGACTTCGACAGCACCTCCAAGGTGCAGGAGGCGGCCTACACCTCCCTGCAGCGCGCCCGCTACCTGGAGAGCATGGGCAAGCTCCTCGGCGACCACGCCTTCCCGTCCGAGACGCTGTTCATGCTGGGGCTGTTCTCCAAGCTCGACGTGCTTCTGGCCCAGCCCATGAACAAGCTGCTTGAGAACATCCCGCTGAACAAGGACGTGGAGGCCGCGCTTCTGTCCAAGCCCTCGCCCTACTGGTCCTGGCTGTCGCTGGTGGAGGACATCGAGATCGCCAACTGGGAGGATGTGGAGGATTTCCTGGAGAGCAGGACCCTGGACCGGGAGGCCTCGGCCATGAACTACACCGAGTCCATCGAGTGGACCCAGACCCTGCTCAAGTGCAAGGGGGGCGAGAGCTGAACATGCCCCGCGCCCTGTTCTGCGTGGTCGTTCTGGCGCTGTTCCTGACCTCTTTTCCCGCCAGCCGGGCCCTGGCCCAAGAGGCCCCGCCCCTTGAGGCCGACAGCTCGGCCAAGCCCGCTCCCCTGCCTGTCCCGCCCCGTCCCGCTGCGCCCCGTCCCGCTGCGGGCAAGCCCCTTTCCTTCAAGCCGGGGCAGTCTGGCAAGCCGGTGCCGTCTGGCCCAACCGTGGCCAAGGCCCCGGGAGCTACAGGCCAGACCCTGGCGCGGCCCAAGGCGCGCGGTCCGGCGGTGAAGGACGACGGCAAGCGCTACCTGCGCTCCCGCGACGAGAACCACGACGGCCGCATCAGCCGCGAGGAGTTCCTGGCGGGCACCAAGAAGCGGTTCAGCCAGATGGATCTCAACCGTGACGGGGTCCTCTCCGCCCAGGAGGCCCAGGCGGCCAAGGCCAAGCTGCTGGAGCGCAAGGCCAAGAGCGACGCCAGGCGCCGGGCCCAGGGCAAGCCAGGCAAGTCCACCGTGCGCGCGGCCAGGGGGGACAGGCCGGTCAAACCCTATCTCTCGGTTGTTGACGCCAACAAGGATGGCCGCGTGAGCCGCAAGGAGTATCTGGCCAAGCGCGAGAAGACGTTCGCCGAACTGGACCTGAACCACGACGGGGTCATCTCCAAAGAGGAGGCCCAGGCGGCCAAGACGAAGCTGCTCAAGCGGCGTGGGGAGCGCAAGGCTGTGGCCCAAAGGAAGGAGTCCGAGCGCAAGGCTGGCAAAGCGGCCCGGTCGGAGATAAGGTCAGAGGCCACGGCTTCAGCCCAAGCCCCGCAGGCTCCCTAGATCTTCATGCGCACGTTGTAGATCTTCCCGTTGCGCTGCACACTCAGGATAAGCTGTGTGTGCATCTGGTAGCGGTAGAAGGCCCCCAGCAGGTCCGCCTCGCTTTTGGTGCGGCGGCTGCCCACCTGGAGCAGCACATCGCCCGGCTTGAGGCCCAGCCGCGCCGCCGGGCCGTCCGCCCGCACCTCGCCCACCATGACGCCGCCGCCCGCGTCCCTGGCTGGAGTAAAGCCCCAGCGCCAGCCGAGCAGCCCCAGGCTGGCCTTGCGGTCTAGCACCTGCGGGGCCAGCCGGACCTCGAAGGGCGCGTCGCCCCGGCGCAGCTTCACGCTGATGGTGTCGCCTTTGGCGTAGTCGAGCAGAAGCCCCAAAAACTGCGACTTGTCCTGCACCTTGTGCGCGCCGATGGCCAGAAGCGCATCGCCGGGCTTGATGCCGGCGGCCTCGGCCGGGGTCTGGGGGAATACGTCCGTGACCACCATGCCGCCGACCTGGCTGAGCCCGAACCCTGCCGCCTGGTCCTGGCCCATGTCCTCGCCCAGCAGCCCCAGCCAGATGTGCGCCACCCGGCCCGTGGCGATGAGCTCCTCCAGCACGCGGCGGGCCTTGTTGATGGGGATGGCGAAACCCAGGCCCTCGCCCTTGGAGAAGACGGCGGCGTTGATGCCCACCACTTCGCCCAGGATGTTCAAGAGCGGCCCGCCGGAGTTGCCGGGGTTGATGGCGGCGTCGGTCTGGATGAGCCCGGCGATGTAGCTTTCCTTGGTCTTCACCGAGCGGTTCGCCGCCGAGATCACGCCCGTGGTCACCGTGTGCGAAAGCCCGAAGGGGTTGCCGATGGTGATGACCGGCTCGCCGATCATGAGGTCCGAGGAATCGCCCATGCGCGCCTGGGGCAGCGCCGGGTGCTCGCCCGCAGGCATCTCCAGGCGCAGCACGGCCAGGTCGATGTCCGGGTCCGCGCCCACCAGGCTGGCCTGGAACTCGCGGCCATCGTGCAGGCGCGCGGTGATCTGGGCCGCGCCGGAGATGACATGGGCGTTGGTCAGGACATAGCCGAGCCTGCCGTCGATGATGACGCCCGAGCCCAGGCTGCGGGTGGGGGGCTTGTGCTTCTGCTGCGGGCCGCCCGGCAGGCCCAGGAAGTGCTGCAACGGAGTGCTGGCCGCAAAGGGCTCCTGGCCCGTGGCCAGCGCGCTGATGATGCTCACCACCGCCGGACCGGCCTCCTGGACCACGCGCACCACCGGGGTGCGGCGCGGGTTGTCGTCCCTGTTGGCCTGCGGAATGGTGGTGTATTGGCTGGCCTGGGCTGCGGCCTTCGGCTGCGTCTGCCTCGGCGCGGCCAGGGCGCTGGCGCAAAGGAAGGTGCTGGCGCAAAGAAGGGTGCTGGTGCAAAGAAGGGTGCTGGTGCAAAGGAAGGCGGCGAGAAGCGGCAGCAGGAGCAGGGGCTTTGGTGAACTCGTCATGGGTGTTCTCCGTCAGTCTTGGGAGGGCTGTGACTGGCCAGATGAAGCTCCATGCAAGCGTCTGTCAAGGCTTTTTGGCTCCGGCCCTTGCGCGTCGGCGGGCCGCCTCCACGGGTGAAGGGCGCTTTGCGCCGGCCTGGCCCCTGCGAAGTCCCTAGATCTTCAAGCGCAGGTTGTAGAACAGCTCGCCGCGCTGCACGCTCACGATGAGCGTGGTGTGCATCTGATACCGGCAGAAGGCCCCCAGCAGGTCGCCCTTGTCTTTGATGCGGCGGGCGCCCACCTGGTGCACGATGTCGCCCGGTTCGAACCCGATGCGCTCAGCCGGTCCGCCAGCGCGTACTTCGTCCACCCGGGCCCCGCCGGACGGACCCGCCGCCGCCACCGCCAGGCCCCAGCGGTGCAGGATGAGGCTGCGGCCCGTCTTGGGGTCAAGCACCTGGGGGACCACCTGCGCCTGGATGGGCGCGCGGCCCCGGCGCAACGTCATTTTGACCGGGCCGCCCTTGGAGGCAGCGTGCATGAGCAGCGGGCACTGGGACTTCTCCTGCACCTCGCTGCCGTCGATGGTCAACAGCGCGTCGCCGGTCTTGATGCCCGCAGCCGCAGCCGGTGTTCCGGGCAGCACCTCGGTGATCAGCATGCCGCGCACGCGGTCGAGCCCGAACTGGGCGGCCTGGGCCTGGTCCATGTCCTCGCCCACAAGCCCGACCCAGACGTGCGATACATGGCCCGTGCTGATGAGTTCGCGCAGGATGCTTGTGGCCCGGTTGACGGGGATGGCGAAGTTCAGGCCCTGCCCGCGGTTGTAGACTGCGGCGTTGATGCCCACCATCTGCCCGAGCGAGTTCAGGAGCGGCCCGCCGGAACTGCCGGGGTTGATGGCGGCGTCGGTTTGGATGAGACCGGTGATGGTCGTGGGCCCGGCGCTCACGGAGCGGTCCATGGCCGAGACGACGCCCGTGGTCACGGTGTGCGCGAGGCCGTAGGGGTTGCCGATGGCGATGACCGACTCGCCGATCATGACCCCTGAGGAGTTGCCCATGCGGATTTGCGGCAGCGCAGGGGAGCCCGCTGGCAGTTCCAGGCGCAGCACCGCCAGGTCGGTGTCCGCATCGGCCCCCACCATTTTCGCCCGGTATTCCCGGCCGCCCAGGAGGCGCACGGTCACCTGGGTCGCGCCCAGGATGACGTGGGCATTGGTGAGGACCAGGGCCCGTTTTCCGTCGATGATGACGCCGGAGCCCAGGCTATGCGCGTCGGACATTTGAGGAAGCTGGCTGGTGGGATTGGCCGCCGGGCCTGCTGTGGAGGCCGAGGAGAAGGGGGACGTCTCACGCGAGCGTGAGCTGAAGATGCTCACCACCGCTGTACCGGCCTCCTGCACCACCCGCACCGTCGCGCTGCGGCGCGTGCGCATCTCGCTGGCGGATGCAGGCGTCTCCTGCTCCGCCGGGGCGAAATGCCGGGCAGGCCCGGCCTGCGCTTTAGCAGCGGCCAGGGCCTGGGCGTGGTTGGCCCTGCCGCCTGTGGGCAGGCCGGTGCACAACATGAGTCCCGTGAACAACATCAGCAAAAGAAGGCGCTTGAATTTGCTCGACATGGGCCGCTCTCCATCAGTTGAGAGATGAGTCGGGGGCCCATCATAAACCAGTGCTGTCGTCAGTCAAGGGCCTTGCTGTTCTGTTCCGCCCGGGTGGGATATTTGCCGCAGGCGAAGCGCGGGCTCTCCGGGCAGAAGCCGAGGGATTCGCATTTGGCTCCGGCAGTGGCGAAGATGGCGGGCAGCTCGGCCTTGCACAGGGCCAGCATGGCCTCTGCCAGGGCGCGGATCTCCCACTGGGCGCGCAGGCAGCAGCGCAGGTGGAAGAAGTGCAAGAGCGCCCGGCAGTTCATGGTGATGACGATCTTGGTCTCCGCCGCCTGGGGCAGCACGAAGCGCGCGTCTTCCTTTGACTTCTCCTTGCGCCCGTGGGCGTCCAGGATGGATTTCAGGTCGCGGTAGGCGTTTCCCACCTCGTCCATGAAGGCCTCGAAGCGGGCCCTGGCTTCCGGGATCTTGGCGATGGCCGGGGGCAGGATGAAGTCCATGTCCGAGCCGTCGACGTAGCGCTGGCTTTGCTGGGAGTAGGAGGCCAGGCGGTGGCGCACGATCTGGTGCGAACAGGCCCGGGAGATGCCCTCCACCGCGAAGGTGAAACTGGCGTGCTCGATGGGGCTGTCGTGCCCGCTCTCCAGCACCTTGCGCACGAAATCGGCCTGGGCCTCGCGGTCCACCTCGCCGGAAAGGAGCCTTGGCCACATGTCGGCCACGAAGCCCGCGTGGTAGCACTGGCGGAAAGCGGCATAGATGAGGGCCAGGGCGTCGGGGGTGCTGGCGAGGAGTTCGACCTTGAGTGGTTTGACGGGCATGGGGGCTCCGAAAGGATGAGGTTCGTCCGCGCGCTACATGCGCACGCGCTCCAGGACATCGGCCAGCACCTCGGCCAGGGGCGCGTCGGCCGGGGCCATGAGGTGCAGGGTCTGCATGAACAGCGGCTCGTAGGAGGTGCGCAGGCGGCCCAGCCGCTCGCGTGCCTGGGCCTGCTCCTCGGGCGTGCCGACCTGGCGCTGGGCCATGGCCTCCACGCTGGCCATGAGGTAGAGCACCCGGCCCGTAGACTGGATGCGCTGGCGGAAGGCCTCGCCCAGCAGCAGCTTGTGGGGCACCTCCACAATGGCCTGGCCGCTGGCCAGGATGCGCTCAAGGGCCTCGCCCGGTTCATCGAGGGGCAAGGTGTGCGCCGCGCAGCCCAGCTCGCGGGCCAGGCCCTCGGCCACGGCGGACTTGCCGCTGCCGGGCAGCCCGATGATATAAAGGATGCCGCCGCCGGGCATTTGGGGCCTGGGGGCCGGAGTGTCGTGGCGCACAACCGTGGCCTTGTCCGGTTCGTCCACCTGAAATTCTTGCCGGATGAACTCTGTCACCTGTATGCTCCCTGTGGGCCTTGCCCCTGCTCTCGCAGCCTGTTGCCGCATGCGGACAGGCAGGGTATAGCCCAACCAGAGGCCAGGGACAAGCCGTACGGCTGATGGCCGAATCTCGCGAGCGGGAGGGGCGTATGCCGAGAGAACTGGTGCACTGGATGGTGGCCGAGCGCGCAGCCGCGCTGCTGGACTCCGGCCCCTTTGGCCCGGCCCTGAGGAAATGCCCGAACGGCTTGCGCTATGGCGCGGTGTTCCACGATGTGCTCTTCTACCTGCGCGGCGAGCATCCCGAGGTGCTCAAGCTCCTGCCGCAGCGCCTGCACGGGGTCCACGGCGAGGACACCTATGAGCTGCTGCGGACCTATGCCCCGCACATGTTCAAGTTGCGCAGCATGGCGCTGCCCACGGCCTTTTTCGTGGGGCTTGTTTCGCATATCTTCGCCGATGCCACGATCCACCCCATGGTCTACCACTTTACGGGAAACTACTACGACGAGGATCCCGTGCGCCGCACCAAGGCCGTGCGCAGGCACCGCACCCTGGAAACGCTGCTGGACATGGTTGCCGCCGGGGGGCCGGAGGCGGTGGAGAAGACCTCGCTGCGGGCAGTGGTCAATGGCGTGGAGGGGCCGCTTTCCCTGGCCTTTCCGCAGGAGCTCTTGGGCGGCATGGCCGGAGTGGAGGCCGCGACTGCCACCAAGAGCTATGCCGACGCCCTGGACACCTTTTGCACAGTGCAGGCCCTGACCCGCATGCCGACCCTGGCCAACCTGCTGCGCGAGTTCGAGGGCTGGCTTCCGGACAAGGGGCGCGAGGTGGCGGCCCTGTTCTACGCGCCGAAACTTTGGGACCTGCGCGCCTCGGTGTCCGGTCCGCTGACCTTCCGCAATCCCATCACGGGCAATGTGTTCACCCAGTCCCTGGACGGGCTCATGGATCTGGCCGCGCGCCAGACGGCCTGGTTCTGCGCCAGCCAGGCGCAGAGCCTGAGCGCCAACGGCAGCCTGGCCGAGACCGCGCCCGGGCCTTCCCTGGACATGGGGGTTGCGAGCGTATCCTCCAGCCAGGCCAGCCACTTCGCGGCGCGCGTCCTGCCGCCGGAATAGGCCCGCAGGCAGAAACCAGCCGATCCCTCCCGCAGCACTCGAAGCCTCCGAATCACCTGAAGCACCCGGCCCGGCATGGCCCCGCCTCTTCGCCCGCAAGCGAGGAGACGGGGTCGCGCCATTTCTGCGCCGCGGCATTATTCCAAGGCAGCATGAAAAAAAGTTGCCTGCCTGCCTAAAGAATTCCGGCGGCAGTCCGAAAAGGAGTGCGTAGAAACAATCGGATTGGCCCCTCAGGCGATGTCGCCCCATGAGGACCACCGAATGGCATGGAAGCCAAAAAACATTCAAGGAGGAAATGGTTATGTCACTTACCATTAACCACAACATGATGGCTCAATCGACTGCCCGTATTCTGGGACAGTCCTATCAGGCCCTGGCCACTTCGACTCAGCGCCTGTCTTCGGGTCTGCGCGTGAACACCGCAGCCGACGACGCCGCCGGCTTGGCAGTCCGCGAAATCATGCGCGCGGAAATCACGAGCTTGCAGCAGGGCATCCGCAACGCCAATGACGCCATCTCGATGATCCAGACCGCTGACGGCGCGCTGGGCGTTATCGACGAGAAGCTCATCCGCATGAAGGAACTGGCCATGCAGGCGTCCACCGGCACCTACTCGTCGGACCAGCGCCTCATCATCGACTCGGAGTACCAGGCCATGGCTTCGGAAATTACCCGAATCGCCAACGCCACCGACTTCAACGGCATTCACCTGCTCAACGGCAACCTCTCCGGCACCTCCGCCACCCACAACGGCAATGGCATCAAGGCCACCGGCCCCATGAAGGTCCACTTCGGCACCGGCAACGACTCCGCTGAAGACTACTACTACATTTCCATCAGCGGCTCCACGGCCTCGTCCCTGGGCGTTGGCCTCTCCGCCACCGGCGCCAACGGCAAGTCCATCTCCACCCAGGCCCTGGCTCAGCAGGCCCTGGACGCCCTGAACAACGCCATCATCTCCAAGGACAAGATCCGCGCCAACCTGGGCTCCATGCAGAACCGTCTGCAGAACACCATCACCAACCTGGCCATCCAGGCTGAGAACACCCAGGCTGCCGAGTCGAGCGTCTCCGACGTCGACGTGGCCACGGAAATGACCGAGTTCACCCGTCAGCAGATTCTGACCCAGTCTGCGGTGGCCATGCTGTCCCAGGCCAACGGCCTCGGCCGACTGGCCATGCAGCTCATCGGCGGCTAACGCTAGCGGGCGCAAGGTCCCTCAACGGCAATAGGAAACACATGGGCCGCCGCAAGGCGGCCCATGTCATTCTGGCACCAGGCTTGCAAAATATCCGTGGGGTAACAGGACCAGGAAATATTTTCCCTCACAGAGGTGGCAAGCATGGCAACGTCGATTACATCCGCATACACTTCCGGGCAGGTCAACATCAGTGGCCTGGGCAACGGCACGGACTTCAACGCCCTCATTGACGGGCTGGTGAAGGCCGAAACAGTCCACATCACCACTCTGGAGAACTGGAAGCAGGATTGGAACGACAAGGTCGAGCAGTTCCAGGCGCTCAACACCAAGATGCTCTCGCTTAAGACAACGCTGGAAGGCATCGACACAATGGACTCCTTCGTGGTCAAGGCCGTCTCCACCACCGATTCCACGGCCCTCACCGCCACGGCGGACAGCACCGCCCAGGTTTCCACGCACAGCGTCATCGTCGGCCAGCTGGCCCAGAACGACATCCTGACCACGGCTTCCGGCGTGAGTTTCCTCACCACCTCTGTGATGACCTCCAACTCCAACATCACTTTTTCCTACGCGGGCACCAGCATCACCCTCTCCAACGTTTCCGCGGGCACCACCCTCACGGGTCTGGTCAACTACATCAACAACAACGCCCTTTGCAGCGGCAAGATCAAGGCGACCACCATCTATGACGGCTCGGTCTACCACCTGCAGATCTACGGCCTGGGCCAGGGCGACGCAAACCAGGTGATCATCTCGAACACCGGCGGCCTGGTCTTCCAGCCCGCAGCCTTTGACAATACCCAGAACGCCCAAAGCTCGCACATCAAGGTTGATGGATATCCCGTGGGCGCGGCCACCTGGCTCTCGCGAGATTCGAACACGGTGTCGGACATCGTCCCCGGCGTGACGTTGAACCTCAAGAAGGCCGACCCTACAAACGTCTTGCAGATAGACATCAGCACTGACAAGGAAGCCATCAAGGAGAACATCAAAACCTTCGTGGCCCAGGTTAATGAAGTGCGCACCATGATCAAGGAGATGACCAAGGTCGACACGACGAACGCCGACAGCCCGAAGGCCTCGCTGCTCACCGGCAACTACGCCGTGCAGATGATCTCCACGCAGCTCAAGGACGTCTGCGCCGACAAGGCGCTTGGTTTCAATTATTACAGCGTGTCCGGGGGCACCATCACCGGCGATTACTTTTCGTCGCTGTCCCAGCTCGGCATCAGCACCGACTCGGACCAGGGCTCAATCACCAGCGGCCTGCTCGTCCTCGACGAGGATGTGCTGAACAGCGCCCTGGCTACCGACCCGGACGCCGTGGCCAAGCTCTTCGCCGCCGACTACCTGGGCGAGAGCCAGTCCCCGGACTTCACCTACCTCTCGCACATCGGCGGCACCACCAAGGCCGGAAGCTACGAGGTGAGCATCACCACCGACGGCACGGGGATCACCAGCGCCACCATCAACGGGCATGCCGCCGGAATCGACGGCTGGAGGATCACCGGCGCCTATGGCTACGACGAGGCGGGTCTCGTCATCCAGTTGGACAACCAGGTGCTGAACAACACCACCACCGGCACGGTTAACCTGAAGCTGGGCAAGGCCGGGGAGATGATCAGCAAGCTCAAGGAGATCACCAGCAGCACCACCGGCCCCCTGCACATTCTGGAAGAGAACTACGGCGACATCACCGACAGCATCGACAAGAAGATCGACTACGAAACCACACGCATCGCCAAGCTCAAGGCGTCGATGCAGGAAAAATACGCGCGGCTGGATGCGCTCCTGGGGAAGCTTGCTCAACAGCAGACTCAGTTGACGAGCGCCATCACCCAGCTCACCAGCTAGCGTAGGCTCAAGCAAGCAGGAGGAGGCGAAGCCCATGCTCAAGGCCGCCAAGGCATATCTTTCAACGCAGGTCACCACCGCCACCCAGGGTGATCTGCTGCTTATGCTGTATGACACGGCCATCAAGCACATCAAGCTGGCCAAGGACAAGATCGCCGAGCGCGACTTCGCAGCCAAGGGCATCCTCATCACCAAGGCCATTGAGATCATCAGCGAGCTGCACGAGAGCCTGAACAAGGAGAGGGGCGGAGACGTCGCCCTGAACCTGAGCCGCATGTACTTCATGTGCAACACCAGGTTGTTGCAGGCGAATATGGAGATGAATCCGAAGAAGCTGGATGAGGTGGTGGCGATCTTGACCGGCCTGCGCCAGGCCTTCGCCCAGATCATTCCGGGTCAGGAGGGCAGGGCCCCGGCCTCGCAGTCCGCTGTGCTGCGCCCGGAGGCGGAATCTGCGCCAGCCGCCAAGCCTGTTGCCGCCGCGCCGTCCTACCCGACGGCGTATCCGTCAGCCTACCCGCTGTCGGGCACCCCAGCGGTCACCCCGCCTGCTGCCCAGCCTGCAACCCCGACCGCGATACCCGAGGCGTCGCCAGCCGCGCCCGAGGCGTCTGTTGCAGCAGTGGCGCCCGTTGCCGAGACCGCCGAGACCGCCGCAGTCGCGCCGGAACCCGACCGCGCTCCGGTGAACACCGCGCGTTTCCGGGCCGCCAGCGCCTACGCCAATTCCCACTAGCGCTCTGTCACAGCCGGCAGTCCGCTGCGCTGCAACAGAAAGATCAAAGCCTCACGTACCGGAAGTGCGTGAGGCTTTGATCTTTTTGCGCCAGCAGCGCAACCGTCCTGAATGACCTGTAATTATTACTTGGAACGGTCCGCCAGCGCTAGATGGCGATGATCAGCGGCACCACAACGGGGTCGCGGTCGAGCACGGTGCGGAAGAAGCGCCGCAGCGCCATGCGCACGCGCTCCTTGAGCTTCTTGATATTGCCCTTGGGGGCGTTCTCTACTTCCTCCATGACCACGCACTTGGCGTCCTCCAGCAGGTGGGCGTATTGCTGCTCGAACACGAAGCCCTTGGACACGATGTCCGGGCCCAGCGTGATCTCGCCGGTCTCCTTGTCGATGACCAGAAGCACCACCACCATGCCTTCCCCGGCCAGAAGCTGGCGTTCTTTCAGCACGCTCTGGCCCACGTCGCCCACACCCTTGCCGTCCACCAGGATGCGCTCGGCGGGAACGGCGTCCTCCAGGCGGATGCCCTGGGACAAAATGGTCAGGGGCTGCCCGTCCTCCAGGACCATGGCCCGCTCGGGCATGACGCCGCACTCCACGGCCAGGCGCGAGTGCTTCACCAGGTGGCGGTATTCGCCGTGGATGGGCACGAAGTACTTGGGCCGAACCGCCTCCAGCATGATGCGCAGCTCCTCGCGGTGGGCGTGGCCCGAGGCGTGGATGGCCTGGACCTTCTCGTAGAGCACCTCTGCGCCCAGCTTGTAGAGCCGGTTGATGACCTTGGTGATGGCCAGCACGTTGCCGGGGATGAAGCGTGAGGAGAGGAGCACCAGGTCGCCCTTCTTGATGCGCATCTGGCGGTGCTCGTCCAGCGACATGCGCGACAGCGCGGCCAGCGGCTCGCCCTGGGAGCCGGTGACCACAAGCACCACCTGCTCGTCGGGCAGGCTTGAGGTCTCCTCCACCTCCAGCAGGGTGCCGGCGGGGATGCGCAGATAGCCGAGCTCGCGCGCCAGGTCGATGTTGCGGGCCAGGCTCTTGCCGGAAATGGCGACCTTGCGCCCGCAGGCGGCGGCCAGGTCGAAGATCTCCTGCAGGCGCTGGATGTGGCTGGAGAACAGCGTGACGATGATGCGGCCTCTCGCCTTGTCGAAGATCTCGCGCAGGGAGGCCATGATCTCGCGCTCGGTAAGCGCGAAGCCGTCGCGCTCGACGTTGGTCGAGTCGGAGAGCAGGAGCTTGACCCCGGGCTCGGCGAAGCGGCGGATGGCGTCCATGTCGGTCATGTGGCCGTCCATGGGGTTGCGGTCGATCTTGAAGTCGCCGGTGTGCAGCACGCGCCCCATGGGGGTCTCGATGCCCAGCGCGTAGCCCTTGATGATGGAGTGGCAGACCGGGATGAAGTTGAAGGCGAACGGGCCTATCTCCACGCGGTCGCCGGGCTTCACGGGCCTAAGGTCGGCCGGGATGCCGCGTTCTTTCAGCTTGGCGTTCACCAGGGCCAGGGTGAAGTCCGAGCCGTACACCGGTACGTCGATGTGCGGCAAAAGCCAGGGCAGGGCGCCGATGTGGTCCTCGTGCCCGTGGGTCAGCACCACGGCCTTGAGCTTGTCTTTTTCGGCCAGGATGTGCTCAAAGCGCGGGATGACCACGTCCACGCCGAAGAGGTAGTCCTCGGGGAACATGAGCCCGCAGTCCACCAGCACGGTGGAGCCCTGGGCCTTGAAGGCCATGCAGTTGAGGCCGATTTCCCCCAGGCCGCCCAGGGGATGGATGGTCAGTTCGTCCTGGCCGTGTGTCAGCGCCATATTTTTGGTCAGCTCCTTGCCAGTTTTTGGTAGGCGTCGTTCATGAGGGCGTACATGTCGTCCTTGAACTTTTCGCGGTCTTTCATGGTGTAGGCGCTGGGGTCCACCGGGGGCAGGGCGCGCAGGCGCACCGGCTGGTCGGGGTTGAAGAAGCGCTTGCCCTTGGGCAAGATCTTGCCGGTGCCATCCATGACCAGCGGGGCCACGGGCAGGCCGCACTTGAGCGCCAGCACCACGGCGCCCACCTTGAAGTCCATGAGCTTGTCGAGGTCGGTGTTGCGCGTGCCCTCGGGGAAGATGAGCGGCGAGATGCCGCCCTGCGCTGCCGCTGCGGCCTCGTCCAGGCTCTTCATGGCCGAGCGGCGGTTTTCGCGCCGGATGGAAATGTGCCCGGCATTGCCCAGGGCCTTGCCGTAAATGGGGATCTTGAACAGGCTCTCCTTGGCCACGAAGCGCATGTGGTAGTCCCTCAGGACGTCGAACAGGATGGGGATGTCGAACAGGCTCTGGTGATTGCACATGAACACGTAGTGGCCGTTGGGGTCCAGGGCGGAGAGGTCGGCCTGGACCTTGATGCCCGCCATGCGCAGCATGAAGCTGCCATAGGTTTTGCCCGGCCAGTCGCGCTCGTCGGCGGTGGCCTTTTCCTGGTCCAGCAAAAGCTGCTTGATGCTGTAGTAGATCGTGGTAGGCACGAGCATGAAGAAGAAGCGCAGTACTCTGAACATAACCATCCCTGTGAGTGTCTTGTAGACGCTCCTCTACGTGAAAAGACAGCCCTGCACAAGCCAGCCCGCAACAGATGTTCCGGGCCGGACAGGGCCGCTGCATGCTGTCCGGGTGCGTCATGAAAAAGGCGGCGGAGATGTACCCCGCCGCCCGTGCAATGCATGCGTCGCCCGCCTGGGTTATTCCTCTTCGGCGGCCTCGCGCTTGTTCTCCTCGATGACCTTGGCCGCGATGGGCGGCGGGCATTCCTCGTAGTTGGAGAACTCCATGGTGAAGGTGCCCTGGCCGCCGGTCATGGAGCGCAGGTCCGGGGCGTATTTGAGCACCTCGCTCATGGGCACGTGGGCCTTGATCTCCGTGACGCCGCCCTGGGAATCGCTGCCCAGCACCTTGCCGCGGCGGCTGGAGAGGTCGCCGATGACGTCGCCCATGTGGGCGTCGGGCACGGCCACGGTGACCGTCATGATGGGTTCGAGCAGGATCATCTTGGCCTTTTCGCAGGCCTTCTTGAAGGCGATGGCCCCGGCGATCTTGAAGGCCATTTCCGAGGAGTCCACGTTGTGGAAGCTGCCGTCGTACAGGGTGACCTTGAAGTCGATGATGGGGAAGCCCGCCAGCACGCCGCGCGCCGCGGATTCCTGCACGCCCTTGTCCACGGCCGGGATGTACTGGCGCGGGATGGACCCGCCCACGATGGCGTCCACATACTGGTAGCCCGACCCCTTGGGCAGGGGCTCCAGGTGGATCCAGCAGTCGCCGAACTGGCCGCGGCCGCCGGTCTGCTTCTTGTGGCGGCCCTGGATCTCGCGCGCCGCAGTCTTCACGGTCTCGCGGTAGGGCACCTTGGGGGTCTTTAGGACGATTTCCACCTTGTAGCGGCGCTTGGCGCGCTCCACGCTGATCTCGATGTGGTTCTGGCCCATGCCGGAAAGCAGGGTGTCGGCGGTCTCCTCGTCGCGTCCGAGCTTCAATGTCACGTCCTCGTCCAGCAGCTTGGCCATGGCCTGGTAGACCTTGTCCTCGTCGCCCTTCTCCTTGGAGGCCAGGGCGAAGGTGATGAGCGTGGGCGGCAGGGTGGGCTTTTTCAGCGCAAAGGGGGCCTTGTCCGAGGACAGGGAGTCGCCGGTCTTGGTGTCCTTGAGCTTGGCCAGGGTGACGATGGCGCCAGGGCCCAGCGGGGTCTTGCAGGGCACCTGCTCCTTGCCGTTGGTCAAGAGCAGCTGGCCCATGCGCTCCTGCTGGCCGGTGCGCGAGTTGACCAGGGTCAGGTCGCCGCTGAGCGTGCCGGAGAGCACGCGCATGATGGTGAGCTGCCCGGCGAAGGGATCGGCCAGGGTCTTGAACACGAAGCCCGCCACGGGCGCGGCCTCAACGCTCTCGCGGGCGCTGCCGTCCTCGCCGTCCCAGTAGGCGTGGTCGAGCGGGCTTGGCAGCACGGCCTGGATGACGTCGAGCAGCTGCGGGCCGCCCATGTTGTTCAGCGCGCTGCCGATGACCACGGGCACCAGCTCGCCGCTTTTGACACCGGCCACGAGCGCGCTCTTGAGCTCTTCGGGGGTCAGCTCGCCGGCCTCCAGGTACTTCTCCATGAGCGCTTCGTCGCTCTCGGCGATGTTCTCGATCATGGCCTCGCGCAGGGGCGTGGACAGGGCCGAGACGTCCGCCGGGACTGCGCCGGTGGTCACGCCGCCCTTGCCGTCGAACATGAGCGCCGTGTCTTCGAGCATGTCGACCACGCCCTTGAAGCCCTCGCGTTCGCCGATGGGGTAGTTGAGAAGCACAGGCTTGATGCCGAGGCTTTCCTTGAGCCCGCTGAAAGCGGTCTGGAAGTCGGCGCGGTCGCGGTCCATCTTGTTGATGAAGACAACGGCGGGCAGCCCGGCCTTTTTGACCTCGCTCCAGGCCTTGCGGGTAAGCGGCTTGACGCCGTCCACGGCGTCGATGACGAAGACCACGGCGTCGGCGGCGGCCAGGGCGTAGGGCAGGTCGCCGTTGAAGTTGTTGTCGCCAGGGGTGTCGATGAGGAAATGCTGGTTCTTGTTCCACTTGAAATTGGCGAAGCTCGGCTGGATGGAGCCCCGGCGCTTGATCTCTTCGGGCTCGAAATCGAGCACGGTGGTGCCGTCTTCAATCTTTCCCAGTCTGTTGGTCACACCTGCATTGAACAGAAGCATTTCAGCGACAGAGGTTTTTCCGCTGCCGCCATGTCCGACCAGAGCATACGTCCTTTGAGATTTGAGCGCTTCCGACATCCCTCACTCCATGTGTATCGAGTTTACCGCCGGGAGTTGTCTTCCTGGCGGGTCGTGGACCGCCTGCCTAGAATCTTCAAGGTCTAGTGGTATAGAGAGAGGCTGGCGAGATTGTCAAGGGCGGGGGGCGGATGGGGGGCGTCCTTGGTCCGAGTCTCATGCTTCAATGCATCTTGCCGAGGGTTTTTCTTTCCGATAATAAGCCTGCATTGGAGGAATGCCCATGCGCCGCTTCGCCCGCCTGCTGCCCCTTGTGGGTCTTGTCCTGCTGCTCTTGCTCCAATCGGCTTTCGCCGCGCCGCAACGAGAAAGGCGGGTGGCGCTCATCATCGGAAACAGCGCCTACAAGGACGCCCCGCTGAAAAACCCGGTCAACGATGCCCGCGACATGGCGGCGGCTCTGAAAAAGCTCGGCTTCGAGGCCACGCTTCTGACCGACGCCACCATGCAGCAGATGGAGTCCGCCGTGCGCGAGTTCGGGCTCAAGCTGCGCCAGGGCGGCATGGGCCTGTTCTACTATGCCGGGCATGGGGTGCAGGTGGGGGGCAACAACTACCTTGTGCCGGTGAAGGCCGTGATCCAGTCCGAGAGCGACGTGAAGTACGGTTGCCTGGACGCGGGGCTGGTGCTGGGCAAGATGGAGGACGCGGGCAACGGCCTGAACCTCATCATCCTCGACGCCTGCCGCAACAACCCCTTTGCCCGCAGTTTCCGCTCGGCGGAGCAGGGCCTGGCCAAGATGGACGCGCCCACGGGCTCGCTCATCGCCTATGCCACCTCTCCGGGCAAGACCGCCGCCGATGGAGATGGCAAGAACGGCCTGTACACCAAGCACCTCTTGAAAAATATCGCGACGCCTGGCCTTTCCGTGGAGGATCTGTTCAAGCGCGTGCGCCAGGGCGTGGCCGGGGACTCGGCCAGGAAGCAGGTGCCCTGGGAGGCCAGCTCCCTCATCGGCCAGTTTTCTTTTGCGGGCGGCGAGCAGACGGTGGAGCAGCCTAAACCGTTGGCCTTGGCGCCCGCTCCCAAGGAGGTGCCGAAGCAGGCGCCGCCCCCGGCCGCCGAACCCAAGGCCGCCGAACCCAAAGCGGGTGACACCTGGCGCGACCCGACCACGGGCATGGAGTTCGTTTGGGTGCCGGGGGGCACGTTCGAGATGGGCTGCGGCTCGTGGGCGGGCGACTGCAAGGCTGATGAAAAGCCGGTGCACGTGGTGCGGCTGGACGGCTTCTGGCTGGGCCGGTTTGAGGTGACCCAGGGCCAATGGCAGATAATCATGGAGAGCAATCCCTCCTACTTCAAGGAGGGGGACAATTTCCCGGTGGAGATGGTTTCCTGGAAGGACGCCAAAGGGTATATCTCCAGGTTGAACGCGCAGGGCTCGGCCAAGTTCCGGCTGCCCACGGAGGCCGAATGGGAATATGCGGCCCGCAGCGGCGGCAAGCCGGAGAAATACGCGGGTGGGAACGACCTCGGCCTGGTGGCCTGGTTTCACTCCAACAGCGGCAGCTCCACGCATGAGGTCGGCACCAAGGCCCCAAACGGCCTCGGGCTCTATGACATGACCGGCAATGTCCGGGAGTGGTGCGAAGACGTGTATGGCCCGTACCCTTCGGCCCCGCAGGAAAATCCTGTGGTGACGGTGGGCTGGTCGCGCTTGTCGCGTGGCGGCAGCTGGGCCTTTGTGCCGGAGATGGTTCGGGCAGCCTACCGGCTAAAGGAACAACCAAATTCCGCATACGGAGACAGCGGCTTCCGCCTTGTCCGGACCGACTGAATTGCGGGCAGGGGAGGCGGGATGTGAGGCGGGATGTGAGGCGGAGGAAAGCCAAAGCCTTAGACGCTTTGACCCCGCCCGCCCGGCAGAACCGCGCTTCGTGACCGCCACTGCGGTTCCTCGTCCACCACGCCCCCGAACAGCGAGAGCTGCTTGGGGACTTTGCGCTCCTCGTCGAGCAGTTCGGCCTCGGAGATCAGCGTGCCGTCGGTCAAGATGTGCGCCACGGCCACGCCCTGTTCGCGCAGGACCTTGCCCAGAAGCAGCCTGCGGTGGCAGTGCCGGGGGTTGTCCTCGCCGCAGGTCAGCGCCATGCTGTAGCCCTTGGCGAGGCCGTCCAGGAGCCGGTTGATGCCCACCTGGAAGGCCTCGGTATCTGCGATGCGGTCGTAGAGCACGTACCCCTCGTCATCGTAGAAGCCGGGGTTGTCGGGCATGCCGCCCAGCTCCCGGCCCAGGTACAGGTAGCGCAGGCCGTAGGCCGTGGCCGACGCCTCGATCTTGTCCTTGTTGAAGTGCGGGGTGTAGCTGGCGTAGGGTTTGGAGCGCACGTCCACCAGCACCTGGATGCCGTGGTAGCGCAGGTTGGCCAGGAAGGAATGCACAGGCAGGTTGGAAAAACCGGCAGTGTACACGGTGCCCGCCACGAATTCCGGCGCTTCAAAGGTATTACGTCCTGCCATGATCTTGTCCCTAGGCAGACTGTCTGTATACGTCAAGCTGTTTCTTTGCGAAGGTCAAGCCTCTTGCCGAGGCCGGGCCAGGGCTTGCGGCATCAGGCCGGGCAATGTATCGTGCGCCGCAGCATCACTGGAAACAGCTCGCGCACGCATGCTGCGCTCATCCACCGCCCGCCAAGGAGGCCGCCCATGCCGCTCAAGGATTACCAGGACGCCCTGACCCGCCTGCAAAAAGGCCTGGCCCAGGCCTACAAGGACTCGCCCCAGGTGCTCAACGTGCCCGGCCAGTCCGTGGCCTGCAAGGTGGACCCGGACTACTACCTGGCGTTGGAGCCCGTGTTCCTGGTCCTCATGGCGCGCTGGGCCGTGTCCTTCCCGGAGGCCGTGCTGGAGACCCTGTCCCACACCGGCAACGCCATCGTGTGCAAGCCCTTGTCCACGCACATCATTCCGCTTTCCGTGACCTGGGGCGGCCAGGACTTCGAGGTCCAGGCCATGTTCCTGCAGGCGGACTTCGTGGACCGCGCGCTTAAGCTCTATGCCGGGGCGGCCGCGCCGCTGCCCGTGGCCGACCTGCGCATCCGCACCGCCGACCGCGGCGCAGTGGAGGCCTTCTTCGGCGATTCCACCCCGCCAAAGAGCCTGGCCTACCTGTAGCCCCTGGCGGCTTTCGCGCCGTAAACGCAAAAGGGCGATCCACCAAGTCTCAGGTGGGTCGCCCTTTTGCGTGGGGGAGAGTCGGTGCGCGGGTCTAGTCGTCGCTGGCGTTGGGGCACTTGGGCCGCAGGATGCAGATGGAGCAGCCCTCGCTGTAGGGCATGCGCGTGAACACCGCGAACTGGCGGTTCACCGTGCCCTCCTTGTTCCAGATGAGCCCCAGCTTCTCAAAGGCCTTCAGGATGCCTGCGGTGGGCTTGGGCAGGGGCGCGCAGCCCTTGTCGGCCAGTTCGGGCACCACGTTCTGCGCGGCGGACATGACCATGTGGATGGCCAGGTTGTGGAAGGCCATGCCCGCGCCCGGCGAGTCCTGCCAGATGCCCTCGATCTCCTCCTCCACGGGCTCTTCCAGCCAGAGGATGATGTGCCCGCCCTCGCCCGGCGCTGCCGGGTCGGTGATCTTGTAGGCGCGCAGATATTTCTCGGCCCAGGTGTCGAAGCGCGGCTCCAGCTCTTCCAGCAGGTCGTGCTCGATGCGCGTCTCGCCGGAAAGCTCGCAGTAGGTGAACAGGTCGAACTCCGGGTGGGCGTCGAGTGCGTCCACCTGGATGGGCCCCACAGGCTTCTTGGCTGCGGGCTTTTTTATCGCTGGTTTGGCTGCTGCGGTTTTCTTGGGGGCGGCCTTGGCGGCAGCGGGTTTCTTGGTCGCAGGCTTCTTGGTCGTGGTCACGCGGAGCTCCTCTTTGGCCTTACACGGCCTCTTTGTCGGCCAAAAGCGCGGCCTTGAGCGATTCGTCCAGGGTCGGATGGGGGAACATGAAGGCCTCGGCTTCCTCGCGGGTCCAGCCGAGCTTGATGATCAGCGTGGCGAAGCAGGCTAGGCGCGAGACGCCCGCCCCCACCGCCGTGATGCCCGCGACCTTGCCGTCGCGCCAGATGCATTTGACGAAGCCCGCCGTGGCCGCGTGGGCCTGGGCGATGGGGTTGGCGATGAGCTGCGCGCGGCTGACGAGCACGGACGAGCCCTGGGCCTTGGCTTCCTCGGCCATGGTGCCCGCGCGGAAGACCTCTGGCGCGCCATAGAGGATGCTCGGCACCGGGCCGGAATCGTAGGGCTTGGCGGTGCGGCCCAGCAGCCGCTCGACCACGTAATGGGCCTGGTGGCTGGCGGCGTGGGCCAGGAGCATGCGCCCGTTGACGTCGCCCACGGCAGAGACGTTCGGCGCGGCCTGAAGCTGCGCATCGGTCTGGATGTAGCCCGCGCCGTTTAGGGTCGCGCCCAGGGCCTCCAGCCCCAGGTCGGCTGTGTTGGGCTTGCGGCCCACGGCGATGAGCGCGCAGTCCGCGTGAAGCTCCTCGCCGCCTTCCAGCGTCAGCACGGCCTCTTCGCCGCGCGTCTTGACCGAGGCCACCTTGACCCCGAGCCGGAGATCCCAGCCCTGGCGCTTGAACACGCTCTCCAGCGTCTTGCTGACCTCCGGGTCTTCCATGCCAGCCAGGCGCGGCAGGGCGTCCACCAGGGTGATGGTCGCGCCCATGCGGTGCGCGGCCTGGGCCATCTCCAGCCCGATGAACCCGCCGCCCACCACGATGAGGCTTTTGGGCATCTCGGCGAGCGCCAGCAGCCCTGTGGAGTCGAGCACGCGTGCCCCGTCTGGCGCAAGGCCGGGGAAGCTGCCGGGGCGCGAACCCGTGGCCACGATGAGGTTGCGGTAGCTCAGGGGCGTGGGCCCTTCGGCGGTGGCCACCTCCAGGCTTCCTGCCGCGACCACGCGCCCCAGGCCGGGCACGAGGTCCACGCCGAGCTGCGCCAGGCGCATGCCCATGGCCTTGCGCGTGGCCGCGAGGTACTTGTCCTTGCGGGTTTGCAGGGCGGCGAAGTCGATGTCCACGCTGCCCGTGGCCACGCGCATCTTGGCCTGCGCGGCCAGCTCGTCCACGGCCTCGGTTGCGCCGAGCCAGAGCTTGGTGGGAATGCAGCCTCGGTTCAGGCAGGTGCCGCCGAGCTCGGCGGCCTCCACCAGCGCGGTTTTGAGTCCCGAACCGGCGGCCTCGATGGCGGCGTCGAAACCGCCGGGGCCGCCGCCCAGGATCACAAGATCATACGTTGTCGCCATAGTGTCCTACTGGTGGCCGAAAAAGGCCGCCGTTACAGGTCGCCTGCAATCGTTCTAAAGGTCGTCCGTCAGCTCCATGCTGCGGGCTGCGCGGGTCTCGTCCAGGCGCGTCACCGGGAGCGTGGTGGGCGCGTCGTGGGCCAGCTCCGGGTTGGCCCGGGCCTCTTCCAGCAGCGCGATGAGGTCATCGGCGAACTGGTCGAGCGTGTCCAGACTCTCGGTCTCGGTGGGCTCGAACATGAGCGCCTCCTTGACGATGAGCGGGAAGTAGATGGTGGGGGCGTGGTAGCCACGGTCCAGCAGCATCTTGGCGATGTCCAGCGCGCGCACGTGGCAACCGGACAGGTTGCAGGCGCTGGCCACGAACTCGTGCATGCAGATGCGGTCAAAGGGCACGTCGAGCACCTTGTCCAGGCGCTTGCGCAGGTAGTTTGCGGCCAGCACGGCGTTCTCGGTGGCGCGGGTCAGGCCCTTGCCGCCCAGGCGCAGGATGTAGGCGTAGGCTTTGAGCACCACGCCGAAGTTGCCGTAGAACGGGGCCACGTAGCCGATGGACTTGGGGAAGTCGTAGTTCAGGAAGAACTGGCCGTCCTCCAGCTTCTCCACGCGGGAGACGGGCAGGTACGGCACCAGCCGCTCGCTGACGCCCACCGGGCCAGCGCCCGGACCGCCGCCGCCGTGGGGCGTGGCGAAGGTCTTGTGCAGGTTCAGGTGCACCACGTCGAAGCCTGCGTCGCCCACGCGCATCTTGCCCATGATGGCGTTCAGGTTCGCGCCGTCATAGTAGAGCAGGGCGTCGACGCTTCTGAGCATCTCGACGATTTTCGGCAGGTTCTTCTCGAACAGGCCCAGGGTGTTCGGGCAGGTCATCATCATGCCCGCCACGGAGTCGTCCAGCACCTTGGCCAGCTCGTCGGGATCGACAATGCCGTCCTTGCTGGGCAGGTTGACGACCTCGTAGCCCGCGATGGCCGCGCTGGCGGGGTTGGTGCCGTGGGCGGAGTCCGGGCAGATGATCTTGGTCTTCTTGTTGCCCTTATCCTTGTGGTAGGCGGCGATGATCATGACGCCGGTGAGCTCGCCGTGCGCGCCCGCCATGGGGTGCAGGGTGAAGGCCTGCATGCCGCAGATCTCGCACAAGAGCCGCTCGGTCTCGTACATGACCTCCAGCGCGCCCTGGCACAGGCGGCCAGCGCCGCCAAGCTGCGGCAGCACCGGGTGCAGCCTTGTGAAGCCGGGCAGGGCGGCCACGTTCTCGGTGAACTTGGGGTTGTATTTCATGGTGCAGGAGCCCAGCGGATAGAAGTTCCCGTCCACGCCGAAGTTGCGCCGGGAAAGCTGGGTGAAGTGGCGCACCACGTCCAGTTCGGACAAGGACGGCAGGCCAGCGGGCTTCTGGCGGAGCAGGCCTTGGGGCAGCAGTTCGCTGGAGGCCTTGCCGGCCTTCTCGGGCCAGACGCCTTCGCGGCCGGGATCGGATTTCTTGAAGACTGTGTTCATATGCGTGTCCTTCATGCGAGAATTCCGCGCAGCATTTCGGCCAGGATGCCGATCTGCTCCACGGAGGTCTTTTCGGTGCAGGCCACCAGAAGCGCGTTCTCCAGCCCCGGATAGTAGCGGCCCAGCGGGAAGCCGGGCACAAAGCCGCGCGCGGTCAACTTGTCGATGGCCTGATAGGCGTTCACCGGCAGGGTGATGGCGAACTCGTTGCCAAAGGGCGCGGAGCCCAGGAGCTTTACGCCGGGGATGGCGGTGAGGCGCTCGGCCGCGTAGTGCGCGCGCTCGATGCAGATTTCCGCCGTGCGCTTGAGGCCTTCCTCGCCCAGCAGGCACAGGTGCATCAGCGAGCGCAGGGCGCACAGGGCCTGGTTGGAGCAGATGTTGCTCGTGGCCTTCTGGCGGCGGATGTGCTGCTCGCGGGCCTGCAGGGTCAAAACGTAGCCGGTGCGGCCCTTGGTATCCACCGTGCGGCCCACCATGCGGCCGGGCATCTGGCGGACCATGTCCTTGGTGCAGGTCATGATGCCGAGGTACGGGCCGCCGAAGGAAAGCGGCAGGCCCAGGCTCTGGCCCTCGGCCACGGCCACGTCCGCGCCCATCTCGCCGGGGCTCTTCAGCACCGACTGGAGCACCGGGTAGACCGAGATGACGTTGACCACGCCCTTCTGCTTGGCTGCGGCGAAGAGCGCGCTGAAGTCGTTGACGCTGCCGAAGAAGTTCGGGTTCTGCACCAGCACGGCGGCGGTCTGGTCGTCCAGGGCGCTGGTGAGCGCGGCCAGGTCGCAGTTGCCGTCCTTGTGGGCGATGGTCACCAGCTCCAGGTTCAGGTTGGCCGTGTAGGAGCCGAGCATGACCCGGTAGATGGGGCTCACGGCCTCGCAGACCACGAGCTTGCGGCGGTCGGTATGGCGCACGGCCATCATGGCCGCCTCGAACAGCGCGGTGCCGCCGTCATACACGCTGGCATTGGCGAAGCTCAGGCCGGTCAGGCGCGTCACGGCGGTCTGGTACTCGAAGATGGCCTGCAGCGTGCCCTGGCTGGCCTCGGGCTGGTAGGGCGTGTAGGCGGTGTAGAACTCGCTGCGCATGGAAAGGGCGTCCACGGCGGCCGGGATGTGGTGGTCGTAGAACCCGGCGCCCAGGAAGCTCACCTGGCCGCTGGCGTTTTTGGCGGCAAGCGCCTCCATGTGGGCCAGCACGGCCATCTCGCTCTTGCCTTCAGGCAGGTCGAAGCTCTTGGGGCGCATGGCCGGGCCGATCTCGGCGAAGAGCGCCTCCACCGAGGGCGCGCCAATGACGCCGAGCATCCGCCGGATGTCCTCCGGGGTATGCGGAACGTAGGGCATGTTGTTCTCCTTGCGGAAAGTGTTGCCGAGAGTCGGCTAGTGGGCTTCCTCGGCGCAGACCTGGGCGTAGGCGTCGGCGTCCAGCAGGCCTTCGGGGGCGCCGGAGAGCTTCACCTTGATCATCCAACCGGCGCCGTAGGGCTCCTGGTTGATGGCCTCGGGCGCGCTGTCCAGGGCGGCGTTGACCTCGGTGACGGTGCCGCTGACGGGCGAGTAAAGCTCGCTGGCGGCCTTCACGCTCTCCACAGAGCCCATCTCGGCCCCGGCGGTGACGGTGGCGCCCACCTTGGGCAGGTCGACGTAGGTCAGGTCGCCCAGCTGTTCCTGGGCAAAGTGGGTGATGCCGACGGTGGCGCTGTCGCCCTCGATCTTGGCCCACTCATGGCTCTTGGCGTATTTCAGGTCCTTGGGAATCATCGGGGTGTCCTCCTTGAGGGAAGGTTGATATTCAGAGCGGTTGCCACAATCGTCGTTAATGATTGGGTATCTGCGAGCGCTCTCAAGGCATGTACAGTCTCCGCAGCGCTGCCGCCGGGGCGTGCCGCGCTTTCGGCGTTTGATATACAGCCCGGAGGTCGAAAAGAAAAGCCTGGAATTATGGCGGCAACAAATTCGTCTCCACCGCAGGGGGAGCGCAGCGATTTACGCAGTTCACTTGCGTAGCGAAGAATTTTGTTATACAATTCAAACAAGAGTTCTATATAAGAGGGCTTTTTCCCCCCTGGCCCTCACAGCTCCATACGGCGCCGGTCGCTTGCGCCTGGCGGATGTGCTGAGGTCTATGCCATGAGCACTCTTTTGATCGACTCTGAAAGCGTGGATGCTGCGAGCAAGCGGAAGAAGGTGCTTGATGTGCTGGATCTCGTCCTGGCCCAGCGCCCCACGCTGAAGCTTGAGTGCGGCTCAGGTGTCGCAGTCCTCAACGACGTCACAGCCAGCATGCTCTCGCACTGCACTTCCGGCGTCACCGTCGAGGTCGCCGCCCTTGACGGCGCTTCACCGCAGTGGGTCGGAACCGAAGTCACGTGCCTCTTTCGTATCTATGAGTCAAAACTCCATGCGGGAGCGCACATGCTTAGCTTCACCAGCCGCATATGTTCCGTGCAGCGCCAGCCGAACGGGGTCGTGACCTTGGTGCTGGCGCTGCCGGAATCCATCGGCCGTGTGCAGCGGCGGCGCAGCGTGCGGGTTGACGTGAGCCAGGACAAGGTGCCAGCGCTCAAGGTCTGGCCCGAGCTGCCCTCTGGCGTGCCGGTGGCCAAGAAGCCGCCCCTGCTGGACACTGAGGAATGCGCCAGCGAGGGCTTTCGGGTGCACAACATCTCCGCCACCGGCATTTCGCTGAAGGTGGCGGTAGAACTTATGCGTCAGGCGCTGCCACGGCAAAACAAGGGCCAGCGCTTCTCGCTGTTCTTCACCGCCCTGAGCAGCCCGGAATGCCCGCCAGCGCATTTCTGGGTCAACGCGACGCTGCGAAACATCATCGACAGGCCGCAGGAGTCCGAGATCTGCCTGGGGTTCGAGTTCATCGCCGAGGGCGAGCTCGATGACCGCAAGCGTATCGTCTGGCACCCGCTGAAGTTCGATGAAGTCAGCGGCCTGGGCAAGTTCATCTTCAAGTGGAACCTGGATAATTCCCGCGATAAAGCGCTCGTGGAGTGCTAGCCGCTTGGCCTGCTTTCGGCGCATCGCCACAGGGGGACGCCCGTGGCTTTGCGTCCGGTTGCTTGCGCTTTGGCCTGAGCCTGCCCAGCGGCCCGGAAGGGTTGACAGAGTGGCGGGCGATGCGCATGTTCCCGCAATCTGACGAGCCGACTATTTGACGAGCTGACTGTCGCGAGTTGACTCTCGCGAGTGGACTATCTGACGAGCCGCTTTTGGCCGCCACCTACCAGGAGAAACACCAAGATGAAACCCATCGCCATCGCCGGACTCGCCCTTGTCGCCCTGCTGCTCATCGGCGGCATGACCATGGTCTCCACCAACAACGACATCATCACCCTGGACGCCCAGGTTGACCAGATGACCGGCCAGGTGAACAGCGCCCTGCAACGCCGCCTGGACCTCATCCCCAACCTGGTGGAGACGGTGAAGGGCTATGCCAGTCATGAGAACGAGACCCTGACCGCCGTCATCGCCGCGCGCGCCTCGGCCACGCAGGTGAAGCTCGACGCCTCCACCATGACCGACCCGAACAAGCTGGCCCAGTTCAACCAGGCGCAGGGGCAGCTCAGCGCCGCCCTGGGCAAGCTCATGGTGGTCAGCGAGCAGTACCCCAACCTCAAGGCCGATGCGCATTTCGTGGAGCTCATGACCCAGCTTGAGGGCACGGAGAACCGCATCAAGATCGAGCGCGACAACTACAACAAGGCCGCCACGGCCCTGAACATCAAGATCCGCACCTTCCCCGGCAGCCTGGTCAACTCGCTCATGGCGAACATCGCCAAGCGCGAGGTCTTCCAGTCCGAGGAAGCCGCCAAGACCGCGCCCAAGGTCAGCTTCGGGACCGAAAAGAAGTCCTAAGGCATGAGGCGGCTTCTCCTCGCCCTTGGCCTGCTGCTGCTGGCCGCAACGGCGGTTTTCGCCCTCGACGTTCCGCCGCATGGCGACCAGTGGGTGGTGGACACGGCGCGGCTGCTCCCGCCTGCGGAAAAGGAAGCGCTGGGCGCGTCCCTGCGCGACTATGCCGAGCGGTCCGGCAACCAGATCGTGGTGCTGACCATCCCCGGCCTGGAGGGCGAGGATCTGGCCGCCTACGCCAACCGCGTGGCGCGCGAGTGGGCCGTGGGCCAGAAGGACGCTAACAACGGGGTGCTTCTGCTGGTGTCCGTGGCCGAGCGCAAGGTGCGCTTCGAGGTGGGCCGGGGCATCGAGGACAAGCTGCCGGACATCACGGCCAAGCGCATCCAGCAGCAGATCACGGTGCCGAACTTCAAGGCCGGGCGCTATGCCCAGGGCATCATCCAGAGCGTGGCCGCCATCCGCCAGGTCCTGGGCGATGTCCCGGGCGAAGGCCCTGCTAGCGGGCAGACTGCCGCGCCCCGCCCTGCGCCCGCGCCTGATCCCCTGTCGGTGTTCACGCTGGTGCTGCTCTTTGTGGCCGTGCTGCTGGGCGTGGCCTATTACCGGCGCAACTCCTCGCGCCACGGCGGGCCTGGCGGAGCTGGCGGCGACAGGCACTCCTTCTTCCTCGGCCTGCTGCTGGGCCTCCTCTCCAGCATCTTCCGTGGCCGGGGCGGCGGTGGCGGCGG
>Ga0180007_10000762_pt1 | contig 49705 bp, 40 predicted proteins | sample MM_PC_MetaG_FD_121122 | JGI IMG/M metagenome (GOLD analysis project Ga0180007, IMG submission 121122) | Groundwater microbial communities from the Aspo Hard Rock Laboratory (HRL) deep subsurface site, Sweden - MM_PC_MetaG | ecosystem: Environmental > Aquatic > Deep subsurface > Groundwater... | reverse complement strand
TTTTACACATTACATACTTTATACTATAGTTTACACTTTTTTTCAACCAAAAAAACCCCCGAGAAGGGGGTTTTTAGAGCCATTTTTCACTAAATTACACAGTTTTTAGTACTCTAGATTTCTATAGGATCTATTTTTTTCATAGGAGGATTTCATGACCGATACACCCGTCCAGCATCGCTACGCCGAGGATCTGAGCTACTGCTACGGCTGCGGCAAAAACAACGCCCAGGGCCTGCATATCCAGACGCACTGGGATGGAGAACAGGGCGTGGGGCGCTACACGCCCAGGTCCGAACATATCGCGCTGCCCGGATTCGTCTATGGCGGAATGCTGGCATCGCTGGTGGACTGTCACGGGGTGGCCACGGCCGCGGCTGCCGATTGCGCGGACGGCGAGCAGCTTTCGCGCTATGTGACCGCTTCCCTGCACGTGGACTTCCTGCGGCCCACGCCCCTGGGGCCGGAGCTGGAGCTTGTGGCCCGGATTACGGAGAGACGGGGCAGGAAGATCGTGGTGGAGGTGGAGATTTCGGCGCTGGGAGAGGTGCGGGTCCGGGGCCAGGTCGTGGCCGCGCCCATGCCCCAGACCATGGGCCGGGAGTGATGCCGGCCCATGGAAAGCGCTGTTCAGCCGAGTAGCATGATGATTTTTGAGGCCATGATCATGCCGACCAGGGCTACAGGGTAGACCGTGGCGTAGGCGGTGGCGGCGTAAGGAGTGTCGCTCAGGGAAGAGGCTGCGGCCAGTCCCGGAGTGGAGGTCATGCCGCCGGTGATGACTCCGAGCATGCGCAGAAATGGGATGCGCAGCACTTTGGAGCAGAGCGGCACGCCGACCATCATGGGCGCCAGGGTCATGATCGCCCCTCCCAGGAAAAGGGGCAGGCCGTATTCGCGTAGCGTGGGCACGAGAGTGCTTCCCGCCGCCGTGCCGACCACGGCCAGAAAAAGTCCCAGGCCCAGGTCGCGAATCAGGGCGTTGGCTGTGCCGGGCAGTTCGGTGATCACTGGGCCGATCTGCCGCACAGCGCCGAAGATAAGGCCCGCCAGAAGCACTCCGCCGGTGGAACCCAGGCTGAAGATTCCGAGTCCCGGCAGGTAAAGCGGTATCGCTCCGAAGGCCAGGCCGCAGAACAGTCCGGACAGGAGCACCATCGCACTGGTGGCAAAAAGCGCGCGCACGTCGTCGCCGAGCATTTTTTTGACATTTTCCAGGGTTTCGGGGTGCCCGACCACGTGCAGCACATCCCCATGGCGCAACCGGACATTGGCTCCGGCCGGGCAGTCGAAGCCGTTGCGGGTGATGCGCGAGACCTGCACTCCGTACACATGGCTGAGATTCAGCGCGCGCAGGGTCTTTCCGGCCACGTCCGGGCGGGAGAGCAGGATCTCTTTTTTCACGAGCACGGAATTGAATGCCAGATCCGCCTCCACCACAGGTCCGATGACCACCTCGGCCTGATGCAGCGCTTCCGACGTCCCTACCACCCGCACCGTATCCTGCATGTTCAGGACCGTTTCCGCCACTGCCAGTTCCGGGCTTTCTGTTCCCACCCGTAGTACGCGGGTGATGGTCACCTCGGCCATGCGCTCGGGGAGGACCTGGGACAGCGGCCCGGTGCAGAGATTGGGGTTGGTGACCCGAAGGTGCGTGAACTCCATTTGCGGATGCAGGCTGCTCAGTTCCTGCTCCAGTTTTTCCTCTTCCTGCCTGATGCTTGCACGCAGCAGTCGCGGCAGGAGTTTGACCACCAGCACCACGCCGACCACGCCGAACGTGTAGGCCACACCGTATGCCGCCGGGGCGGCGCTGTCGTTGGCCAGTTCCACGGCCACGGCCAGGCCCGGCGTGGAGGTAAGAGCCCCGGCGAAGAGTCCGGCGGTGATCTCTTTGGAAAATCCGAACCAGGCCTTGCAGCCAAGGGCGGTAAGCAGCCCCACGAATATCATGGCCAGTGCCCCGAAACTTAAGGCCATTCCTCCGCGTTTCATGGAATGCAGAAAACCCGGCCCGGCCTGTTGGCCCACGGAATAGATGAACAGGATTAATCCAAGGCTCTGCATCACTCCTGGCAGGCTGAAACCCGCGAATCCGGCCAGAAGTCCGGTGAAGACGATGCCCGAGGAGCCCAGGGAAAAAGAAAAGATTTTGACTTTGCCGAGCAGGTGTCCGGACAGAATCACGGCAAGCAGCAGAAATATGGGATTATGCAGGAGTTCCATGCGCGAGATTCCTTCTCATTGTTCAGTCAACTAATGCCGGAGGATCTACGCTTTCCCGCGTCCATTGCAAGGGAAAAATGCCGGGAATGCTGGCCATTGATCAGTCTGACTGGTGATCTTGATTCGACTTTTTCCCTGTCCGCGCAGTAAAGGCCGCTTGCGCTTTTCAGGATTGGATGACCCTGGGCATGTCGATGCCGTGCTTGCGCATGCGGTTCAGCACCGTGACGCGGTTGATGCCCAGGATCCTGGCCGCTTCCGACTTGTTGCCGCCGGTCTGGCGCAGGGCCTGGACAAGCTGCTGCCTTTGTGAGTCATGGCCGGGATTGCCGTATCGTGGTTCTGCCACCGGGGGCGCGGTCACAACGACGTTGTGCGGCAGATGCTCCGGCTCGATATGTCCGTGGTCGGCCAGCACGAAAGCATATTCCAGGGAGCTTTTCAGCTCGCGCACGTTGCCCGGCCAGGAATACTCCATGAAAAGTCTCAATGTCTGGGGGCTGAGCCCCTTGATGTCCTTGTCGCTCTTCATGCGCAGCCGCTGGATGAAGTAATCGGCCAGGAGCGGGATGTCTTCCTTGCGTTCGCGCAGGGAAGGCAGATGCACGGGGATGACGTTGATGCGGTAAAAGAGGTCCTCGCGGAACTGTCCCCCGGAGATAAGCTCGGGCAGGACTTTGTTGGTCGCGGTGATGATGCGCACATCCACGGACAACTGGCGGTTGTCCCCGACCCGCTCGAAGGTCTTGGTCTCCAGCACGCGCAACAGCTTGACCTGGACCGGCATGGGCAGATCGCCGATCTCGTCCAGAAAGATGTCTCCGCCATGGGCGGCCTCGAAGCGGCCCTGGCGATGCCTGAAGGCTCCGGTGAATGCGCCCTTGACGTGCCCGAAGAGTTCACTCTCAAGGAGCGCCTCGTTCAGGGCCGCGCAGTTGAACTGCACGTAAGGCTGGTCGCTTCTGGGCCCCAGATCGTGAATGGCCCGCGCCACCAGCTCCTTGCCCGTGCCCGATTCTCCGTAGATGAACACCGGCGCGTCGCTCTGGGCGGCCTTTTCGATCAGATGAAAAACCCTGCGCATTTGCGCCGAATGTCCGACCATGCCGTGAAACATGGTCTGCTCCTCAAGCATCCGCGAGAGCTGCTGCAGTTCGTTTTCCTTGCGATCGAGCTCCGAAAGGTCGGTCATGGTCTCCACGGCCCCGACCGTACTCCCGTCCTCGGCGTGCAGAATGGAGGCGCTTTTGAGGATCGGAACGTAGGTCCCGTCCTTGCGCATGATGCTGCATTTGCGGCGCACGTAAACGCCCTGTTCGAAGAGTTTGCACCAGGCCTGGCGAGCTTCGGAGCGTACCCGGCGGCAGGCGTCGCACTTGAAGAGGGAGCAGTTGGCACCGATGAGTTCCTCGCGGGTGTATCCGGTGATCTCCTCCAGGGCCCGGTTGACCATCTTGATGGAGCCGTCCGGGTCCACCAGCAACAGCCCCTCCTGCATGATATCCACGATTTCGTGCCAGTGGGTCTCCAGCGGGGGCGTTGGTGAGAGGGCGGTTTGAGGTTTATGGTACGGAGCGGGGGGGAAAGCGCGATTCATGGCCCTCCTCAGGCCGCACTGAGGCGTGCGAGCCGTGAATTGGATGTTGAGTTAGTTGTTTAAAACATTTTAACACCTGCTACACGATTAAACAGTTGTCAATGCCGCTTCGTCGCGCAACGCCGGATCATTCTTTTTTTTTCTTCAATAAATCAGAAAGATAGTATGGTTTGGTTGGAGTGGGCGTGTTGGTATGCGTTCTGCTTTACGAGATTCACAATTTCAGGCAATACTATGACAAAGAACCTTTTATCCAATCTTATATGAACAGGAGTGAATCATGAACAAGCAGACTTTCATCGGCCTCGCCGCTGCGCTGATCCTGGTGTCCTATGTCGGCATTTCCGTGGCCAGCGAAGCGGGCAACGCTCGCAAGGGCCGCTTTTTGTTCCGTCAGAACTGCCGTCCGTGCCACATGGAAAACCCCGTGGGGGCCAAGCCCGCCCATTACCTCGGACCCGACGCCAAGACCCAGGCCGAGTGGAAGGCCGTGTTCGAGAGCTACGGCGACCTGCCCTGCAAGGACGAGTGGTCCAAGATTTCCGATGAGGATCGTCAGGACATCTTCCGTTATCTCCACGACGGAGCCAAGGATTCCCCGACCCCGGCCAAGTGCGGCTGATCGCGCGGCCCAATATCTGGCCACGAAGTTTGAACATGCATGAAGGAGCAGGAATATTGAAACCCGCCAACGATAGCCCGACAAGGGAACACGGGATGAAAACCGAAGGGAAAACACTCTCCAGACGCGGATTTCTGCAGGCGTCGGCGGCGGTCGCGGCCACCGCCGCCGGCGTCCCGGCGCTGAGGGGCTACGTGTCCACGGCCCATGCCGCAGGAGCGGCGCAGCAGGCCCCGATCACCTCGCATTACACGGTCTGCGACATGTGCTTCAACCGCTGCGGCATGATCGCGCGGGTGCAGAACGGCCGGGTGGTCAAGCTCGACCCCAACCCCAAATTCCTCAAATCAAGGGGCATGATCTGCGCGCGGGGCAATGCGGCCGTGGAGCACCTGTATGACCCCAACCGCCTGAAAACTCCGCTCCTGCGCAAGGGCGCTCGCGGGGAGGGCAAATGGCAGCAGCTGACCTGGGAGCAGGCCCTCGACCATGCTGCGGAGCAGTTTACGCGCATCGCGGAGAAGTACACCCGCTGCGGGGTCATGTTCTCTCCAGGCTCGGACATGCAGTCCCAGTTCCTGATCCGCTTCGCCGAGGTCTTCGGCTCCTATAATGTCACCTCGCACGAGACGCTCTGCCTGTTGAGCAAGAACCGGGCGTACCTGGACACCTTCGGGGAGACTCCCTTCGCCGACGTACTCTATTCCAAATACATCATCATCGCCGGTTCCAATCCCCTGGAGGCGATCATCACCCCGGACACCATCGATCTGATGGAAGCCCGCAAGAATGGCTGCAAGATTGTGGTTCTGGATCCGCGTTACACAAAGACTGCGGCCCTGGCCGACGAATGGTTTGCCATCCGGCCCGGCACGGACATGGCTTTTTTCCTGGCCTTGACCAACGTCATCACCGAAGAGCAACTCTACGATACGGCCTATGCCGAAAAAATGCTCTTTGGTCTGCAAGAGTACGCGGCCCATGTGCGTCAGTACACCCCAGAGTGGGCGGCCGGGGAATGCGGAATTCCGGCCGAGGACATCCGCCGCATTGCCCGCGAGATCGCGGCGGCGGCCCCGGCGGCCATGATCTATCCCGGCCGGCGCAGCTCGGACTACGAGGACTCCACGCAGATCCGTCGCTCCATGGCCATCGCCAACGCCCTGTTGTCCAACTGGGATCGCCCCGGCGGCATCCTCGCGGCGCGGGAAGTGGGCGTGCGCGCCCCTTACTTCGACGTGCCTTGGTACGACGACAACCCCGCCGACCGCATCGACCACGGTATGGCTCCAGGCCTCATCCATCATGAGGGGTCTTTTAAGCTCATGCGCGATGCCATCATCAAGGGGGAACCCTATCCCATCCGCGGGTGGTTCACCTTCAAGACCAACTTCATGCAGACCGCGGCCAACCGCAATAAAACCCTGGAGATGCTCAAGCACCTGGATTTCGTGGTCAATGCGGACATCGTCATGAGCGACACGGCCTGGTACTCGGACCTGGTCCTGCCTTCGCCAAGCTTCCTGGAGCGCAACGACCCCGTCTCCGCCCTGCAGGGCTCCTCGGCCTGCGCCTGCGCCGTGTGGCGCGATGCCGTGGTCCCGGCCATGCACGAATGCCGGGACATGCTCTGGATCTGTACGGAGCTGTCCAAGCGCCTGGGCTTCCCGGAGAGCTTCAACTTCACCCTGGACGAATACCGCAAGTCGCAGCTGGAAAGCATCCCCGAAGCCTTTGAAGCTATCAAGGCCGACGGTGTCTACTACAATCCGAGCAAGGTCTACGGCATCTACTTCGACTCGCCGCTCAAGACCCAGGCGAAGAAGATCGAACTCTTCAATCAGCGTTATGCCCACGAAGGGCTCGATCCCATGCCTGTGTACAAGGCTCCGCGCCGCAAGGAGGGTGCCTTCAGACTGGTGGTGGGTCGCACGGCTTTTTTTACGCACAGCAACACCAATAACGCCCTGCTTATCGAGTTCATGGACAAAAACACCCTGTGGATGCATCCGCGATCAGCAGCCAGGCAGAGCCTGAAAGACGGGGAGATGGTCGAAGTGGAAAGCACGGTCGGAAAGGTTACGCTTGCGCTCAGGCTCTTCGAGGGCATGGAGGAGGAGACGGTGTACATGGCCACCGGGTTCGGGGCTCTGTCACCAAGGCTGCCCCTGGTGTACAACAGGGGGGCGAGCATCGCCGAGGTGCTGGAAGACCATGCGGATTTTATTTCGGGAAACATGGCCATGCATGAAACCCTGGTCACCGTGACGAGGAGGGTGGGCTGATGAAGAAATACGCCATGGTCATCGATTCCTCGGTGTGCATCGACTGCAAGGCCTGCATGGCCTCCTGCAAGGTGCAGAACAACGTGCCCCATGGATACTGGCGCAACTGGATCAAGCACACCATCCCGGACTTCTCTCAGGGGCCCCTGACCAGGACCCACTTCCAGCCGGGGGGCTGCATGCAGTGCGACAACCCGACCTGCGTGCAGGCCTGCCCCAGCGGCGCCACCTACAAGGACCCGCAGAACGGGATCGTGCATGTCAACGAGGCGTTGTGCATCGGTTGCGGCAACTGCATCAAGGCCTGTCCCTACGGTGCCCGCTTTCGTCATCCGGACAAGCGGGTGCCGGACAAGTGCGACTTTTGTTTCAGTTCCGGCAGGCTTGAGCGCGGCCTTCTTCCCGCCTGCGTGGACACCTGTCCGACCAAGGCCCGGGTCTTCGGGGACTTGAACGATCCGGACAGCGACGCCTCCCGTTTGCTGCGGGACAAGCCGACCGTACGGGTGCTGGCCAGGGGGGGCATCGATACCAAACCCAACATGTACTACGTGGCCGCCACAGCGCCCACGGATTGGGTCGACGAGGTGGAATTCCCCGGAGCGTTCACCGCCTTGGCCAGCCTGGTCAATCCGGTGGTCAAGGTGGCGGTTGGTCTGTCCGCCCTGGGCGTCGCGGTCATGTGGGCCAAACAGATCTTTTCTCCGGATAAGGAGGAGAGCGAACATGAATCGTCAGCCCCTGGGAAGGATTGAGGTGCCCCATGAGTGAAAAAATGATCCACAGACATACCAGGCTTTCCATCTTCATGCACTGGTTCAACGCGTTCTGCTGGTTCGCCCTGCTCCTGACGGGCCTGGGGCTGATCAAGAACGAGCAGCTGAACCCCGTGGGCGCGTGGCTGCCGAACCTGATGCGCAGCCTTTTCGGCGGCGGGGAAACCCTGCTCATGGTGCATCAGTACCTCGGCCTGGTCTGGGCCGGGGTGTTTTTGGCCTACGTCCTCTTCAAGCGCCGGGAGACATGGGTCTTTTTGAAAGAGGTCTTCACCGTGTCCCCGGCAAGCGACATGCTCTGGCTGGCCAAGATGAACCTGAAGATGACCCTGGGCCGCAAAGGCCTGCAGCGCTTCGGCCTGACCCCGGACCTGCCGCCCCAGGGCTTCTACAACTTCGGGCAGAAGGTCTTTGCCCAGGCCTCGGTGGTGGGCGGGATCGTGATCGTGACCACGGGCCTGGCCATGTTCTTTTCCACCATATCCATGGACAACCCCGAACCGGTGGCCTGGTCCCGCGTGATCCACTACCTGACCGTGGGCCTGGTTTTCGCGGGCCTGCTCGTGCACATCTACATGGCCGCCATCTCCCGCGAGGAGCGTCCGGCCTTTATGTCCATGTTCACGGGCAGCGTGCCCGAACACTACGCCCGGCATCATCACCCGCTGTGGCACGCACAGGTGGCCACCGAAAAGGATAAAGATGACTAGCCCCGCAGTATCAAGAGTCGTTGCGGATAACAGTTCGAAACTTGAGATTTTTCAATAAAACAATCAGATGAGGAGCAAGGCAATGCGCAGACATTCATCCATTCTCTATGTTCTTGTGGTGACACTCTTACTGGGTATGCTCTCCGGCTGTTCCGGCGCGCGCGGCCACAAGGGCGCGGCAGTTCAGCTTGACCCGGCCAAGGTGCCCACACCCTATCACACCCTGGTGGACATCGAGTTCGTCAAGCCCCTGGTCTTCGAGGCCATGCTGGGCCAGGACCCATCCCCCAAGGCGATGATTATCGACGCCCGGCCCAAACAGCCCCGCTACGACAAGGGCCATATCCCCACTGCCGTGAGCATGCCCGACAGCCAGTTTGACAAGATGGCCGCCGAGGTTCTGCCTGCGGACAAGAACACCCTGCTGGTCTTCTATTGCGGCGGACTGGCCTGTCCCTTGAGCCACCAGTCGGCCTGGAAGGCCGAAGCCCTGGGCTACACCAACGTTAAGGTCTATGCCGCCGGGGATCCGGAGTGGCAATCCCTGGGCTACACTGTGTGGACGGCACGCGATGTGCGCACGCCGTTGCCCGTGCTCGACCCGGCCAAGGTGACAAAGCCCTTTCACCGCCTGCTGACCCTTGATCAGTTCAAGCCTTACGTGGCCGCTGCCCTGCTTTCGACCACGCCCGCCGAGGACGTGATAATCATTGACTCCCGGCCCAAGCAGCCTCGCTACGACAAGGGCCACATCCCCACGGCGATAAGCCTGCCCGACAGCCAGTTCGACAAGATGGCCGCCGATGTGCTGCCCGCCGACAAGACCGCGAAGCTGATCTTCTACTGCGGCGGCGTGGAGTGCCCCTTGAGCCATCAGTCCGCCTGGAAGGCCGAAGCCCTGGGCTACACCAACGTGGCCGTGTATCCGGCCGGCGACCCCGAATGGGTGGCCAAGGGCCTTAAGGTCTGGACCGCCGAGGGGGCTTCCCCGCAGGCCGCCCCGGCCAAGGCCAAGGCCGTTGCTCCGGCCGGAGCCCTCAAGGCCGGCGCGTCCGAGGGCTCCATCGATAACGATGTCTTCGCCGAGCTGGCCAGGAACAACGTGGACAGCATCCGTCTCATCGACGCGCGCTCCCCTGCGGAGTACGCCATCGCGCACATCCCCGGCTCCGAAAACATGACCGTGGACATGGTTGAGAAGAGAATAGGCGAGTTCACGGCGGAAAAGCCTATCGTCTTCATCTGCACCACCGGCGCGCGCAGCGGCGAAGCTTTTTACATGTTCCAGGCAATGCGGCCCGACCTGAAGGAGGTCTATTACGTGGACGCCAACGTCAGCTACGCTCCCGACGGGTCTTTTACCATCAAGAAGTAGCGGGCCTGCCCTTATCAGGAATGCTTCAACCGTGGCCGCCTTCGTTATGCACTGGCGATGGCGGCCATTACGTCTGTAAGGAGGGGAATGCCGTGAGGGTCATGCGTCGATCGATATTCCTGGCCGTGCTGACGGCGCTGTGCTGCGTCACCGCAGGGCTGGCCGACCAGGAAACCGCCTCCCCGCTTTTTCAGCAGGCTCAGCGCGTGGCCGAGCGAGACGGCTACAGACTGATCACCACCGCCGGACTGCGCGAGCTGCTGCTCGCCGACCCGGACGTCTTGCTGGTCGATGTGCGTTTTGCCTACGAGTACACCGCCGGACACATCCCCGGCGCGGTCAGCCTGCCCGTGGACCTGACCGACCGCACCGATCTGTCCATGGAGCGCAGGAAGGCATTTGCGGACGCCCTGGGTGAGGAAAAGGGGAGGACCATCGTGATTTACTGCCGGGGCTTTCGCTGAGTGCTGGGCGAAATCGCCGCAGCCTGGGCCGTGCGCCTGGGATACGCCAACGTGCTTCGCTACCCGGCCGGGTACCAGGGCTGGAATGAGTGACGTGGGAGGATGTGTTTTTGGTGCGTTTTAGGGTCTGGCCTGGGACCAGATCATGCCGCCGAGCATGAGCGCGCAGCCGACCAGAGCCTGGACGGTCAGGATTTCGCCCAGCAGCATCCAGCCCGCCACGGCGGCGAAGACCGCTTCAAGGCTCAAAATGATGGCCGCCGGTGCCGGACGGGCGTCGCGCTGGGCCACGACTTGCAGCGTGTAGGCCACGCCCACGCTCATGAGGCCGCCATAGAGGATGGGGATGATGCCGGCCCAGAGTCCGGACAGGGTGATGTCCTCGAAGAGAACGGCTCCGGTCATGCTGATCATGCTGCAGAAAGCGAACTGCACCGCGGCCAGCTTGATGGCGTCCACGGCGGCCAGTCCGCTGGTCAGCTTGCCGATGAGCAGCACATGCACGCCCCAGAAAAATGCCGACATGAGGACCAAGGCGTCGCCCTTGTCCATGCTCATGCTCTCGGTCACGCTCAAAAGATACATCCCGGCAAGGGCCAGCACCGCCCCGGCCCAAGTGCCCAGGCCATAGCGATGCCCCAGGAAGATGCCGATCAGCGGCACGAAAACCACGTACAGTCCGGTGATGAAGCCCGCCTTGCCCGCCGTGGTATAGCACAGCCCGAATTGCTGCAGCCACGCGCCCAGAAACAGGGCCCCGCCCATGAGCACTCCGCCCCGCACCAGGGTGCCCAGCGGCGCAACGGTGGTGGTGCGTTTTTTGTCCATGCTTACGATGAGGGGCAAAAGGGCCAGGGCACCCAGGGCGAAACGGACGCCGTTGAAGGTCAGGGGGCCCATGTGGTCCATACCCATGCGTTGCGCCACAAAGGCGGCGCCCCAGATCAGGGCGGTCAGCAGGAGGAGGAGGTTGGCGCGAGCGGTTCGGGAGTTCATGGCAGGTCCTGGTTGAAACGGCCGGTCGCGGGAATGGCTGCGGCCCAGCGGCAGGCTGTACCGACCGGCTTTTAGCGCGTCAAGGTTTTGAAGAGGGGGAGCGGGGGGGGACGGGTAGAACTAATAGGGACTGGCACGGACTGGCACGGACTGGCAAAAAACAAACACGGACGAACACGGACTGACACGGACTAACACTGACTAAAAATGCCGTGTTCGTCCGTGTCAGTCCGTGTTAGTCCATCTTTAGCCCAAGATTATCGTTAATTCATTTCTTTTTCCACGCCCCATCGGCGCTCTGGATCCATGTTCCCGGAGCTTCCTTTTCCGCAATCTGGGCGGCGCGGGTCTGCCCTACCAGGGCGGGGGTGGCGTTCTGGCGGGCGGCGATGGCCTTGTAGACTTCCTGGCGATCACTGTTTTCGGCGTTGATCACATCGGCGCTCGGCTTGTTTCCGGAGCGGAACTCCAGAAATCCCTGGTTGTTTTCACCCACGAGGCCCTGGGCTTTGAGTTCATTGATGACAGGCAGGCGGGACAGCATCCTGTCCTTGATGCCCTGGGCGAAGCCGGCCTGTACGCAGAAGATGACGAATGAGAGGGCCAGCAGGACTGGTATGAGGTGCTTTATTTTGCGCATATGGGGCTCCATCATTTGCTTGGGTTCAGATTTTGATCGGCCTTGTCGATGTCGCCGAAGAAGTCTTCCAGGTCTTTTTGGACCCGCACGTTGACATCGATGGTGATATGGATGGGTTTGACCTCCACCGGCGCCATCTGCACCTCGTGGCGGGTGCTGCAGGCGCTTTGCAGGAGCAGCATCACGGCCAGGGCCATTAAGGGAATTCGCACGTTAACCTCCGTTTTTCATCAGTTCCAGGAGCTGTCTGTATTGCAAAAGTTGATCCAACGGCAGGCGGAAATTCACGTCCAGGCGAATGCCCTGGAATACCGACCCCGGTGACGAGGCATCGACCCGGGCAAATCCGCCAATGTCGCGGCTGTAGCTGAACGGCAGGGGCTTTTCGGGTTTGCCGTCAAGCTCCAGAGAGACGATAAGCTCCCTTCCCTCGGTGTTGATGCGGATCCTGGCCCAGTTATAGGTAAAGTCTTTCAGAGCCTCCGCAGCCAGGTCCAGCTGCCCGTATTGAGGCGTGCCCGGGGCAACGCCCGCGGTCAGGATTTCCGTGCCCTTGACTTTGAGTACTCCTTTTTCGCCGGGAGTGGAATACAGAAAGCCGTTGTCGAAGGTCAGGTTTCCATTGGCGTAATTCACCGGGATGCGGCCGTTGGCGGTGCCTCCGCCTTGGGCCTGGGTCATGCCGAACTGCTCCAAGGCCTGAGCCATTTCGACCCGGTCGCAATAGAGTTCGACGGTGTAGTCCTCCACGCTCGGGTTGATCCGAAAAGCCTGGCTACCGATGCGGCCTCCGGCCCACTGAAAACGGCATCCCTCGACCAGGATGCTGTGCAGGGCTTCGATCTGGAAATGGATGTCGCCCTGTTCAAGGATGATGGTTCCGAGCTGCAGGCGGTCGAAGTTCATGCGCCCGTCCGGGTCGGAGCGCATGTTCAACAGGTTGGAAAAGGCTAGCTCGACAGAACCTTTGGTCAAGGTGATTTCGCTTTTCGTGTGCGCCAGAGACAGCCCGGTGAGCTTCAAGTCCGCAGGGAGCATGGGTGTTCCCCGGCTCATGTCCAGTCGCGCTGTCGCGTCCAGGCGGGCATTGCCTGACAGTTCGCCCACGGCCGGAACGAGACTGGCCAGATTGCCGGGCAGGGAGATGGTCTGGGCGGCCTTTATTTCGGCCCATGAGCCGGAAATGTCTTTGGCGTCGATGCGTCCCTTCAGCGTTGCCCGGACCGCCACGGGCAAAACGGAGAGGGTCCCGTCAAAGCGTGCGCCGTGCAAATCTTGCGCGATTTTACATGAAATTTTTGCCAGGTCTTTGCCTTTCCATTTCAGGTCGAGGCTCATGCTGCCGGACGATGTCGCGGGGATGGGCCAGGCTAGGGGCAGGCGCAGGGTCATGAGCGCGACGTTGTCCCCGCTGCTGGCGCGTGCGCCGACGTTGATGATGCCGCTCAAGAAAAGCTGCTCGGCCAGGGCAAAGGTGCATTGTCCGTCCAGCCGTGTAGTGGTCAGGGCCATGCCGGGTTGTCTGGCCTCCAGGCGCGCCCCGGAGAGGTTTATTGTCCCGTTTACGTCCGTCGTTGCTGTCGCGTTTACGGTCATGCTCAGGCCCGAGAGGGTCGCGCTGGCGGTTTCTTGGGTCAGACGCAATCTGCCAAGGGTCAGGGCTCCGTTCACGAGGGTGCCGGCTGTATCCATGGAGGCTTCAAGGCTTAGGGTGGTCATGTCCAGGTCCAGGGTCAGCTCCGGGACGTGGTCCAGCGTAGCCGCAAAAGCTCCGAGTTCTGCCTCGGTGCGCATGTCCCAGCCCTGTTCCGTGGCCTCAATTTCGCAACTTCCGGTCAGGCGCGGTGGAGAGGGGAAAGCGATGCCCGGCAGGGCCGGCATGGTGAGCTCCCAGGAACAGCCAAAGGACATGTCCTCAAGGTTTGCCGTGATATCCTTCACGATCAGGGTCAGCGGCAGAGGGGCGCCCAGGCTCAGGGCTGAGAGGGAAAGCTGCGGCTCATTCTGCCAGGCAAGGCTGAGCGTTGTATTGCCATCTTGTGCCAGGGCCGCGCCGCCAAGCACGGACTGGAAGGATTCAAGGCCAAGTGTCGCTTCAAGAACGGGCTTCTGGTCCGGGAGCAGGGACGCTTCGACCCTGCTCCGCAGAGTTCCGGCGAGAGGCAGACCTTCAAGGGCCGGAACCAAGCTGGCCAGGGCCGCGATGGACGCCGGCGGCACGACGCAGGTCAACTGGAAATCATTTTGTCGCAGGTTGGCCTGGAGCGCCAGATTCACTTCCTGGCCGGCCAGCGCGGTTTTCGCATCTAACAGGATGGCAGTATCTTCATCCAGGCTGCCGTTCACGCTGAATGGCAGCGAGTGCCCAGGGCCTTGACCTTCAAGTGTGATTCGGCCGTCAACATACACTTTGTCCACCACGGGCATGAAGGTGGGACCAGCGTCCGCGCCCGAAGATTTTTCCAACCGGGGGAGACCGGGAATTTTCCATTTTTCGCCATCTTTACGGACTCGGACCTCAAGACCTAAAACGCGGACCCGGTCGATCCGTCCCTGCAGCAGACCGGACAGGCTCCAGTCGATCAGCACTGCCCCGGCAGTCAGGCCATGCTCGTGCGACAGGGAAATTTCGGCCAGATCAAGGCCCGTAAAATCCGCCCGGCGGATGTCGACGTTCAGTTCAGGAGCATGCAGGCTCCTGGTCAGCACGGGCACGAGGAACTCTTGGGCGATGCGGGGCAGTGCAATCCACAGACCGGCGAGGACAAGGCAGAACAGCACGAGGAAAAACAGCAATCCGCGCAGGAGACGGGCCGGAGCTGTCCTGGCGGGCTGATTCTCGACTTGCGGTGCCGTTTTGTCCGGCGCGGGGGCGTTTGCAGTGGGCATGATTCCTTTGTTTAGCAAAGGTTTGGGCAAAGGCAAAGAGCACGTTTGACTTGTTTCAAGACAGTTTTGGCCGAGCCAAAAAAAACGCCCCGCTTCATGGTGAAGCGGGGCGAGTCATTTCAAAACATTTAAAACTTGATCGTTTCTTCGTGCTGTGAGTTTGAAGATTTTTGAACACGTAAAACTTCTTTGCGCAGCGTTTGTTGACGGTCTCTCCGTCTGGTTTGCCTGGGCTGTGGGTTTATGTTCCCCGCTCATCAGGCCTCTTTTGCGACGCTACTTGCAGCAACCTTCCGTCCGACTTGTATGGTCCAATGGTCTTCCCTCCGTTGAGGTTAAAACGAACAAGCTTTCTTTGATTCTTTTATAAGCCCGGCGACAGGCATTGTCCAGAGTCAAAATGATTTTTCAAGTCTTAAATCACGGCCAGTTGCATTTTTCCCCATACTCCGATCTTGCCTTCGCACTGCGTGAAGACGCCGTCGAGGCCTAATGGCTCCCACTCTTGAGCCCGGGCCAGGACAGCATCCATGGCCAGGGCTCCGGTCAGGGCATTGGCCAGGGCCGTGGCCGCTGCGTCGGCCAGGGCCGCGTCTTTTGATCTGACTACGACGAGGTCGGCCTTTCCAAAACTGAGCGAATGTCCGATCGTGGCCGACGATGCGCAAAATGAGCAGGGAAAGTCCCCGGCCGCCACCGGCACGCAAAGGCGTACGGCCTGGTCCGGCATGTTCAGGATGCCGATGTGCCTGTCCCGGGTGGAGTAAAGGTAGGTGTCCCCCCCGTTTTCGATCAGCAGATCAGGCGAACGCTCATGGAAGTGTTCGGCCAGAAGTTGGGCCAGGGTGCCGGCCACGGCGGCCATGGGTCCGACGCCGGTCAGGGTACCGGCCCGGCACATGCGGCGAATGATTTCCGGAGCATTCTGGCTGGCTTCAAGGGGTTCAAGCGAGGTCAAAAATTCGGGGCGCACTGCCGCGTAGGCCTTGATCTGTCCGCGCAGAAGCCGGACATGGTCGGCCATGGGGCTGCCAAGATCTTCCTGCGCCGCGACCCACAGGTCCGTTTCTTCGATGATGAGTTGGAAGGAGACGAGGTCAAAATGCCGTGATGCGCGGTATGTGCGGAACGGGGACAGATGGGCGGAGCGGCTCATGCCGACGAGTCCTCGCTGCATGCCGATATCAGGCTTTCGGTATGCTCTTTGGACATGGGTCGGCCCAGGAGATATCCTTGAGCCAGGTCGCAACCGAGTTCCTGCAAGGTTTCAAGTTGCTGCTGCGTTTCCACGCCCTCGGCCACGATGCGCAGGTCCAGGATTTTTCCCAGCCCGATGATGGCCTTGATGATCTCAAGATTGTTGGGGTTTTCGAGCATGGTCTGCACAAAAGAGCGGTCGATCTTCAGGATGTCGATGGGCAGCCGCTGCAGGTAGGACAGGGACGAGTAGCCCGTGCCGAAATCGTCCATGGCGATCTGGAAGCCCATTTTCTGTAGTCGCTCCAGTCTGGATGTGGCTTGTTCAGGATTGTCCATGACCGCGGTTTCGGTGATCTCGAGTTTGATGTGCCGCGCATCGAGACCGGTTTCATGCAGCAGTTCCGTCAGGACGGGGATGAGCGATGCCTGCAGCAGATCTTTGGGCGAAAGGTTCAGGGACAGGCTGATGTCAAGTCCGGGAAATTGCGCTTGCCATCCGGCCAGAACCCTGCATCCACGGTGCATGACCCACTTGCCGATCTCGGTGACCAGCCCGGTCTCCTCGGCCACCGGGATGAATTCTCCGGGAGAAAGGTGACCGCGCCGAGGATGGTTCCAGCGGATGAGCGCCTCGAATCCCCGGAGCTTCTGTCCGGCCAGGGCATAGATGGGCTGAAAAAAGAGTTCGAATTCGTCTTCGACCAGGGCTTGGCGCAGGTCGTTTTCAAGCTGCACGGTCTGTACTACCTGTTCGTACATGCTTTTGCTGAAGACCTTGAACTGGTTTTTGCCCAGCTCCTTGGAGCGGTACATGCTGATGTCGGCGTCACGCAACAGGTCGTTGGGCGAGGTGTAGCGCGCGGTCTGCAGCACCACGCCGACAGACGCACTGACCAGCACCTCCCGGTCCTGAATCTTCAGAGGCTGGCGGATGGTCTCCAGCAGCCGGCGGGTGATGCCGATGGCTTCATGATTGTTCTGGAAGTCTTCGAGCAGCACGGCAAATTCGTCTCCGCCCATGCGGGCCACCGTATCCATGGTTCGCAGGCAGTGGATCAGGCGCGCGGCCACTTCCTGCAGCAGGTGATCCCCGGCCTGATGGCCGAGGGTGTCGTTGACCCGCTTGAAGCTGTCCAGGTCGATCATGAGCACGGCAAAACGGTACTCGCCGTTGCGTTGCTGCCGGGTCATGGCCCGGTTCAGCCGTTCCATGAACAGCACCCTGTTGGGCAGTCCCGTCAGGTTGTCGCGCAGGGCCTGTCTGGTCAACTGTGCTTCATAATTCTTGCGCTCGGAAATGTCGCTGAAGATGAAGAATGCCCCGGAGATCGTGCCGTCCAGCACGTAGGGATAGCCGAGCATGGAGACGGGAATGATTCGCCCGTCCTTGGTTCTGCGCCGGGTTTCCGTGCTGACCGAGGTCCCGCTCAGCACCGTGGAGACGAAGGCGTAGCTTTCGTCGAGGCTTTCCGGGTGCAACAGCATCTCAAAGAGGGCATGGAGGTCGCTTCTGACGTATCCGAAGAGGCTGGTGAAACTTGGGTTGATGTCCATGGGCGCCCCGTCCTTGCCCAGCAGCAGGATGCCTTGCGGGGAATTGTCGAAGAGCTGTTGGAAGAGGCCTTTCTGGATGGCGAGCCTGCGTTCGGCCTTCTTGCGTTTGGACACATCGCGCACGGAGCCTTCGAGGTGGCTGATGGAACCGTCGGATCGCTTTACGGTGCGCATGTTGATCGAGATCCAGGTTTTCTTTCCATCTGCCATGAATGCGTCGAGTTCGAAGTTCTGAGCGGTGCCGAGCTGCAGGGCCTGGCTCAATAGCCGGACCCGGTCGGACGAGGAGATGGCGCGTTGCAGGAAGCCCTTGGCCCCGGCCATCAGGCTGTCCATGCTGTCGTACCCGAAAATGCCGGCCATGGCCGGGTTGGCGCTCAAGAGATCGTGATCGAGCGAGATCTGGAAGATGCCTTCGGTCGCATTTTCAAAGATGGCGCGGTGCTTTTTCTCGCTTTGGCTCAGCGCTTTTTCCGTGGCGTTGCGTGAAATGGCCAGCGCCAGATGGTCTGCCACCGAAGCCAGCACGTGTGAGTCCTTTTCGCAGACAAAGTGATTGTTCTCGGGCAGCGCGATGACCACCGATCCCAGCAGCTGTTCCCCGTAGCGCAGGGGAGAGGCAAACCACAACGCGGGCTGCGCTTTGTCGTTGTCCAGGCCCTCCGGCCTGGTGTCCGTGATTTGTGGGGACAAAGACATCCAGGCCCTCCGGCCTGGTGTCCGTGATTTGTGGGGACAAAGACATCCAGGCCTTGGCGGAGAGCATGGAAATATGCTTCAACGTCTCGTGTCTGGCCAGCTCTTGCCTGCTGAAAAATGGGAACGTCAGGCTTGAGCCTTCTTCGCCAAGCAGAGAGACGAACATGATCTGGACTTCAAGGTGTTCGGCCAGGATGTCGAAGACTTTGGCGAGCAGATCCCTGTCCGCGAGGGGGGTGCTGGCTGCGGTGGAGACCAGATAGAGGACCCGGGTGCCGATCTCGACGCGCTTCTTGTCGGTGATGTCCCGGATGGTCTGGATGGCTCCGGCGATGTTGCCGTCCTTGTCGTACAGCGCGGAGGCCTTGGCCCAGACGTAGGCTCCTCGCCCGCCGTGAAGGAGCGGGACAAAAATCTCCGTGGCCAGCCCTTCGAGGTTGCTCTGGGAGGGCTCGTACATGGGGTAGTCGCGGCTTGGGTCCTTGCCGATAAAATCCAGAAGGATGGGCCGCGGATGTCCGTAAAAGGGCGTGCCGTATTCATAGCCCGATTTACCGAGGATTTCCTCTTTGGGAACTCCGGTCATGCCTTCTATGGCTCTGTTCCAGGCAATGACGCGGTGTTCGTTGTCGACCACCAGCGTGGCGTCGGGCAGAAATTCGATGATGTGATCCAGGTGTTGCTGCACGCCAAGGAGCGCCTCCTCGGCCATGGCGCGGTCGGAAATGTCCCGGATCAGGACCAGAATCAGGTTGTCCTCGAGGTTGGCGAAGCGGGCTTCGTAGTGCCGGGTCCGGCCTGTGGAGTGGATGGTGTACTCGGCCTGGAAGAATGATGTTTCGGTCAACATGCGCATGGCCAGGGAGAAAGCCTGAGGATCGGCGATATCCGGGATTTCGCGCAGGTTCTTCTTTAAAAGGCTGAGCGGTTCAACCCCGAAGAGGGCTTGCAGGCCGCCACGGCAATCCTTGATCAGGCCGTCGCGGGTGATCCACAGAAATACGTCCGGCAGGGCCATGAATACGGCGCGCATGACTTCGTTGCGGCGCACAAGCTCGGCGGAGCTGATTTCCAGAGCCCTTTCCAGGACCTCCTTTTCTTCATCGAATTGGCGGTAGGCGTCATCGACGAGGTTCATGAAAGGTCCGAGGTTCGCGGGCAACTCGCGCAGGGTTATCCGGGCCCGCTTGAGCTGGCGTTGCAAGAGGCGGTGCATGCTCATTTTCGCTCCTGCAGCACGGTGACCATCATGGTCTGATTGTGCAGGAGGCACGCCTCTCCAGCTTCGCCGCACGCGATTTCGCCATAGGAATAAAAGCCGGTCAAGGTCGTGCGGGGGCCAAGAATCCGGGCCACGGTGTCAATCTCCTCGTCCACGAACTGCTTCAGCAGCATTTTGCGGCCCACGCAGCTGACCATGATGGCCAGCGCGTCGCCGTCATCCAGGCGGGCACGCTCCGCCGCTTCCTGCGCGCCGTCCAAAAGATTGTCCATGTTGCCCCGCATGAGTCGAACCGTGCCGCCGCGGGGCATTTCGCCGCCGAAGAGGAGGGCGTGGCGCTTCCGGTCCAGCCCCAGGATGGTGCGCACCACCCAGTTTGAACTGTCGGCTTCGCGCAAATACAGGGGAAAGAGGTGTCCGCTGGCCGGAAGATTTTTCGCGTGTTTGCCCAGGTAGCGCTCGTAGAGTTCAAGGGCCGATTCTCCATCGAGTTCCAGCAGAACGTTGTCGTGGGATTCGGTGATCACTCGTTCCGGGCCGAAGGGCAACCATCCGCCGCGCGTACCCTGGCCGATTTTGAGCCCCTCGCCGTAAAAACCCAGACAAACCACGCCGCCGAAGAGAATCTCCTGGCCGTGCACGATGGACGTGAGCTGAAAACGTTCGCCATCAGCCGCCAGGCCGCCGGTGATTCCGACGCCGTCGGGAAGGAACTCCGCAAGTCCGGAGGCCAGGGCGCATCCGTTGACGAGCAGGCCGTCGGAGAGGACAAAAACATGGGTCAAGCCGGCACTGGGCAGGTTGGCGGCCAGATGGCGGCACAGGGCCCGCGTGTCCTCATGGTCGTGCAGGCGCGCGGCGACCGACGCCAGGCGGGTCTTATCAAAGGAGACCAGGGTCGCGGACATAGCGTTCTCAAGAAAGGTCCCGCCGGAGACGATGCCTCCCGTGGAGCAACCCACGATGATCGCCTGCGGGGAATGCGCCTTTAAGGATTCCAAGGCGACGGTGACGGTCTCTTGGTCCGTGTCGGACCAGAATACCAGCGCAAGACCTGCGTCCTGGCCGCTGGCCTTGGCGGAGCCGGTTTCCCATTCTCCTGAGGAAGTAATGTGCATCTGGCTGATAATCATTGTTTTTGGGATGAGGATCCTAGTCCTGCCACCGCACGCGGATGCTTCGGATGCTCTCAATGTTGGTAAAAAATGCCTCGACGACTTCGGGATCGAAATGACTGCCCGAGCTTTCGCGGATGATGGCCAGGCATTTTTCTTCCGGGAAGGCTTCCTTGTACGGTCTTTCGCTGGCCAGGGCGTCATAGGTGTCGACCACCGCGACAATGCGTGCCGCCAGCGGGATATCTTCCCCGGCCAGGCCGAAGGGATAGCCGCTGCCGTCCCATCGTTCATGATGCAGGAGGGCCAGCATGCGGGCCAGGTCGAGCAACTCGTTTCCGCCCAGGTCCTTTCTGTCCCACTGCTCGCAGCTTGAATGCGCCTCTTCCTTGCTGGTCAGCGGGCCCAGGATTTCGCACCCGAACATGCAGTGCTGCTGCATGATCTTCCATTCAACGGGGTCGAGCTTGCCGGGTTTCAGGAGCACCTCATCCGGGATGCCGATCTTGCCGATGTCATGCAGCGGGGCGCAGTCGCGCAGGTTGGCGCAACTGGCTTCGTCCAGGCCCAGAGCCTTGGCCAGCACCGCAGCGATCTCCCCGACCCGGATGACATGGTGGCCCGTTTCGTTGTCCTTGTACTCGGCGGCGCGGCTCAAGCGGTGCATGATCTGGCGGCGGGTGCGCTCCAGTTCGGCGGTGCGCTGCTGCACGAGCTGCTCAAGGTTGGTCTGGTATTCTCTGTTTTCGCGGATCAGCCGGGCCTTTTCCATGACCTTACTGAGCGTGTGATCGAGGACGCTCAGATTGTGCAGAGGCTTGGTCAGAAAATCCCACGCGCCAAGCCTCACTGCCTGCAACGCGTCATCGACCACGCCCACACCCGAAAGCACGATGATGGGCAACTCTGGTGCTTCGAGCTGGGCCTGTTGCAGAAAACCGTAGCCGTCCAGGACCGGCATGTTCAGATCGACGATAACGGCCGCCAGATCGGGCAGAATCGTGTGCATGGCATCAAGGCCTTCTTTTCCATTGACCGCGTCGAGAGTGTCGTATCCCAGGTCTTCAAGATAGGCGCACAGGGAACGGCGTAGCCCGTCCTCGTCGTCAATAACCAGTATATTCATGGAGTTTCCCGCCTTGCCGGCCTGGACATGCTGTCTGACATGCCCGTCTTGATATGTTGAAATCCTGTCATCCGTCTAGGCATGTGGTTCATATTTGATGGATTCCGTTGGCCCGGGCAGTTCTATGCTGAAAACAGTTCCTCCCTCGGCAGGGGCGGTGACGTACATGGTTCCGCCGTGTCCCTTGGTAATGATGAAGTAGGATACGGACAGCCCAAGGCCGGTGCCCGCCCCGGCGGTCTTGGTGGTGAAGAAGGGTTCGAAGATGCGTTTGCGGTTTTCCGGCGTGATGCCGGGCCCGTTGTCCCTGATGTCGATGCGCAGCCCCGTTTCCAGCTTTCTGATCCGGATGCCGATGCAGGGATCGGGAATGGGCGGCTTGGCTTCGGCCATAGCCTGGGCCGCGTTGCGCAGCAGGTTGAGAAGGACCTGCTCGATTTCCGTTTCCGTGCAAAGCAGACAGGGCAGGTTGTCCTCCAGGTCCTTCTCGATTCTGATGGCTTTGAAATCGTAGTTTTTTCTGAGGTCGTAGTCGCTGGAGGCCAGGCGCAGAGAATTTTCGAGGATGGTCCTTATGTCGCAGACCGAGCGCCTCGACTCGCTGCGCCTGCTGAAATCGAGCATGTGGCGGATGATCTCCGCCGCCCGAACCGCTGCGCCCTGGATATCGCGAATGAAGACATCGACTTTGCGGTCTTTAAGGTACCGGTCCACCTGGCCGAGGTCTGCGCCGATCTTCTCGGCCGCTTCGATGTTCTTGGGGAAGTCGGCCCTGGTGCGCAGGGTGATGGTCTGGGCCGCCTGCAGCACGATGCCGAGCGGGTTGTTTATTTCGTGGGCAATGCCGGCGGCGATGCCGCCGAGCGAGAGCATTTTTTCGGACTGGATCATGCTGTCCTGCAAGGCCCGAAGATGCGTGATGTCGCGGGTGATGGCCAGAATGCAGGGCGTATCGTCGATGTTCATCAGCCTGGCCGAGGTCGAGCACTGCAGGGTGTGTCCGTCACGGTGACGCATCTCGAATTCAAAGTTCTCGACCTGCCCGTCGCGCAGCAGAACCTGCACGAAGTCGGTCCTTCTTTCGGGTGCGGCAAAGATAGCCAGCTCCAGCGTGCTTTTTCCCACAGCTTCATCCCGGGAGTAGCCGGTGGTGCGCGAAAAGGTTTCGTTGACCTCCAGAAGGATTCCATCTTCCTGCCGGGCCAGGGTGATGATATCCGGGGAGAGCTGGAAAAGGCGGGCAAACATCTCCTTGGAACGGCGCAGTTCTTCCTGGGCCTGTTTGAGTTCGGTGATGTCCACGGTCATGGACAGGATGCAGGCCTCGCCGTCAAGGGTGATGAGTCCGCCCGAATACAGAATGTGTCCGGTCGTGCCGTCGGGTCTTTGTACTTGGGTTTCCACGTTATGGATGTTGCGACAGGCCTTGAGACGCAGAAATATTTCCTGCTGGTGCGCTTCGGCGAAGGTTCCTATGTCTTTCGGAGAAAGCGTGAGAAGATTCTCGCGGCTGATGTGCATTCGGTCCAGAAAGGCCGTGTTGGCGTCCATGTACTTGCCGTCCGAAAGGCGGGTGATGACCATGGAGTAGGGCGCGTTCTCAAAAATCGTGCGGAATCGCTTTTCGCTCTCCATGATCTCCAGCTGTTTTTTCTTGAGCCCGGAGATGTCGCGGCCTTCAACGATGAAGTTGACGACCTGACCTGTTTCGTTGCGGAAGGGAGACATCGTGAAATCGAAGAACGCTTCCCTGCCTTCGGAATCGGCCTGCACGACCTCGCGCCGAACGGTTTTGCCCTCTGTGACCTGACCGATGATTTGCAGCAGGAGAAACTCGGCTTTGGTTTTGTCCGGCCACCAGGGACCATCCCAGAATGGCTTGCCCAGAACCTCCTCCGGCTTCGCCTTGACCCAGTCCATGCTCGTGCGGTTGGCGACGAGGAGATTTCCCTGCAGATCGAGCAGGCCGATGAACTGTGTGGTCTGTTCGAGCAGCGCCTTGTTCAGGGTCTGGGTGCGCTGCATTTCGATCTGATCTTCCTTGCTTTTCTGGATGTCCAGGTTGAGGCCGATGATGCGGGTCGGCCGACCCTCGCTGTCCCAGGAAACGGCGCGGCCCTTGCCCATGATCCAGCGCCAAGAGCCATCCTTGGCGCGCAGCCGGTACTGGGCTTCATACATGCCCTTGCCGCCTTCACTGATGTAGGCGGAAAAGCTGGCCAGTGCTTTCTCCCGCTCCTCGGGGTGGATCAGGGCGGTCCAGTCCTCCACTCCGCCCGTTACCGCCTGGGGAGTGTAGCCAAGCATGGCGTACCATTCCGGGCTATGCAGTTCCCGGCCCTCTGCCGGGTAGTGCTCCCAGAATCCGGCCTGGGTGGTCTCCAGCGCCAGGCGGAAGCGGTCCACCTGCTCTGTCAGGGCGGACTCGGTGCGTTTGAGATCGTTGATCTTGCTGCGCAGCGTGCGGCTCAAAGCCCAGGCGATCCCGCCCAGGACAAGGAGGATGACGGCCGTGATAAGCGCCGTGATCTTCAAGGCGTCAAGGGTCTGCTTGCCCAGAAAAGTCGTCGGTAAATGAACCCAGCGATCAGTGATATGCTTCATGCCGGGCTCAGGGATGGATTCCAGTGCCTTTGTCACGGCGCTGGCCAGAAGCGGATAATGCTTGCTGACGCCGATGGACAGATCTTGGGTCACGCCCAGATCTCCGGCGACGCGCAGGTTGGGCAGTTTTTCCTGCTCGATATACCATGCGGCCACGGCCAGGCTCTCCACAAAGGCATCGACCACCCCGAAGGAGACGTCGCGCAGGCCTTCGCGAATGGTGTCCACCTCCATTACGGTAAACCGGCCCCGCCCGGCCTTCTTGACTAGTGTCCCCGAGGCATAGCCGCGGGCCACGGCCACGCGCATCCCGGCGAGATCCTCCAGGGACAGAGGACCTTTCATATGGCGGGAGGTGACGATGACGAGCGGAATGCGGACATAGGGCTGGGTGAAGAGCGTGTATTCGGCGCGTTCCTCGTTGTTGGCGATGGCCGGGGTAACCGCGGTGGTCCCGTCTTGCAGGCCTTCAAGGGTCTGGGTCCAGGGGATGCCCTGCTTGCGGAAGGTGATGCCGAGACGCTCTTCGATCTGGGTGATGAGGTCCGCGCTCAGACCGGCAAACGTGCCGCCTGGTTTCTCGAATTCGATGGGAGGGAACGAGCGGTCGAAGGAGAGGGTCAGGGAATCCTTGTGCTCGGCCAGCCAGGCCCGCTCCTCGGGACTGAGGTCCAGCGAAGGGTTTGCCAGGCATTGGCTGCAAACGGTCAGCAGCAGGAGCAGGGCAAGGATGAAGCGCATGGGCCATTCCGGGGATGAAGATGTAGACCGCATGATTCGGCCATGGTTACTCCTAGCACGTCAATCATCCAGCAAGCAAGAAAGCGGATGGTTTTTACACACTCATTCGCACACTGCTCTAGGCGTAAGATCCATGAACAGTCTGACGCCTCGCTGTTCGGGTGATGCTGGGCTGGCTGAATACAGACATTGTATGACAGTTTCTGCCTTTGCTATCCGATGCAGTCAAGCATTTAATGTTGTTGAAGATATGAGAGAGATGCGGATCAGGCCGACTTGCGGGTTATGGGCATGGGGATTCCCATTCTTTTTTTTACAGGCCCTGCCACAATATCTTCCCGCCGATGCCCATGAGCACCAGCCCCCCGAGCACTTCGGCGTAGTGCCCGAGGCGGGTCTGGCAGCCCAGGAATTTGCCCAGATGCATGCCTGCGGCCGTGAAGAGCAAGGCCACCACGCCGATGATCGCGGCCGGGAACCAGATCGACAGTCCCAGCATGGCCAGGGTGAAGCCCACGGCCAGGGCATCGATGCTGGTGGCCACGGAGAGCATGATCAGTCTTGAGCCTAGGGTCGGGTCCTGGCAGACATCATCCTCGTCATGGTGCAGCCCTTCCCAGAGCATGTGTCCTCCGATATAGAGGAGCAGGGCGAAAGCGATCCAGTGGCCGAAACGCAGGAAATAGTCGCGAACCAGGAAGCCTCCGAACCAGCCGATGATCGGCATCGCGGCTTGGAAGAGGCCGAAATGCCAGGCCAGGCGGAAGGTCTGCCGGTTGGTCACGACCTTGAGCGCTGCGCCGGAGGCGATGGCCACGGCAAAGGCATCCATGGCCAGGGCGACAGCCACGGCCAGAATTTCAAAAAAAGGCATTGCGTTCTCCTGCGAGTGAAGTGGCACAAGGCAGATAGCTCATGGTGGTTCCCAAGGCAAAGGCGAAATTTGGCGCGATCCGTTGGGCCGAATCTCCCCATGTGCCAGGGGGCCACAAGTTTTATTGACGGCCTGCCCCCTGCTGTTTAGAGGGTTGCGCTGGTCCGGATTGTAGCCGGGTCTGCACGTTACAGGTAAGAAGGTGGAGGATTTTGATGCGATCTCGGAATCTCGAAAAATGGACCGTGGAACGTTCTGTGGAACTCTACGGCGTGGACAATTGGGGCGGCGGGTATTTTAAGATCACCCCCGACGGCAAGCTCGGCATCACTCCCTTTCCCGGCAAGGATGTCTGCGTGCCCATCCCTTCCATTATAAGCGGACTGCAGGAGCGGGGGCTGGGCCTGCCGGTGCTGCTGCGTATCGAAAACCTGCTCGACGCCCAGATTTCCCTGCTCCACGACTCCTTTGCCAAGTCCATCAAGGACCTTGAGTACAAAGCCGAATTCCGTGGTGTATACCCCGTCAAGGTCAATCAGCAGCAGCAGGTCCTAGAAGAGATCTCCAAAGTCGGCGACCGTTATAATCATGGTTACGAGGTCGGCAGCAAGGCCGAACTGATCGCGGCCCTGTCTTTCCTGAAGAATCCCAAGGCCTGTCTGGTCTGCAACGGCTACAAGGATCGGGACTATATTGATCTGGCCCTCTACGCCTGCAAGATGGGTTTTTTGTGTTTTCTGGTCCTTGAAATGCCGAGCGAACTGCCGCTGATTCTGGACCGGGCCAAGGCGCTGGGCATCAAGCCGCGCATCGGCGTGCGTATCAAGGTCTCCACTCAGGCGGGCGGGCACTGGGCCGAATCGGCCGGGGACCTGTCCATTTTCGGCCTGTCCACGGCCGAGGTCGTGGACGTGCTCGACCTGCTGCGCGGCCAGTCCATGCTCGATTGCGTGCAGCTCCTGCATTTCCATCTTGGTTCGCAGATCCCGAACATCCGCGACATCCGTACCGCCGTGCACGAAGCTACGCGCATGTATGCGGAGCTGGCCAAGGAAGGTTGCGCCATGGGCTTTCTGGATCTGGGCGGCGGTCTGGCTGTGGACTACGACGGCTCCCACACCAACTACGCCAGCAGCCGCAACTATTCCCTGGAGGAATACTGCACGGACATCGTCGAGTCGGTCATGGCCACGGTGGATGAGCACGACCTGCCCCATCCGCACATCATCACCGAATCGGGCCGCGCCACGGTCGCCTATTATTCCGTGCTGCTTTTTAATGTACTCGACGTCAGCCGCCTGGAAAACCGCACCGTGCCCCAGACCCTGGACGAGGAAGACCCCGAAGCCGTCCACAACCTGCTGGAAGTGTACAACTCGCTCTCGCTTAAAAATCTGCAGGAATGCTACAACGACGCCATCTATTACCGCGACCAGATGCGTCAGCTCTTCCGCCTGGGCCAGTGCAGCCTGCGGCAGCGCGCCATGAGCGACACCATCTTCTGGGCCGTGATCCGCAGTATCGCCGAGAAGCTGCCCGAGATGAAGAATCCGCCTTCGGCCCTGAAAGACGTGGATCTGGCCCTGGCGAGCATCTACTATTGCAACATGAGCGTGTTCCAGTCCCTGCCCGACGCCTGGGCCATCGGCCATCTCTTTCCGATCATGCCCGTGCACCGGCTGGATGAGTGCCCCGAAGAGCAGGCCATCCTGGCCGACATCACCTGCGACAGCGACGGCAAGCTGGACAGCTTCATCGATATCCACGGCGTCAAGCGCGTGCTGGAGCTGCATTCGATCAAGCCCTGCGAGCCCTATTATCTGGGCGCATTCCTGGTCGGTGCCTATCAGGAGACACTGGGCGACCTGCACAACCTCTTTGGCGACACCAACGTGGTCAGCGTGCGCATCAACGAAGACGGCACCTACGATTTCATCCGCGAACTTGAAGGTGACAGCGTGGCCGACGTGCTGTCCTACGTTGAGTTCGAGCCCAAACAGGTCCTGGAGAATTTCCGCAAGGTGGCGGAGCAGGGCGTGCGCACAGGCAAGATCAGCCCTCAGGAGCGCTTCATGATCATGCGCGCTTACGAGCGGGGCATGCGGGGGTACACCTATTTGAACGTGGGCCGGGATTGCGACAATCCCGACGCGTGCGCAAGTGGGTTGTTGGCCGGTTTGTAATCAAAAAATTGCCTTTTCAAGGAGGAGTGCCATGTCCAAAGTGCTCATTATCGGTGCCGGCGGCGTCGGTCATGTGGTGGCCCACAAGTGTGCCCAGGTTCCCGAGGTTTTCAGCGAGATCATGCTGGCCAGCCGGACCAAGTCCAAGTGCGACGCCATTGCCGCGTCCGTGAAGGAACGCACCGGCCGCACCATCCAGACGGCCGCCCTGGACGCCGACAACGTGGCCGAGACGGTGGCCCTCATCAGGTCCTTCCAGCCCAAACTGGTGCTGAACGTGGCTCTGCCCTACCAGGATCTGGCCCTCATGGATGCCTGTCTCGAAACCGGCGTGGACTACCTCGACACGGCAAACTACGAGCCCCTCGACGAGGCCAAGTTCGAATACAAATGGCAGTGGGCCTACCAAGAGCGTTTCAAGGAGAAGGGCCTCATGGCGCTTTTGGGCTCCGGCTTCGACCCCGGCGTGACCAACGTGTACTGCGCCTACGCCCAGAAGCATTTGTTCGATGAAATTCACGAACTGGACATCATCGACTGCAACGCGGGCGACCATGGCCAGCCGTTCGCCACCAATTTCAATCCGGAGATCAACATCCGCGAGATCACGCAGCGCGGCCGTTACTGGGAGCGGGGCGAGTGGGTCGAGACCGATCCCCTGTCCTGGCGCATGAGTTATGACTTCCCCGAGGGTATCGGCCCCAAGGACTGCTACCTCATGTATCACGAGGAGCTCGAATCCCTGGTCCAGAACATCCGGGGTTTGAAGCGCGCCCGTTTCTGGATGACCTTCTCCCAGAACTATCTCAATCATCTGAAGGTGCTGGAAAACATCGGCATGACCTCCATCGAGCCCGTGGATTACAAGGGCCAGAAGATCGTGCCCCTGCAGTTTTTGAAGTCCGTGCTGCCCGAGCCGGGTTCCCTCGGACCGCTGACCAAGGGCAAGACCTGTATCGGCTGCGTCATGAAGGGCGTGAAAGACGGCAAAGAGCGCAAGGCCTATATCTATAATATCTGCAGTCACGAGGAGGCCTACCGCGAGGTCGGCTCCCAGGCCATTTCCTACACCACGGGCGTTCCGGCCATGATCGGTGCCATGATGATGCTGACCGGAAAATGGCGCGGTGCGGGCGTCTTCAACATGGAGCAGCTCGATCCGGATCCGTTCATGGAGAAGCTCAATGTTCACGGTCTGCCCTGGGTGGTGGATCTGTGATGGATGGGCGTACCGCGTACCGGTTTGACCCCAGACACATCGCTACGCCGTCCTTCGTGGTCGACCTGGGGCTCATCCGCCGCAATCTGGATGTGCTGGCGCAGGTCAAGGAACGCACCGGATGCAAGATTCTGCTGGCGCTGAAAGGTTTTGCCATGTGGAGCCTGTTTCCGGTGCTGCGCCAGGTGCTCGACGGAGTCTGCGCCAGTTCGCCGCATGAGGCCAGGCTCGGCCGCGAAGAATTCGGCCGCGAGGTGCATGCCTTCGCGGCTGGCTACTCCCAGGCCGACATCTTCGACCTGTGCACCACGGCCGACCACATCGTCTTTAACTCCTTCGCCCAGCTGGAGAAGTTCCGCGGCCTCCTCGCCGGCGAGGCGAAGCGTCTGAGTCGTGACATCGAACTGGGCGTGCGCATCAATCCCGAGCATTCCGAGGGCGCGGTGCCCATTTACGATCCCTGCTCGCCGGGTTCGCGCCTGGGGGTGCGGCGCAAGGACTTCCGCCCCGACCTGCTCGAAGGCGTGACGGGGTTGCACTGGCACAACCTGTGCGAACAGAACGCCGACTGCCTGGAGCGGACCATCACCGCGGTGGAGAAAGCCTTCGGGGAATTCTTCCCGCGCATGCAATACGTCAACTTCGGCGGCGGGCACCATATCACCCGCCCCGACTACGACGTGGACCTGCTGTGCCGCCTGGTTTCGGAATTCAAGGCGCGTCACGGTGTGCAGGTCTACCTGGAGCCTGGCGAGGCCGTAGCCCTGAACACGGGCTATCTGGTCTCGACGGTTCTTGACGTGACCCAGGCCGACATCCCCATCGCCATCCTGGATACCTCGGTCCCGGCGCACATGCCCGACGTCCTCGAAATGCCGTACCGTCCGCACATCGTGGGCTCCGGCCTGCCGGGCGAGAAGGCCCATACGTACCGTCTGGGCGGCCAGTCCTGCCTGGCCGGCGACGTGGCCGGCGAATACTCCTTCGACAAGCCCCTGGAAGTCGGCGACCGCCTCGTCTTCACGGACATGGCCCACTACTCCATGGTCAAGACCAACACCTTCAACGGTATCCAGCTGCCGGGCATCGCCATCTTCGAACCCGAGGACGGGTCCATGCGGGTGGTGCGGAGCTTTGGCTACGAGGATTTCAAGGGCCGGTTGTCCTGAAAGCCTTTGGGAAACGATACAAAAAAGCGGGAGTCCGGATCATTCGGGCTCCCGCTTTCTTGCATAGACTGTTCCGGTCGTAACTGCCTGTGAAATAAGGTTTCAGGCCCCTTGATCATCCCGCCCCTGGCCGGCTTCAGAACGATGTGCTTGGCACATATTCAGTTGTGTGCGTCAAGTTCAGCAAAATTTCCACTGCATGATGAGAACCTCAAGCAGCTGGCGACCGAAAGTGGGCCCACCCAGAGAGCGTCGGAGGTCGCCAGCTGCGTTTTCCATTAAGCAACCAGTTTCATCAAAGCCGTCCTCTTCATCTCTGTGAGCAGGCTCATATCCCATCGTCGTGTCTCCAGATCCGGTTCGGGGAAGCCGCTCACAGTCCCGTGATTCCCTATTTCGTGTACGCTGTTAGCAATCGTATAAATTCTTCCAGTATGCTTGACACGAGAATTTAAAAGGATCAAAGATCTCGTGTCAGATTTTCTTTTTCGTAACACGCGATCCCCAACACCATTCCTCAGGAGTACCAACGATGCATATGGCAGACGCGCTTATTTCTCCGGCAGTCGGCGGAATCATGTGGGCAACTACAGCCGGGCTCATCGCCCACTGCTCGCGAAAAATCAGCACCACTCTCGAAGGTTCCCGCGTGCCGCTCATGGGCGTGCTCGGCGCCTTCATCTTCGCGGCGCAGATGATCAACTTCACCATTCCGGCCACAGGCTCCAGCGGACATCTCGGCGGCGGCGCCATTCTCGCCATTTTGCTCGGGCCCCATGCCGCGTTTTTGACCATCGCATCCGTCCTCACGATCCAGTCCCTCTTTTTCGCCGACGGAGGAATCCTGGCGCTGGGCTGCAACATCTTCAACCTCGGCTTCTGGCCCTGCTTCGTGGCCTACCCGTTTATCTACAAGGCCATCACCGGACAGAACCCTTCCAGAGGACGGATCGTCACCGGCGCGGTGCTGGCCTCCATCGCGGGCTTGCAGCTCGGGGCCTTCAGCGTGGTGATGGAAACCGTCGTCTCCGGCATCTCCGAACTGCCGTTCGAGACCTTCGTCATGCTCATGCAGCCTATCCACCTGGCCATCGGTCTGGTCGAAGGCCTTGTGACCGCGGCCGTTGTCACCTTCGTCTGGAAGGCCCGTCCCGAAATCCTGTCCATGGCCCGGGGCGTGGCGGTACGTACGGCTCCGTCCTTCAATGGCGTGGTCACGGGTCTGGCCGTTGCCGCTCTGGTCACGGGTGGCGCGCTGTCCTGGTTCGCCTCGGCCCATCCGGATGGCCTGGAGTGGTCCATGGCCAAGGTGTCCGGAAAGGAAGAACTCGACGCCCCCGCTGACGGCGTCCACGGCATGCTGGCCGGCATCCAGGAAAAGACCGCCTTCCTGCCGGACTACGCGTTCAAAGCCCCGGAGCATGAAGCCGCCACACCCGAGGGTGAAGCCCCGGCCGCATGGCCAGCCGTCGATGCGGGCACGAGCACAGCGGGCATCCTTGGAGGCGCCATGACCATGCTCCTGGCAGGAGCCCTCGGATTGTTCTTGAAAAAGCGGCAGCATCGGGCGTAAGACAATCCCTCAACCTGTTCTGCAGCCGACGGGCGGGATCCATTCCTGCCCGTTTTTTTCGAGCCGCCAATGCCAAAGATCGACACCAGCCTGTTTGAAATCGGTACCCTGGACCGCCTGGCGGCCGGCAACACTGTCGTGCATGCTCTTGACCCCAGGGCCAAGCTTGTCGCGACCCTGGCGTTCATCCTGACGGTGGTTTCCTTCGGGCGCTATGAGGTGGCAGCCCTCCTGCCGCTGCTGGTCTTCCCCCTGGCGCTGTCCATCCAGGCGCAGATTCCCGGGCCGTATCTGCTGCGCAAACTGCTCATCGCCTCCCCGTTTGCCGTGATGGTCGGCATGTTCAACCCGCTCCTGGACCAGACCGTCCTGCTGCATGTCGTCGGCACGAACGTGACCGGCGGCTGGGTGTCCTTCGTTGCCATCCTGCTGCGCTTCGCCCTGACTGTCACGGCCGCCCTGGTCCTCATCGCCACCACCGGTTTCGCCCAGGTCTGCATGGCCCTGACCCGTCTGGGCACCCCGCGCATTTTTGCCACCCAGCTCCTTTTTCTGTACCGCTACATCTTCGTGCTCACGGAGGAAGGCCTGCGCATGAGCCGGGCCCGCGCCCTCCGGTCGTTCGGGCACCGCGGCACGGGGCTCAAGATCTACGGGTTCATGCTCGGCCAGCTGCTGCTGCGCACCATGGACCGGGCCGGGCGTATCCATCGCGCCATGCTCTGCAGAGGTTTTGACGGAGAGGTCCGCCTCAACCGGCATCTGCGGTGGCGGCGGAAAGACATGCTCTTCGTGTGCGGATGGCTGGGGTTCTTCGCCCTGGCCAGAGTTTTCAACCTGCCTCAGGAACTCGGGCAGATGCTGCTGAAGGTGATCCCGTGAGCCACCACATCGTCGAGGTCCAGGACCTGCGCTTTGCCTACCCGGACGGGCACGAAGCCCTCTCAGGAATCTCCTTCCGCATCCATCACGGGGAGTCCGTGGCCATCGTCGGAGCCAACGGCGCAGGGAAATCGACCCTGCTCTTGCACCTGAACGGCTGTCTGGTGCCGAAGCAGGGCATGGTGCGCATCGGGGATTTTCCGCTGACGGAAAAAACCCTACCCGACGTCCGCCGCACTGTGGGCATGGTCTTCCAGGACCCCGACGACCAGCTCTTCATGCCCACGGTTTACGACGATGTGGCCTTCGGGCCCCTCAACCTGGGACTTCCGTTCGACGAGGTGGACGCCCGGGTACGCTCGGCTCTGGCCACCGTCGGCGGGGAGCACCTGGCCAAGCGCCCTCCCTACCGCCTTTCCGGCGGCGAGAAACGCGCGGTGGCCATCGCCACGGTGCTGTCCATGAGTCCGAACATCCTGGTTCTGGACGAACCTACGTCCAACCTGGACCCTCGCGCCCGGCGCAACCTCATCACTCTGCTGCACGGCTTCGAGCATACCAAGATCATCGCCACCCACGACCTGGATATGGTCATGGATCTCTGCGACCGGACCATCGTCATGCACCAGGGGCATATCCTGGCCGACGGTCCCACCCGTGAAATCTTCGACGACGACCGCCTGCTGGACGAAGGACACCTGGAACGCCCCCTGTCCCTGCGCTAACCCACCTCCGCCCTGGCAGGCGCTCCCGCCTTGCGCCCGAACAAGCGCCCTGCGTACCGTGCCGCCTTATCCAGATACACGTAATAGACCAGTGTGATGTAGAGCGTCAGGAGCTGCGACGTGATCAGGCCGCCCACCACGCACAGCTCCAGAGGCTGCCGCGCCTCTCCGCCCGCGCCGTAGCCGACGGCGATGGGCATGGTGCCCATGATGGCGTTCTTCTTGATGATGCCGGTAAGCATGATGATGGCCACGAACCCATACATGACTAAATCAATATGCGAAAAATATTAAGAAGTTAACATAGGCGAGGTGTACGCGTCTGGTTTTCAGATGAGCATGCCCAGCACCAGCGGTAATGTCACCAAGGCCGCCAGCGTCTGCACGGTGATGATGGCCGCCATGCGTTCGTGATCGCCGCCGAGGACGCGGGCCAGGATGTAGGACGAGACCGAGACAGGGACGGACGTGAAGACTAGGCAGACGCCCAAGGGTGTGCCCGACAGCCCGAGCGCCCGGCCGATGGCGAAGGCTAGGAAGGGCAGGACCAGAAGCTTCATGAGCGAACTCGTCGCGATGTCCTTCCGGCCCTCCAAGGCGGCGGAGAAGGACAGGCCCGCGCCCACGGCCAGCAGGCCCAGAGGCAGAGACGCGCTGCCCATGAGGTGCAGGCCCTCCTGCAGCATCGGTGGTAGAGTTACGCCAGCGCCGTGCAGGGCGAAGCCGCCGATGCAGGACAGGATGAGCGGGTTGCGGCCCAGCTGCACCAGGGTCTCGCGCAGGCCGCGCACGTTCGTGTCGCGGCCGTGCCTGGTCAGGACCAGCACGCAGAGCACGTTGACCAGGGGGATGATGGTCATCAGCGCGACGGCCGAGAGGGACAGGCCTTCGTCGCCGAAAAGCCCGCCCGCAGCCGATAGGCAAATATAGGTGTTGGGCCGGATGGCGCCCTGGAAGATGGAGGTGAAGGCCGGACCGTCCTTCTGCACCAGGGGCCGCACCGCCATGAGGACGAGCGCGACGAGCGTGATGGACGCCAGCAGGGTCGCGGCCATGAACAGCACCGGTTGCTCGCCGATATGCATGGTGGTCAGCTTGTTCACGAGCAGGGCCGGGAAAAGCACGTAGTAGGTCAGGCGTTCGGCCTGGGGCCAGAATCCGGCGCTTGGAAATTCCGCCCTGCGGAGCACAAAGCCGGTCAAAATAAGTATGAAAATCGGCAGGATAGTCTGAAGAACGTTCACCGCGCACCTCCGTACGCGCGCACCCTAGGCCTGTGGAGGGCGGCTGTAAAGAAGGGTCGCGGCTCTGGAGCGGGTTTTCAGTCCGAAATATCCTCACAGAGCAGATTCATGATGCGCGCTTTGACGGCCGCGAATCCGGCGCTGACCATGGCCCGAAGGTCGCGTGGCGCGGAATGTCTACGGGGGCTCGCCTTACTTGCGACAAGCATGTGTCCGTCTTTGCACTGGCCGCGTTGGTCAGCCACGGCTCTCAGGTCACGGCCACGTCGACCTTGCCGGCGGCCTCGGAGGGGCGGTCGGGTTAAGACAAAAGTGGTGTTTGCATGTTCGGGGTATTGGTGTTTTGAATCGAACGCGGAGATAAAAATAGATTATATTGATTTGATTAATCTTTTTTCACTATGCTAGCAATCCTGAACCCTCAACCAAGGACGAGCATGGCGTTTCTTCCCGATTTTCACCCGACCCTGCCCCCGTTACCGTATCATCCGTGCCTGAACCATGAGGCCCACGACCGTGTGGCCCGCATCCACCTCCCTGTCGCACCGAGGTGCAACCTGGCCTGCGCCTATTGCGAGCGCAACAGCGCCTCCCCGCGGCACCTCGCTTCGGGGCCGGGCACGTCCATGGGCATCATGACCGTGGACGAGGCCGTGGAGCGGAGTGCGCAGTTTTTGGAAGAGTGGGGCGCAGGCGCCATCATCGGTGTCGCCGGCCCCGGCGACCCCCTGGCCAATGCCGAAACCATGGAAGTGCTGCGCCGGGTGCGACGCGCCCATCCCGAAGTCCGTCTGTGTCTGTGCACCAACGGGCTGGTCCTGCCCGAACATGTCGACGGGTTGGCCGAGGTCGGTCTGGAGAGCCTGAGCGTCACGGTCAACGGTGTCACGCCTGACGTGGTGGCGGCCATGCAGCCCCGGCTGGTGTGGCGCGGCGAGGTCCTGACCGGGACCACGGCTGCGGAACTGCTCCTCGAACATCAGCGGCAGGGCATCGCCCGGTCCGCAGCCCTTGGCATGGCCGTCAAGGTCAACATGGTCGTGGCCCCGGGCATAAATGCCCACCAGGCCGTGGACGTGGCCCGGAGCATGGCCGGTCTCGGGGCCCTGGTCTTCAACCCCATGCCGCTTATTCCCCGCGCCGGGCTGTCCCATGTCCCGGCGCCCGACCCTCAATTCATGCATAAACTCCGGGAGGCCTGCTCCCCGTACCTGCACGTCTTCGCCAAATGCAGACAGTGCCGGGCGGATGCCTGCGGCGTTCCCGGAAAGGAGAGATCGCAATGAAAGATCACAACGTGAGCCGCCGGACGTTCCTTACCGGCGGCGTGGCGACGTTGGCGACGGCCATGACGGCTGGCCCGGGTCTCGCCGCTTCCGAGGCTGGGGCCAAAAACCTGCAGGTCTGGTCCTGCGGCGGCCTGGCCGAGGCCTTCATTCCGGCCAACGCCCTGTTCGAATCCCGCGCCGGTGCGCGCATCGCCTACACGGGAGCGTTTGCCGCGGCCCTGGGCAAGTCGCTGCTGGGCAACGCCCAGACTGAGGTCTTCGCCCCGCGGGTGCTGGACCTGGCCAAAAAGCTCAAGGAACAGGGCAAGATGCTGGAGTACCACCCCCTGTGCTTCACCCGGTACGTTCTGGTTACTCCCAAGGGCAACCCGGCCGGCATCACCTCCATAGCCGACTTGAAGCGTCCTGACGTACACGCCGTGCTCTCCCCCGACTCCTCCGCGCCCGGCGGCCAGGCCGTGACGGGCCTGCTGAAGAAGGCCGGGGTGGTGCAGGAGGCAACGGCCAACGCGGCTTTCCTGGGTTCGTGCATACAGCACGACGTGGCCGAGGTGGCCGAGGGCCGGGCCCACGCATCGGTGGTGGAGATGCGCGTGACCCGCCTGCCGCGCTACAAGGACAAGCTCGAAGTCATCGACATCCCTGAGGAGTTTTTTCCGGCCCCGCCCATCACCTTCACCATCGGTGTGATGAAATGGGCCAAGGACCAGGAACTGGCCCGGGCCTTCGTCGAATTCATCCGTTCCGAGCCGGGGCAGGCCTGTTTCGAGGCCGCAGGCTTCATCCCGGCCATGTCCGAGGAAGGGCAGCGCCTGACCGCAAAATACGGAGTGCTCAATGGTTAGACATCTCTGGATTCGCCGCCTGACCCAGGCCGCGTCCCTCTATGTGATCGGTACCTTCTCCTATTACGGCATTTTCCGCTGTCCTTTTGCCGTGCCCTACGTCAGCTGTGAAAACTGCCCGGTGCTGCAGTGCCCAGGCCGCAAGATCTGGCTGCCGGTTTGGATCGCGATCCTGGCCTCGGCTCTGGCTTTCGGTCGCGCCTTCTGCTCCCACGCCTGCCCTGGCGGCATGGTGGCCGAGCTGTTCAGCCGCGTGTCCTTGCTGCGCGGCAAGGTACGGGGCATGGCCGACAGGGTGCTTTCCTCCGGGAAGTACCTGGCACTCATGGCCTGCATTTACGTGTTTTGGTTCATGCACAATCCGCGCTGGGCCGTGCCCATCCGCACCGGCGGCTTCACGGAGTCGACCATGCTGACCTTCGAGCACGCCTTTCCCCTGTGGTTCGCCCGCACGGGCATCGTCCTCGGCGCCCTGGCTCTGGGGCTTGTCATTCCGCACTTCTGGTGCCGCTACCTGTGTCCCACGGGAGCGGCCCTGAGACTGGCCGGGTTTCGGCCCCTGTTTCGCTACTTCATGTCCAAAGACTGCACGGACTGCGGGGTGTGCAACCGCAAGTGCGACCTGGAGACGCGTCCCGCCAAGCACAACTGCACCAACTGCGGCGATTGCGCCGGCAAATGTCCGGCCGGAGCCATCAAGCTCGGCCGCTGACTCTTTCCTGAAGACGTAATGGAAAAGCCGCGTCCCGGAGAGTTCCGGAGCGCGGCTTTCTGTTTCGCGGCAGCGATCAGGCGCTTCAGTTCACATCTCTGATCTCGTCCGCCCGTTGGGTGAAGAGGCTGCGGTGCAGTTCCATATGCGCGAAATAGTCGTGGATCAGCGCTTCCAGGGAGATGTCCTTGTCCTCGCGTCTCCATACATGGCCCAAGGTGGCCGGGTTCATGTTTTCGATCAGATGCATGAGCAGGGCATTGTAGGTTTTCCAGAGGGTGACCAGGAGGGCATAGTCGAATGATGCGATTTTGGTCACGTTCTTCCATTCTTCGGCGTCATATTTCGGGAAAACGAGCGCCGGTTCAAGCTGCATGCGGACAAAGCGCTGGTGGTTGTTGGACGCGGAGTCGATCAGATGTGCGATCATCTCCTTCAAGGTCCACTTGTCCGGAGCCAGGCGGATGTCGGCCAGATTTTCATTCTCGGTCATGAGGGCTTCGAAGGAATCGATACGGGCTTTGCAGCCTACGCAGTCTATGTTCATGTTCTCTCCTTGGAGTTGTATCGGGCCATCCCATAGCGCGGAAAGAGTGGCGGACACAAGCAAAATGCCGGGGCGGGGGCTCCACGGTTTGGCCGGAATTGTGTTCTTGACACGTCCTATCCGCCTGCGCGACGAAAACTCCGCCCGAAAGGCGCGGGAGGTGTGATGCGGATTGTCGATTTGGGGCTCATAAGCCACGCGCAGGCCGAAGCCATTCAGCTGGACCGGCTCCCATTGGTGTCGGAAGGGGCCGAGGATACTCTGTATTTGCTTGAGCATCCCAGAACCATCACCTTGGGACGCAACGGCGGGCGCGAAAACCTTCTGGTCAGTGACGAGGCTTTGGGCACGGAAGGCATTGAACTGGTCCAGACCCGGCGCGGCGGGAACATCACCTGTCATTTTCCGGGCCAGCTGGTGGCCTATCCGGTGTTCCGCATCGCCTCCCGGCCGGGAGGGATGCGCCGCTTCTTTTTCGATCTGGAGGAGGTCGTCATCCGCACCCTGGACCATTTCTGCCTGATCGCAGGCAGGGCCGAAGGCCGTCCCGGCGTGTGGATCGGGCCGCGCAAGATCGCGTCCATCGGCATCGGCATGCGGCGCTGGACCTCCTATCACGGGGTGTCCCTGAACGTGGGCCGCGACCTGTCCCTGTTCAGGCTCATCACCTTGTGCGGCCTGCCGGATGCCGAGCCCACCTCGCTCCACCGTGAACTGAGTGACGAATCCATATCCATGCAGGAGATCAAGCATGTCTGTGCCCGAGAATTCCGCGCCGTATTTGCGCATCCCCGCGTGGCTGCGCACCCGGCTGCCCAGTAACCCCGCCTTTGCGGGAACCGACCGGCTGGTGGAGAGCCTGGGGCTGCACACGGTCTGCCGGGGCGCCAAGTGCCCGAACATGTTCGAGTGCTATTCCCAGGGTACGGCTACGTTCCTGATCCTCGGCCATGTCTGCACCCGCAACTGCGCGTTCTGCAACATCACCCCCGGCCTCCCGGAGCCGCTGGACATGGACGAGCCGCGCCGCGTGGGCCAGGCGGTGAAGACTTTGGGCCTCAAGCATGCGGTCATCACCTCGGTTACACGCGACGACCTGCCGGACGGAGGCGCGGCGCATTTCGCGGACGTGATCCGCGCCGTGCGCGAGGCCTGCAAGGAGCGCGCGCCCTCCATCGAAGTGCTCATCCCGGATTTCAAGGGTTCTCTTGCGGCCCTGCGGACGGTGCTGGACGCCGCGCCGGAGATCATCAACCACAACGTGGAGACCGCTCCCGCGCACTACGGCCGGATCAGGCCCCAGGCCGATTATGCCCAGAGCCTTGAGCTGCTGCGCCGGGTCCGGCAGGCGGGGGGCGTGCCCAAGAGCGGGCTGATGGTCGGGCTGGGGGAGACGGACGAGGAGGTGCGCGGGGTGCTCAAGGATCTGGCGGAAGCCGGGTGCCGCATCGCCACGGTGGGCCAGTACATGCGCCCCAGCCGCAACCATCCGCCCGTCGAGCGCTATGTTCATCCCGACGTGTTCGAACAGTACGCGCTGTGGGGCCGGGAAGCGGGGCTCGAGTTCGTGTTCAGCGCGCCGCTGGTGCGCAGCAGTTACAATGCGGCACATGTCTTCAAGCAGATTGCCGCGACGAAATAGATTGATAATTTCAATCTGGCTTGGCGATCGAAAGCCGCCATGTCTCCGGTATTGGGCTTAAATCGAAATAGCGGGAGTCTGGATCATCCGGGCTCCCGCTATTTTGTATGAGCGATTATGCTTGTAACTGACTATGAAATAAGGGGATATATTCGTCGTATTAGATTTACTCAATGACTGGGTATTTTTGCTCAATCTATTGAGTAAAAATGATTGATTCGCTCATGGTCGGCGGGCCGGGGATTCCGCTGGAGGAGTTTTTCAGTGTTCCGGCGGGGCTGTGGCTGGTTTGAGTCCAAGCACAGATCGGTCTGCTTGTGCAAAATTCGCGACTGTGCTTATTATTCGACAAGCTCTTGTGCAATTTGTTGTACGTATTATTCATATTAAATTAGTCTGGATTGCATGGTCAGGCCTATTATAATGAAATCATGAGGCTTTTAATGCTGAGCATGGCTGTTGCTTGCAGTCTGGCAAGATTTTTCAGTCGGAGGTTCGTGATGAGGATTTCCCTGACGTGTTTGACCGTGTGGGGCCTTGCGGCGGTGCTGGCTTTTGCGGGCAAGGCTGCCTTCGCCGGTGATGAGGGCTGGCCGGAGCAGAGTGTGCTGAATGGGTATCTGGAGGAGGGCGCACGCGCTAATCCGGGCCTGCAGGCTGCCTTCGCCCGCTTCGACGCCGCCCTGGACAAGGTCCCGCAAGCGCGGGCCTGGCCCGATCCGAGGCTGTCTTTTGGGGTCTTCACCGTACCCGTCGAGACGCGCACGGGGCCTCAGCGCATGCGCTACGGCGTGTCCCAGATGCTGCCCTGGTTCGGCAAGCGCGATCTGAAGGCCACCGTGGCCGAGCGCGAGGCGGCGGCGCTGCTCGCTCAGGCCCAGGGGGTCAAGCTGGCTCTTTTTCGCGAGATAGAAGCCGCCTATTTCGAATATGCCTATATTGGCAAGGCGCTCGAATCCGCCCGGGAAGAGCTGGAGATCCTGAAGTATTTCGAAGCGTTGGTTGAGACCAGATACACCGTTTCCACCGCCACCTACGCGGATTTCACCCGCGTCCAGGTGGAGCGGGCCAAGGTCGAGGAGCGCATCGCCTCCTTGAATGATTACCGCCTCCCCTTGTCCGAGCGCCTGCGCACCCTCCTTGGCAGACCCGTCGGCGAGGTCCTGCCCATGCCCGTCGGCGTGCCGCTTATGGACACGGGGTGGGATGACAAACAAATCACGGCGGCTGTGACGGAACACAACCTGGCGCTGGCCGCTCTTGATGCCAGGGCCGAAGCCGCCGATGCCGCCGCTGTCCTGGCGCGCAAGGAGTTCATCCCCGACCTGACCGTAGGGGTGGAATCCATCTACACGGACGCTCCGCGCATGGCCGGAGTGGTCAACGAAGGCAAGGACCCTGTGGCCATCACCTTCGGCATCAACCTGCCCTTCGATCAGGAGGCGCGGGAGGCGGCGGTGCGGCAGGCCAAGAATTCCGCCCGGGCGACGCGCCTGGAGCGGGCCGACAAGGTTGCCGGCCTGGAAGCTCAGACCAGCAGGCTACTCTTTGGCGTCCGCGACGGGTCCAGACGTATGGGGCTTCTGCTTGATACTATCGTGCCCAAGGCGCGGCAGAATCTGGAGGCTTCCATGGACGCGTATCAAGCGGGGAAAGCCTCCATGCTCGACCTGCTTACGGCCGAGAAGACGCTCATCGAGCTGGGGCTGCAGTATCACAGGGTGCTGGCGGACCAAGCCGTGCGGCTGGCGGATCTCGATATGCTGGCCGGGGAGGAGATTCCCCGGAAATTTTTCCCGGCGCCGGCTCCGACCGGTACGGAACAAACCCGTGATCTGCGGGTTTTATTGACAAACCCCTAGGCCTCCAAGTGAGGCGAGGAGAGCCATCATGAAAAAGTTTATTCTGCTTTGCGCGGCCGTGACCGCCTTCGCTTTTCTTTCCCTGTCCCAGGCCTGGGCCGCGCCTCAGACCGAATGCCCCGTCATGGGCGGGACCATCAACAAGGAACTCTATGTGGATTACAAGGGCGAGCGTGTGTATTTCTGCTGCGCGGGCTGCCCTGAGACCTTTAAGAAGGACCCTGAGAAGTATATGAAGAAGCTCCGGGACGAAGGCGTCGAACTGGAAAAGGTCCCGGCCGAAGCGGCTCCGACGGAAAAGAAACAGTAAACCTCTTCGAGGGATGCATGAACGTGACAGTCAGGAAATATGCGGTGTGGGTCGCGGCCGGATGCCTTCTCGTGGCTTTGGGCCTTGGCGGGGGGTATCTCCTCTGGGCTCCTGCCGGTGGGCATGACGGACACGACCATGCCGGGCAGGAGGCAACCGAAGGCGCCCCCACCACGTCATTGTGGACCTGCTCCATGCATCCCCAGATCAAGCTGCCCAAGGCCGGGCAGTGCCCCATCTGCTTCATGGATCTCATTCCTCTGGTCATCCCCGACGGCGAGGGACGAAGGACGAGTCTGCGCCAGCTGACGCTCTCCGAGGATGCGGCGCGTCTGGCCGGCATCCGGGTCGAGGCTGCGCGGCTGGCCGATGTCTCCGTGCAGACCCATCTCTTCGGCAAGGTGGCCTACGACGAGTCACGGGTGGGCGTCATTACGGCCTGGATCGGCGGCCGCATCGACAAGCTCCATGTGAATACGACCGGCGAGGTTGTCCGCGCCGGACAACCCATGGCCCTCGTCTACAGCCCCGAGCTGGTGGCGGCCCAGGCCGAACTCATCCAGGCCGTGCGGGCCCGCCAGAGCACCTCCGGGGGCAGCGGTTTGGTCGCGGACGCCGCCCAGCGCATGGAGAACGCCGCCCGCGAGAAATTGCGCCTGCTGGGCATGGGCAAGGCGCAGATCGAAGGCATGGTCAAACGCGGCACTCCTGCGGACCATGTCACCCTGACCGCGACGCAGTCGGGTATTGTCATCGAGAAGAAGGTGGTGGAGGGCATGTACGTGCAGACGGGTATGCCCATTTATGCCGTGGCGGATCTCTCGAAGGTTTGGGTGGTGCTCGAAGCCTACGAGTCGGATCTGGTCTGGATGGCCCCGGGCAAGGAGGTCGCTTTTAGTGCCCAGGCCCTGCCTGGACAGGAATTTACGGGCAAGGTCGTCTATGTGGGCACGTCCGTAAACCCGGCCACGCGCACCGTGGAGGTGCGCGTGGAGGTGCCCAACCCCGGACTGGCGCTGAAGCCCGGCATGTTCGTCAGCGCGGTGCAGACGGACGGGCAGGAGGCGGGGCCGCGCGAGCTGGTCATTCCGGCTTCGGCCCCGCTCATCACCGGGAAACGCGCCGTGGTCTATGTGGCCGACGCAGGAAGGCCCGGCGCGTACGAGGGCCGGGAGGTGGTGCTCGGGCCCCGGACCGACCAGGGGTACGTGGTCCGCAGCGGCATAGCCGAGGGCGAGCTGGTGGTGGTGCAGGGCAATTTCCGCATCGACGCGGCCCTGCAGATCGTGGCCCGACCGAGCATGATGAACCCGGCCGAGGCACCGGCCGCGAGCGGGGTACGTTTCGCGGACGTCCCGCAGCCCTTCAGCGTCCGACTGGCGGCCCTGGCCCAGCGTCTCGGGGCCGTGGAGGACGCGGTGGCCGCAGGTGGCCTGGACGCCGTGCGCGGCGCGTATCACGAGTTCGGCAAAGTCCTGAACAGCGTGGACGCCGACGCACTGGACGGCGAGGCGGCCCTGGAGTGGAAGGAATTGTCCATGCTCCTGTCCAACGACGCGCTCCTTGGTTACGAGTCGTCCACCCCGCGCCGCGCTGCCCAGGTGCTGGACGACATGCGCGGCCATTTCGCCCGGGTCCGGTCAGCGTTTCCTCTTCATGAACTCGCGGCGAAGATCGAGGCCCCGGCCGGGTTGCGCACCGCTCTCGACGCCCTTTATGCCGCCTATGTTCCGGTGCAAAAAGCTCTGGCCGACGACGATACGGCCAGGGTCCACGCGGCTCTCATCCTTTTTCGGCAGGCCCTCGGGCAGGCGGACGAGAGTGCCCGCCTTGCCGAAGGCGGCGAATGGGGCCGCCACTCCGAGGCCATCACCTCGGGTCTTGGCGCGATGGAGCAAGCTGCGGACATGGACGCTTTGCGCGCCGGCTTTTTTCCGCTGTCCGTGGCCATGACCGGAATGGTCGAAGCCTACGGCGCGGGACAGGGGCCGGTCTACGAACTCTACTGCCCCATGGCCTTCGGCAATCAGGGTGCGACGTGGCTGCAGGGTGACCCGCGGGTCAACAATCCCTATTTCGGGGCCTCCATGCTGCGCTGCGGCGAGGTCAAACGCCAGTTGAAGGACGAGTAGGCAGGAGCACGCAGATGTCTCTCATGGACCGAATTATCCGTTTTTGCCTGGATCAGAAGCTTGTTGTCATCCTCGTGGTCTGCATGGCGCTCGGCTGGGGTTTCATCGTCGCCCCCTTCGCTTGGCACGTGCCCGGCATCGAGCGCGACCCGGTGCCGGTGGATGCCATCCCGGACATCGGCGAGAATCAGCAGATTGTCTTCACATCCTGGGCCGGTCGTTCTCCTCAGGACGTGCAGGACCAGATCACCTATCCCCTGACCGTGTCGCTGCTGGGCATGCCCGGCGTGAAGACCGTACGTTCCTATTCCATGCTCGGTTTTTCGACCATCTACGTCATCTTCGACGAGGACGTGGAATTCTACTGGTCCCGTAGCCGACTGCTGGAGAAGATCAACTCCCTGCCCCCGTCGACGCTGCCGTCCGACGTGCGTCCGATCCTGGGCCCTGATGCCACGGCTCTGGGTCAGGTCTTCTGGTACACTCTGGAAGGCCGGGATCCTGAGGGCAGGCCGACAGGCGGGTGGGACCCCGATGAGATCCGCACCGTGCAGGACTGGTACGTGCGCTATGCCCTGACCTCGGCCGAAGGCGTGAGCGAGGTGGCCGGTGTGGGCGGCTTCGTGCGTGAGTACCAGATCGAGGTCGACCCCGACGCCATGCGCGCGGCGGGCGTCAGCCTGCCTGAAGTCGTCGGCGCCCTGAAGATGGCCAACCTGGAGGTGGGTGCCGGGACCATGGAAGTCAACCGCGTCGAGTACGTCATTCGCGGCATCGGCTTCATCAAGAATCTCGAACAGATACGTACTTCCGTCATCAAGATGCGCGATTCCCTTCCCATTACCGTGGACGACGTGGCGCACGTCAGCTTCGGCCCGGCGAACCGTCGCGGCCTGTTGGACAAGGGCGGGGTGGAGGTGGTCGGCGGCGTGGTCACCGTGCGCTACGGCGAAAATCCCCTGGCGGCCATCGACGCGGTCAAGGCCGAGATCGCCCGCATTGCTCCCGGTTTGCCGGAAAAGACCCTGGCCGATGGCACGCGCTCCAAACTGACCATCGTGCCGTTCTACGACCGCACGGGCCTTATCCACGAGACCCTTGATACGCTGGGTACGGCCCTCTACCAGCAGATTCTGATCACCATCATCGTGGTTCTGGTGCTGGTCATGCACCTGCGCAGTTCCTTTCTCATCTCGGCGCTTCTGCCCATGGCCGTTATGATGTGCTTCATCGCCATGAAGCAGTTCAAGGTGGACGCCAACATCGTGGCCCTGTCGGGCATCGCCATCGCCATTGGGACCATGGTCGACATGGGCATCATCATCTGTGAGAGCATTCTGCAGAAGATGGATTCATCCCCTGAGGACACGCCCATGAGCAAGGTCGTCTTTGAGGGGGCGTCCGAGGTCGGCAGCGCCGTGCTCACGGCCGTGTCCACGACCATCGTCGGCTTTTTGCCCGTCTTCTTCATGACCGGGGCCGAAGGGAAGCTGTTCGGTCCGTTGGCCTACACCAAGACCTTCGCCCTCATCGCCTCGATTATCGTTGCGCTGACCATCCTCCCGGCGGGCGCGGCCCTCATTTTCCGCCGTCGCTCGGTGCGACCGTCGCTGTGGTTCGTTGCCGCGCTGGTGGCCGCCGGTCTGAACGTGGCGGTCTGGAAATCCGTCTGGATAGGGGCGGGACTCATTGTGGCCGGGCTCTACCGCCTGATGTACGATCGGCTGTCCGTGTCTTGGCAGACCCGGCTGCGTTGGGGCACGAGCCTCGGACTGGCTCTCGCCGTGGCCGTGTTCCTGGCCCTGGACTGGCTGCCGCTGGGACTGGAGAAGGGACGGGCGGTCAACACCGTTTTCGTGCTCGGCCTCATCGCTCTGTTGCTGGGTTTCTTCCTGCTTTTCAGCAGGTCCTACGGCTGGTTGCTGAACGTTTTTCTGCACTACAAGGCGCTTTTTCTCACCATTCCGGTCTTTCTGACCCTGTTTGGCGGTGTGGTCTGGCTCGGGGCGGCACCTTTTCTGGCGCTCATGCCCGAGGGCCTGCGCACCAGCAGACCCATGGTGGCCTTCGTCCATGCCTTTCCGGGCCTGGGCAAGGAGTTCATGCCGCCGCTCGACGAAGGTTCCTTCCTGTACATGCCCACCACCATGCCCCACGCCTCCTTGGGCGAGGTCAAGGAGCTCCTGGCCCTGCAGGACATGTCCATCCAGGCCATCCCGGAAGTGGACAGCGCCGTGGGCAAACTCGGTCGAGCGGATTCGCCCCTGGATCCGGCGCCGGTGTCCATGGTGGAGACCGTCATCAATTACAAAAACGAGTATCTGCTGGACGGGGATGGCAGCCGCCTGCGCTTTGTCTGGCACGAGGACGCCAAGGACTATTTCCGCGACCCGGACGGCAAGCCCGTTCCCGCGGCAGACGGGATGCCGTACCTGGTGCGCGGCTGGTTCGAGCGCGACGACCAGGGGCGTCTCATTCCCGACGAGGATGGCCAGCCCTTGCGCCTCTGGCGGCCCGCCCTGGACCCTGAGCTGAACCGGGGACGGAGCGCCTGGGGCGGGATCAGATCCCCCGAGGACATCTGGGACGAGATCGTGAGCGCCGCCGATGTGCCGGGCATGACCTCGGCCCCGAAGCTGCAGCCCATCGCCGCGCGCATCGTCATGCTGCAGTCCGGCATGCGCGCGCCCATGGGCGTCAAGGTCAAGGGTCCGGACCTGCAGACCATCGAATCCGTAGCCATGGAAGTGGAGCGTCTGCTCAAGGAAGTGCCCATGGTCCAGCCTGCGGCGGTGGTGGCGGACCGTATCGTGGGCAAGCCGTATCTTGAGATCGTGCCGGACCGCGAGGCCATCTCGCGTTATGGCATCATGCTCGCTACGGTGCAGGAGATCATCCAGGCCTCCGTGGGCGGCATGGTGGCGACCACGACCATCGAGGGCCGCGAGGTGTATCCCATCCGGGTGCGCTACATGCGCGACCTGCGCGACTCTGCCGAGAGCCTGGAACGCATCCCGGTTCCGGCCGCCAGCGGCAGGCAGATCCCGCTCGGGCAGCTGGCCGAGATCCGCTACGTGCGCGGCCCCCAGGCCATCAAGAGCGAGGACACATTCCTCTTGGGCTATGTGCTCTTCGACAAGAAGCCGGGCTATGCGGAAGTGGACGTGGTCGAGTCGGCCAAGGCATATTTGGAGCAGCAGCGAGCGGACGGTAAGCTGGTCATTCCGGCGGGAGTGACCATTGAATTCGCGGGCAGCTACGAGAACCAGGTGCGGGCCCAGAAGAAGCTCATGGTCGTTCTGCCCGTGGCTCTCATGCTGATCGTCATCATTCTCTATCTGCAGTTCGGGTCCATCGCGACCACGCTCATGGTCTTCTCGGGCATCTTCACGGCCTGGTCGGGAGGGTTCACCATGATCTGGCTCTATGGGCAGGAATGGTTTCTCAACTTCCATGTGGCCGGCGTGGACATGCGCGAGCTCTTCCAGGTGCAGCCCATCAACCTGAGCGTGGCCATCTGGGTCGGTTTCCTGGCCCTCTTCGGCATCGCCTCCGACGATGGCGTGCTCATGGCCACCTTTCTGGACGAGAGCAAGGCGCGTTTCAGGCCCGATTCCATAGCGTCTATCCGGAATATGGTTCTGGAAGGCGCGAAGCGCCGCATCCGGCCGGCGGTCATGACCTCGGCCACCACCATCCTGGCCCTGGTGCCCATCCTGACCTCTTCCGGCCGGGGCTCGGACATCATGATTCCCATGGCCATCCCGTCTTTTGGCGGCATGGTCTTCGCCACCATAACTGTTTTCGTGGTGCCGGTGCTGTATTGCTGGGTGGAGGAAGTGAAGTTCCGCTTAGCACGCCGGTTTTAGATCAGCATGCCCAGCACCAGCGGCAGCGTTACCAGCGCCGTCAGCGTCTGTACGGTGATGATAGCCGCCATGCGTTCGTGGTCTCCGCCGAGCACCCGGGTCAGGATGTAGGAGGAGACCGAGACCGGAACGGCCGTGAAGATCAGGCAGATGCCCAGCGGCGTGCCGCCCAGTCCCATCGTCCGCCCCACCACAAAAGTCAGCAGCGGCAGAGCCAGGAGCTTGAAGAACGCGCTTGATCCCATGTCTTTCCAGCCCGTCAGCGCGGCGGAGAAGGGGTGCCTCGGAAAATTAAAGATTCCAGATCAGCCCCTCGATTTTACGATTCGGTTGGGAACGCGGCGTGAAAAAGCCCGGGGCCCCGCGTTGCGTCTGCTATCCATCGTCAAGCACAAGGGCCTCGATGCTGTCAGGGTGTAGCGTTGTTGATTTTTTCTCAAAAACAGACAATCGGATAAAAACGGATGTTTTTGCGGCTTGACAGAATGGATGGTTTCGGATGTACGAATGGGTATGATTACCTCCGACACCCTGAGTATTACACCGACATTCCTTGGCCTTATTGCAGAAATCGACGAATTCAAAGGCGCATGGAAAGCTCTGGGCATGCTCGCTCCGGAGCGGCTTTCCGTCTTGCGCCGAATTGCTACCATTGAAAGCATCGGCTCTTCTACACGCATCGAGGGCAGTAAGCTCTCCGATAGCGAGGTGGAAAAGCTGTTGGCAAACCTTTCCATCCGCTCCTTTGCCACGCGCGACGAACAGGAAGTGGCCGGATATGCGCAAACCTTGGAACAAATTTTTCAATCCTGGGACGACATTCCCCTGACGGAAAACAACATCCTCCAGCTTCACCGGGACTTGCTGCGTTACAGCGATAGAGATGAATGCCTCCGAGGCAATTACAAAACCTCCCCGAACAACGTCGTCGCCTTTGACGAAAACGGGCAACAAATAGATATCGTCTTTGAAACTGCCGCTCCCGTTGATACGCCCCGCCTCATGCGCGAGTTGGTCGAGTGGACAAATGCCGCGCTGGAAACTCGAAGCCTGCACCCCCTGCTGGTCAATGGTATCTTTACCGTGACTTTCCTGGCGATACATCCTTTTCAAGACGGCAACGGACGTTTGTCCCGCATCCTGACCACGCTCCTGCTCCTGCGCTGCGGCTATGCCTACACGCCGTACAGTTCACTTGAAAGCGTCATCGAGAACAACAAGTATGGCTACTATCTTGCCCTGCGTCAGACGCAAACAACGATTCGCACGGATGCTCCCAACTGGCAGCCCTGGCTGCTGTTTTTTTTACGTTTTCTGCATCAACAGATGAAGCGGTTGGAAAAAAAGGTAGAGAAAGAGCATCTCGTGCTGGCCGCATTGTCAAAACTCTCCCTGCGCATTCTGGAACACGCCCGCGAACATGGCCGGGTTACGTTGAAAGAAATGGTCATCCTGACCGGTGCCAGCCGGAATACATTGAAGGAACACTTCCGCAGGCTGGTGGAAAACAGGCAGTTGACCATGCAGGGTCAAGGAAGAGGGGTGTGGTACAGGGAAGGTTACCCGTCCAGGGACGAAAAAAGCCCCGAACTTTCGCTCGGGGCCTTAGGTGATGTTTCCCGGAACCTCCGGGGGGGCGGGATGGATCCCGTTGTGGTCGAAAGTGGCGTCCCCAAGGGGATTTGAACCCCTGTTATCGGCGTGAAAGGCCGGTGTCCTGGACCGAGCTAGACGATGGGGACAGGTGGCTGGGTGACTTAGATTCGAACTAAGATTGACGGAGTCAG